>Ga0247838_1002087_pt1 | contig 26486 bp, 62 predicted proteins | sample LaCruzMarch2015__5_FD_189097 | JGI IMG/M metagenome (GOLD analysis project Ga0247838, IMG submission 189097) | Freshwater microbial communities from meromictic Lake La Cruz, Castile-La Mancha, Spain - LaCruzMarch2015_15m | ecosystem: Environmental > Aquatic > Freshwater > Lake | place: Spain... | reverse complement strand
CTTGTGTTACTACGCTAAAACGAGCACCTGATGTGCCGATTGCTTCAGGATCTTTTCCTAAGCGCCCTACGATTGTCATTTTTGGATTCATGTTATTCTCACTTTTCTACGATATATAATCCACGTACTTTTAGTGTATCAGAAATTCGGCGGTATGTCAAGAAGAACTAAGTTCCCCCATTAATCTTGCTGATATATGACTAGCCTCATCTACATCATGAAGAGAGCCTGATATTAATAACTCATTGATCTTAATAAGTTCTGACTTGATATATTCATTAGTTAGTTTCATACCTTAATTATCCCATGTAGGGGGTATGTCTGTCAATAAAGAAAGATGAGCAGTTTATCGCTCATGCTCAGGAGCGCATCCCCAGAAAGGGAGGGACGACTTGCATCGCCAGAAAGGGGGCGATGAGAAGGGTTTCTAAGCCCTTCTATATCCAATTATACACAACTATGGGCAGGTATGCAAATTGAAGGGGTATATCAAAAAATACCACGGTATACCAAGAACTGCTATACTAACCCTATATGAGTAGTATATGTACTAGATGTAAGACAAAGTTAATACCTATAGTCTATGGAGTAGTAAGCCAGAAGACTTTGGAGATGAGTGAAGCAGGTTTGATATTATTGGGTGGATCAACTTTAAGAAGTGGAAGATTGCCTAATTCCTATTGCCCATTATGTGAAGAGGCATTTGATAATGTTACGGATATGCCTTTGGGTATACCGCCTAAAAATTAGTCTTTAAAAAAAGACTCAGATTGAATAACTTCATTTACTCCTGGATGAATATCACAGGCTGGATATAGTCTTTCGCCTATAGATTTTATGGCTACCGCTTCTGCGCCACAATAATAACACTTGGACATAAATTCCATATTGCGTTGGCGCATATTGTCTAAAGCCTCTACTAGGCGTTTATCCTTATACCATTTTGTATGTTGACTAGGCATGTAAAAAGTATAGCAGATATACCTGGATTTGTAAAGTTATCCACAGGTTTATTCACAAGTTATCCACAGAAAAATCTTACTGATATAAATATCATAGGAAATAGGTGGAGGAAAGTGGAGGAAAGTGGGGGATGGAGCACTTTCTAGAGTGCGTTCGTAATGCTGGCAGTTCAAACCAAACCTTCCCAAACCCTATACCATATAAAATTCATATTGTCAAACCAATTTATATCCACAATATGGACAAAATCATCTCAATATTTGATATTAAAATGTTATAAAAACTGTCCAAAACTGTGGAAAACTATAACAAAAAGTTATAAAACATATGAGAAATATCCAGAAAATATTCAAAAACTTTCAGGGATTTTTTAGAAAGGGTTCTTAATGTTTTTTATATAAATGGTTTGTATACCTATAGGGATATCAGGGTATTGTTTGTATACCCTGGGATTTTTTGATCCCCTTCGTAATGTTTAATAAGATAGTTAGACAGCGCCGCAGCGGGGCGGCAGAAAAATAAAACGGTATATAAAAAGAATACCCATATCCCCTAATAGTATATACCTATAGGATATGATTTGACAAAGATATAAAGGTTTGATAGAACTTTCTGGGATTTTTTTAATAAGGTTCTTAATGTTTTTTTGGAAAAATCTGGTTTGTCCTTAATGTCCTATTTGTTATGGTTTGACTCGGGGGGTTTTATTTATTATTACTCAAACCAAACATTTCTACCAATGAATCATAGTGTTTATCTATATCTATTTCTAAAGCAGCACATAGTAAATCAAAGGTTTCTGTTATATACATCATACCCTGATCTGTAGGGGTAGCAAGTTCTGTATTTATTAAATACCCCAGCGGCAAACCTAAATCATTATATTCAATAAAATCTTTAAACTGTTCATCATCTCTATAGTTTATCCATAGGTCTGCTAATATTGCTACCTTGTTAGAAAAGGGTGTCGCCATAGTATTGTCCTATCTGTCTATATTCTGCTACCGTTTTGTTATAGTGAGTTGCTTCTAATACTTCTACTGCACGAGAATAAACTACGTATGGTTGAGTTGTGGCAAGATATTTTCCTACCGCTTCTAAATCCAAAGAAAAGTCAGATAGCAATTTGCCCATGGCATTAGCAACCTTCTCCTCTTTAGAAATACCAAGTCTAAGTGCTCTCATCATAGTTCCTCTCATTGTATCAAAGATGTTGGGGGAGCGCAAGCCTTAGTCCTGCGCCCCACCCTTATATTACGTGAGGGACCCCACCCCACGCATTCAGCCTAGGTCACCACTCTAGGCCCTCAGTTAAGTCTTTGCTAAAGAACTGTGGTAATTAATAAATTCTTCAAATGAATGTGTGCCAGTCTCATCTTCAACAGTCTTATTAATTAAATTAACAGTGATATCTGGATGGTCCCCGCCATAGGCACCATCACTGCTGCTAGCCCATATGCCAAACCCCAGTTCCTGGTTCCACTGGTCCCCAATCAACTGCGATATGATGATACGAGTTGCATAGGACCCGTCATTCCAACGTGGCTCTGCAGCCTGTAGTGCACGTGCTAGGTCAACAAATCTATCATAGCCACCCCAGTGGCAGTACAGGTTAACAAATAAATCTTTATCTTGTTTGATTGAATAAACTATTCTGTCTCCCACTACTTGGCCTCCTCTTCTTCAATGTCTGTGATTTCTAGTGGAAACCAATCATAAGCATACTCCTCTACATTTTCAGAGAGTTCTCTGCGATTCATTTCCTCAATGGCTTCCGCCTCTGACTTTGCTTCAATGTCAAACTCATAGTGAGTTTCTCTAGTTGCGGTTATTCTGTATAGTGGCATTTCTTTCCTTTCTTTGGTTTGTGTCAATTCTATCAAAATCTAGGGGTATTGTCAATTGTTCATACATTTGGCTCTACCGCCTCATCTAGCCACTGGTCATCCTCCAGGGCAACTAGAAAATCGTTGTCCCTCATCCAATCTCTAATAACCTCTTCTAATATCTCTCCACCCTGATCCATATTTAGATCTAATGAATCAATGTCTTTATAGAATTTATCAAAGATTTCCTTTAGAGTAATGCCGCTAGGAATAGCCTCATCAGCAATGTCTGTTTTAGCCAAATGATCAAATTGATTGTTATCAAATATATCTTTTAGAATATCAAAGGTCCATACCCACACTAATGACGGGAACAGATGTAACTTGCTAATCTCTGCATTGATGTACATTAATTGTTCAAATGAAACATCTCTATTAATATCACTCATTCTTACCTCTTTCTTGAATAGCAAATGACAGGTCATAGGTTAGTTTGTATACCGCCGTTAATCCGTCTGAATACCCTTCCCAATACCGCCGCTCTATAGAATCCATGGCTTCGCCTGACTTGTCTTCAGACTTTTGGGCAAGGAGGAACTGCTCCTCAGCCTCAAACATCATATTCTTAAGTTCGCCATGAATAATATCTAAACCAGAACTATACATGTCTACCTGTTTCTGCAGTCTTTCTTCCATTATTGTCCTTCCTCTGTTTGACTAAGTATATATCTCATACCCATAATTTGTCCACTTATGTGTGTGTGTTCTATATCTAATTCTTTACAGTCTTTTGATTCAGGGTCTAGTGAAGCCATTTCTTCTGCTATACCGTCCAAATCTTGCTCAAGACTAATAATAGTAATCTTAATGAATTCAATTAATGTTGCGAGGTTCATCCTTCTACCTTTCTATATTCAGGAACGTTGTCTAAGTATATCTTGTGGTCTTCACATTCCGCAACTTGGTCAAGGTCTGCTTCGCCCATATAGTTACACTCTGAGCAAATCTGACCACAATCATTGTCACAATATTCAAGGGTATCTAATGAATCACAATCCATACACTTAGTCTCATACTCTTCACTATTAGTAATAAAACCATTTTTGAATTCTGTTTCTCCACCCCAACCAGTTTCTTCTTGATAGTATAGATTAAAATCTAAGTCAGGATACTGTTCAGATAGTTTGATAATAGCAGGCACTGGTGGAGACCAAGCGGTATTAAAGCGGTATGAAAGAGAAGTCTCATCTTCTTCCATTAACTCAGTCTCAGGATACTCCTCACCATGTCTAATTCCTACATCCCATTTGGTTCCCCAGTTTCTTACATTCCAGTCATACCAATGGTTGCCTTTGAACATCATTGCTTCTGCAATTGGCAGGGTATGGTCAGGTTGCTTTAAATACTCCTCATCAGAGACACCGTCCTGAATATGATTATATATATTATGAAAAGCAAAGACAGGATTGGAGTATGCGGTTTCTGATATTTCCATTTGTCCTGTAGCCATGTTCCATGAATCATGAGATTTCTTAAATGGTTCATTAAGCATACGCTTAACATCTGCTATTAGTTCTTTGCTACCCTCTATGGATAGAGAGTTATATACCCAATTTGGCATGGGGGTCCTTTCTTTTGGTCGTAATACAATTGTCTCAAATAATGGGGACTTTTGTCAAGTGTTCGTAAAGCCCTTTTTTGTGATATAGGTCACAATCCTTCTGCACCCATTTCCCATGGCTCCACGTCATAGTTGGCACAGATCTCTTCTATGCTATCTTCAAGGGCATTGAAAAACAAACTTGCTTGATTATCATCCATATGTTTAAGCATATTTCCAGTTACCTTGAATTCCCATACTATTGCCATTATTGCACGTGCCCTTCCTGAATCATCCCTTCAATCATATCCCAAGCCTTTTGCAGATTGAGACGTGAGTCATCGTGATTTGAAGGCGGTAGATAGAAAACACCCTCTTCAATAGCATATTGCATATCTTTAAGGTCATTAAGTGTATATCCTAACATTATATCCTTTCTAGTTCTAACTCTTTGTGGTATGCGTTAAGAGAAATCACTGATAAGTCAAATGTATCATAAGGGTGCATAATTAGCAAGTGGTCCAATGCGTGTCCAGCGGTTTTAAAGTCTGAATAGCATTTATTACCAATAGTCATTTCCCAGCAATTTACACCGCCAGGAGATACGGAATATTCCATTTCATATATTTCTACGTTTAGGGTCATAAATAAATTTTAGCAAAATTTGGGGAAAAAAGCAAGTCCTTCTTAATGAAAAGTCACTAAAAATATTAGGACAAAACGGACACCCTCGGGGGGCATTTTTAAGATCAATAAAAAAATTGAGCAGTTTATACTCTTACTCAGGAGTTGCGATTACTTATACAATCGCTAAAGTATTTTTTACAATACCTAGCAGACGATTTTTTTCTGCTGTAATTGTTGCGTCAAAACCAGAAGCAGCAGCGAGTAGAGATTCGTTAGAACCACCACGAGCATTTCTGTGCCAATCAAGGCGTTCAGTTAGAGCATTGAAAGCACCCCAAGCATTACCAGCAATCATGCCATTGAATTGCCCTGTGTAAATATCATTGATAACATCAACTTTATTTTCCCATTTCTTTACCGCACCCTTAGAATCTTTTTCAGGCTTAGGATAAGCAGCAAGAATGATGTCATTGAATTGACCAGCAGTGATTTCTTTTTCAATCATAGCCTTAGCCATAACATCAAAAGCGTCCATGTATTTGTTAGCAAGACCAAGAGCCTCACGAGCAATAGCAACCTTACCATTAGCCGTCTGTGTATGACGAATCTTGAATGATTGCTTGATTTTATTACGCTTAGAACCAAGAGCAAGATTGAGAGTGTTAGCGCATACAACACGAACGGGTGTTATTGACGCTTGAATAGCAATAGAGCCGTCATGACTTGTGTTGATAAGTAAATAGGTTTTTACTTTATCCGCAACACCATTAGGGTCTAATACTGTTTCACGCTCAAGAGCAAGAGAGCCAAATACTACACGCCCTCCACGAATAGAGCCAGCAGTTTCCCAACGACCTCCGCCGTCTAGGATATTATCACCAAATGAAAATAAATCTTCATTCTGTAAAACGTGATAACGCTCACCAACGACACCTAAGATGTCTGTCTGTGTGTTATCAGTAGGGTTAGTTCTTACGACATAAGAATAATTCTTGTCTGAGGTAAGAGTATCTGGAATCTCAACATCAAGTAATCTAACATTCCAATTATTTAGATTAGCAGCAGCAAGCATTTCGCTTGTTGTTTTTTCATCTGAGAAAACTGTGCCAAGACCATGCCAAGCAGGTTCTCTAAATGAGGCAAAAGAAGCAACGCCATTTTGCGTTTCTAATTCATGAGCCATTTTTATTTCCTTTCTATTTGTTTAGACAATCATATCAGGCAGGGCTGACAATGTCAATTCATACTATTAAGAATCTGGATAAAACGGACATCGTTCTTAAAATGTGATTTTGATCACGCCCCCCGAGATTTTTGTGGAGCAGTTTTAAGACATGCTCAGGTCTTGGATAGCCCCACTATCACACTTTATAGATATTGTCTATCTCAACATCAACATCTCCGTCATACGAATTTAATTCAGCATAAACATTGATATCAATATCGCTAACATCAAAGTTAGCAACTTCATCTAACGGAACTGATACTGTTCCTGTAATTGTGGCGGTAGCCTCAAATTGAATTTCCTTAGTAGGATTAAATCCAAATATACTACAAATATCAGCAACGATTTCCTCTGAATCCATATCAAGGTAATCAGGTAGGCGACTTTCTAGCATATTTACATGCTGAGTATATTTATTAAGTTCTCGCCTTTCTCTGCGGTATTGGTGTAATTCCCACTCAAGGTCGCTAACCTTTACTGTTGGATACCAATTTGTATAGTCGCTTGGTAGCGCACCAGAATCAATAATCTTATAGGTTACGATTTGATTTGGGTTGTAGTGTTCTGGCACTACTATTTCATTAGTTGTTTCTGTATTCATTTAAGAGTTCCTCTCCTACTTTATCCATTTCTTTAATGGTATCCAGCATATCGTTTAATTGTTCCTCTGTCAATAGTGCGTGGGCCACTAGGGTTGTTGTCATGGCAGAGAGCATAGCAGAATAGTTATACATCTCTTTGATAAAACTTTCATCATCTACTACATCTCTAATACTGACAATGTGTTTGACAATTTCCATTACCATTTCATCATGAACTGCGTCTCTTGACGCTTCTTGTAATTTAATAGCGGTTGCTATCATGGGGCGTTCCTTTCTGTTGGTTATCTATTAAGTTTAGCAGAAATGTGGGAAAAATACAAATCATGCCGTAAAGCCCTGTGTGATGTTGGTCACAAATCTCGGGGGGGTTTATGAGCAGTTTATTGTCATACTCAGGACAATCTCTCTAGGAATAACTGCAAGGATTTTTTAGATCACTTCATTTGTTAGCAGTGCTTATCAAGAGAGAAAAGTTTAGCCCTGCCCCTAGATAGTGAGGCAGGGATAAAATTATTAGCGAGTTTTTACCATAGCAAATCTTGTTTGGTTATTTGCTAAGCGTAGCATTACCTTAGTGACATTGAGAGTTTGTGGCACAAACTTTTCAATGCGACCTGTGATACCTGTTCTTGAAGTAGTGAATAAATCGCCTACTCTGTAAGTATAGCCTTCAAGGGTCATTTGTTTATCCTTTCTGTGATAATCAAGTTTAACATTTTTTAGGGGGGAAGTCAAATACCCTTCCCCCATAGAATTACAAGTATCTTGCGATAGTGTTGTAAGTAGAAGTAGAAACTACTTCCTCATCTGTCATTTTGAGAATACGAATTGCGTTCTCAATTTCATCTACCATTTCCTTGTATTGCCAATCGTTCATGCTATCAAAATCCCTCTCAGGTTCAGTAGGTAGTTCAATCGCATTTTTTGGAAGGTAGAAATCAACATTAACTCTGCCGTCATAACGAACATTAGCAGATAAGTCCTCTGCCTTAGAGATAGCATTAAGAGAAAGTTTAGCAACTTCCTTAGTCCAAGCCTCTTGAGCCTTTGAGAACTTCTCCTCATTTACTTTCTGATTAGCCTTGTCAGTTTTGACTTGTGCTAATTTTGTTTCTAATGCCTTGATTACTTTAGGTGTAGCAATCTTGACATTTATACTTTTGCCATTTCTAGCCATTTGTGTTTCCTTTCTGTATGGGGTTCTATCTTAGCATTTCTATGATAGAAAATCAAGTTGAGCAGTTTTAATAGACTTGCTCAGGTCTTTAGCCGTTAGGCTAAGATTACTTGTTTGTCCAAGTAGTCCAGCGAGTTGCGCCATTTACATCTAACTTAACTCTTACTGTGTTTTTTGTAGTTGGCACGATTTCCTTGATAATACCAGACACCTTTGACTTCTGTGTGGTATAGGTATCGCCTACTTTATATAGTGCGTTTGCTACTGACATTGTTTCTCCTTTTTCTGTTGGTTTTTCATTACTGTATTATTATGACATTTATTTGGAAAAATGTCAATTCCTATCCCCCAAAAATCTCATTATTTGAGATTTGTGAGATAAATTACTTTCTATGACCCATGCCCGCAAATAGCAGGGTAGATAAGATTAATAAGATAATTAGTAGTTCCATTATTCCCTTTCTATTTTTTCTTAGCAGAGAAGACTATGTCCGCTTTATTGTAGACACATAGACTACATTTTACACAAGCAGAGCCCTCTTTGTCAATTAGGGGAATGGCCTTTAGGTTTTCAGGACACTTAGCACCAGGTCTTCCTATCATTGCTTTCATATCTGCCTGCCCAATTGCAAAAGTATCTGCAAGGTATGCTAATCTAATTCCTTTATCTTTATTAAGATTAATAGCAATATCTTTGTTATCTTTATCTGTTGAGAAATAGAGAGATAGGTTTTCAATATCCTTAAGCATATCTGCGGCGGTAGCCACACGAGTATAAACCCAAAATTGAATATCAGGATTATTTAAGATTACATGCTTCCATGCAAAAGTATAAGTATCATTGAAGAAATCGCCGTCCCAGTGAATACGGAATAATTTAGGAGCATTGCGCTTATCACAATCAATCCTAAAGTCATTAATCATATCTTGCAATAAGTTTTCCATAGTGTCATGGTCTGCGTCTTTAAGTAGGTTCCAGTTATGGAGCAGATTATCTCTTACTCCTTTGTATACCCTTTCAAGTTTTCCTGCGTAGCAAACACTTTCACAAGTATTGGTGGCACCAGGGCACGAGAAAGCCTTTCCAGCAGGCAATCCAAAAGTGTTGGCAATTGTTGGTGTTTTTCCATTTGGTGAGACGGCATTAGCAACCTTCCTATCATTAGAGCGTTTTAGTTTCATGGGGTTCCTTTCTAACTTTATATAATAACATTTTTATTCTAAATTGTCAAATTTTTTGTGTTTAATTTTTCGTGAATAATTTTTTTTACTACGTAATGGGGAGGCAGCGTTAGATCTACGCAATTCCATTAATCTACGTAATTCTTCTTTAGGTTTTTTCCACATGAAATAATCTTATCATAAATTAGGAAAAATATCAAATCCTACGTAAAGGGCAAAACGGACAAATGGGGCGCCTCGGGGGGTTTTTATTCTAAAATAAAAAAATCAAACTTTTCATCATCAAGAATTTCAACATCTTCTTTTTCATTGAATTCATTTTCAATTACAAGTAAGAATCCATCTCTAGTTGGAGCAATTGAAATAATTTTTACAATTCCAACAATGCCTAAACCAATTAGATCTCCTACTTCTAATTGGTCAGCACGAAGGATATCTACAAATCTGTAATCCATAGAAGTTAGTGTAGCAGACATTTATTTAACTGACACTTTCCCATTAGCATAAAAGTTTTTTGTATACATTTTACCTGTTGGGTCTGTAAGATTATAGGTTGCGTATTCTTTAGCATTTCCGTGGTCTGAGCATTTAGCCCAAGCCTCATGCGCTTCTAAGAAATCGCTAATTCGCAGGGTAGAGAATAATTCTCCGTCATACGAAGTAGTCAATACATAGTTATATTCCATTTTAGTATTCCTCTCTTTCAATAAGCCACGCATCAAGGTGGTGTTGTTCAACAATAGCCCAAGCAGGGGCAGTAGTCAAACCCTTATAGGTTATTCCTTCAGGCATAGGTATTTCTAAGTCCCATAGCCCTAAGTCATTTACGGCGTCAATTGCTTCAATACAAGGCTGAACCATAGTTTTAGGAATTGGCGGGTAGTGATTAGCAGATAAGTGAATTGCTATCTGTGTTTCAATATCTAATTGGATACCCAATTCAGCAAGAGTTCCGTCTGCCATTTCTGTTGCGAAATTACTTCCCATTTTAGTTAGCCTCTCTATTTCCAAAGATAGCCAATTCAGGTTCGCTTAGCAAACCATTGTCCCAAATAACATCTCCGTCATCATCTAAGATTAGTTCATAGGGATTACACTCGCAAGTTTCAAAATCATAGTCATCACCATTTCCCCAATAGAGATTACCTTTACCCTCGCAAGCATTACAATTACGAATTGCGTTTAACGCATAATCTAGTTTATCCATTTTCTTTCCTTCTTTCTGTTAATACTGAAATCCTATCATAAGGGTCTGACATTTTCAAATCTCCTTACCAAAAACTCTTTCCATAATTTCTAAGTTTTGCTCTGTTAGAAAACTCTGTGCGCTTCCCCAAAGACCATAAATATACTTATCTCCGTATTTATCTTTTGCTAATTGCTCAATTTTAGCAATTCTTTCCATTTTTTCAATAACTGTCATTTTAAGTTATCCTTTCTTTCATTTTATTACTCTGTAATCCTATCATTTTCTACTGACAATTTACAATTAGACACGCCCAAAAAATGTGGGGAATCTCACAAAATCCCGTAATTGTGTCTTAATTCACATTGTGGATAACCTGTGGAAAACCCCTCGGGATTTTTGCAACCCTAATTATTTAAATTAAAGTTGCAATTTTTAAATCAAACTTTTATTTGATTCCATTTCATCTCAGCATTTTCTTTTCGCAATTTTCTATTTTCATTTTCTAATTTTCTTAGTGTAATTAGTCCGTGAAATGTTATTCCAATTAAGCCAACGAGAGCAATTATTATTGCGATTATGTCAGTTGTTAAAAGTGTCATACTGGAATTAGTCCTATCTCATCAACACCGCAAGCCTTTTCAAATCTTGCGAAATCAAATCTATCATTATCAGACTTGAAGAATTGTGAAAACTCCTCTACCAAATCCTCAAAAACTTGTGGGTGAATTTCCTCGCTGAAACCTTTTAGAATTTCAGCGGTCTTGACATAGTCTTTTCGTGTCATCATTTATTCAGCCACCTTTAGTAGAGCCCAAGAATTGCCTTCATTGATTTCATCAAGAGCAGGTTTGATAGCAGGCGCAAGAATTTCTTTTAGCATACTTTCAAGAAAAGCAATTTGTGTTATCTCATCAAGAGTAAGAAACTGCTTAGCAGTTGGGTGATTTTCGTCTAATTCCGTGACGAATTGTAGCGAGTGTGTTATAGATTTCATAGTTAGTTTTTACCTTTCTTGGTATTTGTTGTTGATACTATTTTAGCGATTTTCTCTAAGTTTGTCAATTGTTGCGCTTTGCGCTGGCTCTCAATAAGAGCCTTGAATTCATCTAGTTTCATTAGTCTGCCACCTTTACTGCGATAGTAGCCCAACGATGACCATTGAATTTAATTGCGTAGGCTTCATAGCCCTTAGATAAATAAATATCCTCACGCTTCTCAGCGAAAGTAATTTCGCCGTATTGGTATTTTCTCGCAAGAGAGCGAGGGTAGTAAGTTTGACCCACCAATAGGTCTGGAATTGAATAAGTTTTCATTTAGTTTTACCTTTCTTTATAAATTTATTATTTCATTTTTTAGCGTTAAAGTCAAATTAGACCCACGCTTGTGGCGTGTGATTTACCTCACACACCCAAGATGTCTACTCCGTAGTAGTCTACGGCGTCAACGACATTCATCACGCCTTTATACTCTTGGCAAGAGTGGCAGAATTGATCCCAACGGTCAAGGGTATTTGAGCAAAATACGCAAATCTTATCTTGAATGTTAAAACCATTTTCTAATACAATTTCAATTGTAGTCATTTAGTTTTCCTTTCTTATCGTGTGCTAACTTATTTGCTAGGCTCATTCTATTTCTAGACTTATTTGCTAGGCTCATTTAGCACTATTTAATTTTGATACTGGAAGTCTATCAGGGGGGTCTGACATTTTGCGAGAACAAAACGGTATAAAATAGACATTCTTAAAAAGAATTTTTGTGATAAGCATCACACCCCCCGAGCCTGTGGATAACTATGTGAATAACCAGGTGTGATGAACACCACAGAAATTGTTTGCGACACGCCGTGTTTGGATTTGATTTTTGGGGTTATCTCTGCTATAATTCCATTATACAAAAAAATAAAGAAGCAAGGTATGAGCCTTAGCAAATAAATGTGACCAGTATCACAGTGAGCCTAAGCGAATAAGACCCCAAAATGTCAGTGGCAAGAGATAGACTTACAGTATTAAACAGAAAGAAAGAAGGTAGCAAAATGCTAAACCTAAGTTATACAGTAGAGAAAGACGGCTCTCTAGTCTCCGTCTCAGATAGACTTATGATAAATGAGTCTATGATAAATGACCTAATGGATACCCTAGTATCCAATGGATTTGATGTGGTGGAGATGTCAGTATCTCCTGCTACACTTTAAGAATTAAGAAAGGATAACTAAGAAAATGAAAATAGAAATAGCAATTTGGAATAGTAAGAAAACTAAGGTATTAGGTGTAGAAACTTTTACATCTACAAAAGAATTACTAGAGTTTATGAAAGAATTACAGGTAGTAGAAAAAGACGCTACCTACAATGTATTATCAGTAAGAAAGGATAAGTAAAAATGATAAACGCAATAGATAGAATAAATTGTGATGAGTGCTACGGACACGGCGTTATTTTCTACGGAGATGATAACGATTACGGCGTTGAGCCTTGCGAGTGTGTAGCATAGTGGCTACCTACTCAGATGAACAATTACGCAGGATAGCCCACCTAGCCAATGGTGGGACACTTGCTAACTATGACAGAACACATTACGAAAACGAAAGGGTATCAGATGAAACTAACAATAACTAGCATGAACGGCAAAGAAATGAAAATGGATTTGCCTACTAAAGAAAATGTTTATTATTTTATAGACTTGTATAAAAAATCTCTAAGAAAAAATCAAAGAGTAAAAATTACTTGTGATTTGTTAGGATTAGATGGATACATACAGGGCACAGCGCCAATGCGCTGATGTCCCCCCTTGTGGGATCTCATAAGGTGGTCGCACTAATTATTTTATTATTTTTTTTCAAAATGCTGCATCATACATCTCAGCAAAATATTCAGATTTTCATAAAATGAAAAAATATTCAGATTTTCCAGGGTATAATAAAATCATGACCTGTATCCATATCTTCCAATATGTTCATCATGAAACATGCCCTGATTGTGGGCGGTATACTCATGAACCTGATCTAGATCTATCCCATAAACTATTTGTAGAATATTATGCATCTGGTAAAAACAAAGAGTATATATGCCCAATAGATGGGGGTACTATAAGAGGCTGGTGGAGTATCTGATACAATAAATATATGATAAAAATACTATTGATTATATTTCTCACCTGGACCATTACAATGTTGTTTTATACAAACAGGTATAAAAATATTATGAACTTTTCCAATGTTCAAGAATCCAGATGTTTTCATTGTGGAAGGTCCATATTTGTTTCTGAATCAAATCGTCGTATAACTAACTATTGTGTTGAGTGCATGTAATTAAAGCGGTATATAAAAAATCTACCATTTCCCAATAGGACATTTAGCATGTTCCAATTGAGTTTTCAATTTCATAAAACATCCACATTTTTTACAGGTATTGGATTTTGGACGGTACATAGGACAAGCCCTACAAATTTCCAAACGGTATTCAGCCAATTCTTCTGAACTTCTAGGTTTATTAGGATTTAATAAATCCCATGGCCTTACTTCATCCTGGTTATTTTCCATATATGCCATTATACCTTAGACACCTACATAACCAGACATAATGAATGTTTCATTCATAGATTGTCTAGGGTGTGGTTTGAATATCTATTTTCGGCTTTGTTGTATACCGCCCGAATTTAATCTCAAATAATGATATAATTTCTCTCATGACTGCACAAGATTGGGCTGGATTTATATTAACGGTTATATCCATTCTTGGCGCCGTCGGACTTGTCGGAAGGTGGATTGTGAAAAAATACGTTGAGGATATTTTGTCCGAATTAAAGCCAAATAGTGGAACATCAATGAAAGATCAAGTAACACGGCTTGAGGATAAAATGGACAAGGTTTTTGATATGATGATTGAACACCTTGCAGATCATTCTAAGAAGTAATATCCTTATTTAAATAATTTTTTGCCTTATCTACCCAGTCAAACCCTACAGACTCTAGTCTACCTAAAAGTGTGTTGCATCCAGCACATAAAATACCTCTAGGTTTATTGGTTTTATGGTCATGATCACAATGCCAGTCTCTTTTATTATTTTTTGATGGCGTTAATGCACCACATATCGCACAGGACATGTTTTGAGATTTGAGCATTTGATTAAATATATCCTCTGTAAAGCCAATTCTTTCTCTTTGAATTTTCCTAACAGATAGTTTTATTTTTTCTTTACCTTTTTCGGTTTTATTATATTGTCTTAAATATTCTTTTTGACATGGGTGACAATATCCTAATTTTTTATGACGTGGATTTATTTTACATTTTGGACAAAGTTTCATCTATATATTATACTATAGTACTTAATATAATATATTAAAAGATATCTTAATAGTTAGTATATTCTTTTCTTTTATATATTTCAATTATACACTCTGGTTTTACAGTTTTCAACTTTATACCGTTTTTTCTTTATAACAATTTGATAACAGTTTAGAAATACTGTCTGGTTTAAAAGTTTTTATACCTTTTGTCCGTTTTCATAATAAAGAAATGTTATAATCAATGTGCTGGCCCGCTAGGTTGCTCTCTACCCACCCCCACTGCTCCTAGCGGGTTTCAGCCTTATTTTATGATATAATCAAACATTATGGCTAACTCTTGCTGCTCAAATGATATAGAAAAATATGGCGCTAATCCTGCTAACATTCAGTGGCGAGTGGTTCGTGGCGATACCGCAACTTTGACAGTTGACTTTCTAGAACTTGATGAGACTACCCCCTTTGACACCTCTGACTGGACCTATAAGGCCACAGTTTATGATCCCCTAGGTGATGTGCTAGATAACCTTGATGTGACCGCTACAACGGGATCTGTAGTGATTACCGCCGAATGTGATATTACCCAAAGATGGGGAACGGGGTATAAAAATATTGTTGCAGAATTATCTTTTGATCTATCTGTGCAAATTGGAAACAATTTAGCAAATCCGACAATTTGGACACCAGTTATTGGTACAATTAGTGTACTAGGTGATGTAACTCCAGGAGGAAGTTTATGACAGTTTCGCTACCGCCCGTAATTAAGGTTGATGACAGTAACGATCTACTTCCGCCGCTTATTAAAGTTAACGATGAAGTATTTAAGGTAGAAGCATAAGTATCATTTCCAGATTATATTGTGATATAATCAAATTATGGAAAAGACACTAAGACAATGCACTAGATGTAAGTTTGAAGCAAAATCAATTATAGATTTAAAACTTTTTGTATCTGATAAAAAGAAGTCAAATTTTTATTTTACAAAGGCTACCTGTAAAGCCTGTAATGCTGAGGTAAATAGGCAAAAAAGAAACGGTACTTATCAATACCCTGATAAAAGCACTAAATGTAAAGACTGTGGATTAAAGCCTAAAGACGATATAGAACGTGAAAAAATGTTTGTTAAAGAAAAATCAATGAAAAGCGGATATGCAAATTTATGTCGTAAATGTGCCTCAGCAAGAACAATAAAACATCAAAAGGAAAAGCCTGAAATGTTTAAAAAAAGACTTAAAAGATACAATATATTAAAACATGGGCTAACTGAAGAAAAATATTCTATGATTTTACAAAATCAGAACAACTCATGTGCAATATGCAAACTAGACGTTTCTACTTTTAAAAGAGGTCTTTATATAGATCACGATCATTCTTGTTGCGATAAGACAAGTTCTTGTGGGAAGTGCGTTCGTGGTCTGCTTTGTGCTGGGTGCAATTTTCTCATAGGTCAATCTAGAGATAGTATTGATACCCTCAAATATGCTATAATCTATTTGAGCAAAGGAGAATACCATTAGTTTCCCAGGTACCTATAATTTTTCGTATTATAAGGCAGACACCAATGAATTTGTTATTCGCCCAAAGACTTCTAATGGTGGAGCATTTGATTTAACTGGTTATGATGCTGAATTTTTTATTGCATCAAGTCGTGGAGATAATCCAACATTTAGCGTTGAAGCACAGGCTGTAGTAAATTCCGTAAACGATACTGTTACTTGCACAATTTTGCCAGGTGTTGGAAATACTCTTGATGCTGGTACATATGTTTATGACGTACAAATTGAAAATGGACCATCCCTTGTATTCACTTTGCTTACTGGCACCATTACAGTAACTGAGCAGGTTACAGGCGCTGCATAATGGTAGATGTATTATTATCTAACGATGATGTCACCGTACTTGGACCCCCAAGTGTAATTGAACTCCAACTTGATATTGGAGCCCAGGGTACTCGTGGAAATAAATTCTTTGTAGGATCTGGTGATCCAAATGCTCAAACCTCTAGTGGAGAACTAGGTGGACAAACCTTAATTCTTAATGATCTTTATGTAAACGTTTCTCCAAGTGCTACCTATGGATATATTTTTCAATATGTAGCAGAACCTGGTGGAAATACCTGGGTAGAAGTATTGGATATAAATCCTACTATTTATTCAGAGAATCATATAACTACCTTTGAAGATGGAGATGCTCAGATAGTAATACCTGTAGAGGATATTGTTACTGTTTCTGGTACCCCGCTAACTGCAGAAAATTTTAATGTTAAATATAGCATTGCATATCAAAACCCTATTGCTTCCTCAATGCAAATCCCTGCTTTGGCGGGTAGCAATTTAATAATCAACTTACACGCTGTAGAATATGACACTTCTACTTGGTTACCCCTAGGGGATACTGGAACATATACTAGCGGAGTGGAAGTTACAACCCATTTACAAATTACTATAGTCCCATAACTATGGTATAATTTTGGATTAAGAGGTGAAATCTAAATGGCAGCAGAATCAATTGGAGCGTTAATTCCAACAGCAATCCCAGGCTATGCAGATGCAGCAGATATTCAGGCTGCTCTTCGTGTATATCACTATGGAGAATATGCTTATAATCCAGCAAACACATCACCTGGCTCACTTGTTACGCCTTCAATGGCAAAAACAATTTATGATATTCAGCAAGACATCGTTGATCTAGAAAATCGTCCATCATCTGGTGGAGATGTTGCCGTTAACGTACCAGTACCAGGAGACTTTACTCCTGCAGAAATTCCTAATGGATATATCTGGGTAGATCAAGATGGAACAATTGGTGGACAACCAATTTCTGCAACTTCAGTATTTACAAACTCTGTTCCAACATCAGATCTTTCAACTGGTGTAATTTGGGTAGATAAAGATCCAACTTCAATTACAGCAAATCCTTTTATTCCACAAGCAGTTATTTCTGCTAAGGGAGATATTTTAGTAGGAACTGCTAACGATACCGCTTCAGTTTTGAACACTGCATCAACTAATGGATACATCTTGGCTGTTAACTCAGCAACAACAAGTGGACTTGAGTGGATTGCAAATGACACTGGAGATATCACAGCCGTAACATCTGGTACAGGAATTACAGTTACAAATGGTACTGGTCCAATTCCATCTGTTGCAGTAGATACAGCGGTTGTTGCTACAACAAACAATACATTAACTTTAACAAATAAAACACTTGCACTTGGTTCAAACACAGTTAGTGGAACTCTTGCTGAGTTCAACACTGCTCTTACAGATGCGGACTTTGCATCTTTAGCGGGTAGCGAAACACTAACAAACAAAACAATTACAAGTGCATTAAATACAACACCTATTCTTCGTTCTCCAGAAGAGCGTTGGAATGTTGCTGCTGCCGCTGCAACTGGAACAATTAACTTTGATGCAAATACAAGCGGTATTTTATATTACACATCTAATGCTACTGGTAACTGGACATTAAATGTTCGTGGAGATGGATCTACATCGCTAAATACAATGCTTGCTACAAATGATTCTATTACAGTGGTATTCTTTGTAACAAACGGAGCAACTGCTTATTATCAAACAGGATTCCAAGTTGATGGTAATGCTGTAACTCCTAAATGGCAGAATGGTACTGCTCCATCAGCGGGTAATACAAGCAGCATTGATATTTATTCATACACAATCGTAAAGACAGGAAACGCTGCTTTTACAGCATTTGGTTCTCAGACGAAATTTGCATAAGGGGAATAATAGATGCCTATTATTGGTGGAAGAGCAGCAAGTGTAAGAGGTCTTGGATTTCAAGGTGCTGGTAAGCCTAATGCACCAACTATTAATAGCGTAACAAGAGCGTCTGATACATCAGTGACTATTACTTATACCCTTGGCTCAAACAATGGCGCTCCAATTACAACTATTGGATTTACTTCATCACCATCAATTGCTTTAACATTTACAAATACTGACCTAGATGGATCGATAACCGTAACAGGAACATTTGTTGAAGATACAAATTATACTTTTACAATGACTGCTACAAATGCTGTTGGAACTTCTGATGCTTCTTCTGCTTCAGGGTCAGTAAAACCAAATCCTCCATATACGTTGCAACAAACATTTAATGCATCTGGAACATTTACAATGCCTGCTGGTAAAAATATTCTTGCAGCCTTTATTGTAGGTGGAGGTGCATCTGGTGGAGGAGGAGACTCTAACGGTGGTGGTGGCGGTGGTGCAGGCGGTGGTGTTGCATTTTCTGGATACTCTGTTAATCCTGGAGACACTATCTCTGTTACTGTTGGAAGTGGTGGAGCCTGGAGTGGAGCAAGCAATCAGGCCCCTGCTGGTGGAGTAAGCACTTTAGTAAGAAGCGGAACCACAATTGCTAACGCAAACGGCGGTAATGGTGGATTTTTTGGCCCAAATAGGGTTGGTGACGGAAATAAAAGTTTAGGAGGTAATGCTGGTTCTGGTGGTTCTAATGTAAGTGGAGCAACTACATACTCTGGTGGCAATGGTGGCCAAGGAAGGATTACACAAGGTGGAAGCGGAAACGCAGGCGGTTCTAGAACTATTATGACTACTGCCACTAATTTAAACCTTTCATCTTGGGGCGGCGGCGGCGGCGGTGGTGGTAGCGGTACTAGTATTGGAGGAAACAACGCTAATAGTGGATTCGGCGGTGGCTTATCTTTTGGTGGCAATGGTGGCGCTGGCGCAAACACTAACCAAAATCAAGGAGGACTTGGTAATGTTGGTGGACAACCTGGCGGCGGCGGTGGTGGCGGCGGTGGTGAAACAAGAGACTCTTCTCTAGGAGGAGGAACTGGTGGAAGTGGTGGCGCAGGACGAGTTGTAATTTACGTAAAGTGATTGGAAAAAAATGGAAAAAAACTATGCATTTATAAAAAACGATTTGATCGTAAATGTTGCTGTTTTTGATGATCCAACAGAGGATACAATAAACACATTTAAACAAATTCATAATGTTGATTTAATATTACAAGTAGATAATGCTTTTATAGGGGGTACATATGATGGCGCCAAGTTTTGGACACCTCAACCATATTCTTCTTGGATTAAAAATGAAGAATTAAATGAGTGGGAAGCACCTGTTTCATACCCTGCTTTTGACGAAGAAAATCCACGGTATTATGAATGGAACGAAGAAATCTTAAACTGGGAAGAAATCCAGGTATCAGAGTAATATCTGATATAATAAACCAGAGGAGATATAATGGCAACTATTAACACTACCGATCCAAAACCAGGGTATGTATATGACGCAGATGTAGATACTTGGTTTCCCCTTCTTGGTTTAGCAACACAGTCTTTAGAAGATTTAACAGATGTTGTTTTAACTACCCCTGCAACAAACCAAGTACTTATGTACAATGGTACAAACTGGGTTAATAGCGGTGAGACTGGCGATATTACGGCGGTAACATCAGGAACAGGCATTACTGTAACAAATGGTACAGGTCCAATTCCTTCAATTGCTATTGATACAACAGTGACGGTAGATTTAAATACCGCTCAAACCCTAACAAATAAAACTTTAACAACCCCAATTATTTCTTCTATTTCTAATTCTGGTACTGTTACAGTTCCAACTGGAACAGTTACTTTGGCTACTACCGCCCAGGTAGAGGATCTAAGAATCATGACACTAATGGGGGCATACTAAAAATGTCTTATAATACTACTGGAGGTAGTAACTAATGGCTACAACAAGTAAAACACTATTTAGAGGTGCTGCAGCAACAAGCAACACTACTCTTTATACAGTTCCAACAACATCTACTACAACAGTAGTTACAAATATTGCAATTACAAATACCGCTGCTTCTTCAGCAACTGCTACAGTAAATTTAGATGGCGTAGCAGCACTTTCGGCGGTATCAGTAGCAGCAAATACAACTGCTTTTATTGATTTAAAGCAGGTATTAGATGCAAACGCAACACCAAAAACAATTTCTGGATCAGCATCTGCTACAACAGTTAATTTTCATATTGCTGGCGTAGAAATAGTATAAGGAGATAAAAAATGGGTATTGAAGTCTTTCCACCTGCAGCAGCAGGATTTGATATGACTAAAATTGAACTTCGTCATACTATTAACTCTACAACAAACAATATTGGAATTCCCGCAGATGTTAAGTATGTTTATGCTGAAATGATTGGCGGCGGCGGCGGCGGCGGCCATGGTGGTGGAACTAATAACAATGCAAGGTCTTGCGGCGGCGGCGGCGGTGCTGGTGGAGTTTTTACAGGATGGGTCATAGCATCAAATTCTGCAGTAATAGGCGCTGGAGGAACAGCGCCAACTGGAAGCGGAAATAGTTTTTCAGATGGTGGCTATGGTGGAATTACATATTATTCAACCGAATCGGCTGGTGGTGGTGCACCAGGAATATCTTTCGCTATAACTGTTGGTCCAAATGGTGGCCAAGGATCTATTGGTGGCGCAGGAGGAGGAACTTCTGGAGTTACAGGCAATGGCAACGCTATTCCAGGTGGCGGTGCTGGTCTATCTGGTAGAGGAGGAAATGCTTTTGATAATACACGTGGAGAGTATGGAATAGTATTTTCTGCTATGGGCGCAGGCAGTACTAACAATCAGGGTTTTAATGGAGAAGGTGGTTCGCAATATTTATCTGGCGGCGGTGGCGGAGGCAGCGGCGCCAATGGTGGAATTGGCGGAAATGGTAATTATGCAGGTGGTGGTGGAGGTGGTAAGGGCGGAACTAGCGGTCACCAAATCGGTAATGGCGGAAGTGGTATATATAGCGGAGCAAATTTTGGAAGCACCTCAAACACTTCCTCAACTGGCGGCGGCGGCGGTGGATGGATTGCTGCTACAAATGATAAAAATGGTGGTGCTGGCGGCGGCGGTGCTGGCGGTGGATCATCAACCGTAATTGGCGGCGCTGGTGGCGCTGGGGCGATTAAGATTTATTACTAAAGGAGAAATATGCCAAACTTTGCAATATTAACACAAGATAAAAAAGTAATTAATGTTATTGTTGCTGACTCTAAAGAAATTGCTGAAGAAGCAACAAAACTAGAATGCATTCAATCTGACATTGCAAAAATTAATGATATTTGGGATGGAGAAAACTTTATAACTCCAGAACCAGAATTACCAACTGAATAATTTATTTTAACTATTAGCCCCTATATTTGCATAGGGGCTATTTTTATGATATACTAAAAACTTGGGGGTAATTATGGAAAAAGATCTAACATACATTCCTGATATAACTACTGCTGAATGCTTTAGTTGTAAGGAGAGTTTTAAATTATATACCGTTCAAAAAATGGGTATGAATTTTTGTAAAATGTGCGGTATAAATAATAAATTTGCTGAATTAATAACATTACCAAATATCTTAAGTAAGATTGCTAAGATTGCAGAGAAAGAAAATGAAAGAATAGATGACAGGCTTGTAGTAGATGTATCTAATTTATTTGTAGAATTACAGAAAGAAGATAATGCAAATAATTAAATTTACAGATACTATTGGGGTACCAGAAGAATATCGTCCAGTACCCGCTTCAAAAATAATTCCTGATTGGTATAAGAATTTAGAGTCTTATATTGGTGGAGAAAAAAGACCAGATGGAAATGCATCTACAACAGCAACAGCAAAACGTTGTATGCCTATATTTGATGCCATAACTGGCGGGTATATAATTTCAACCCATACAGACTTATTCGTATCTCAAAGACCAGATGAAAATGGAAAAATATATCCTCATTATGAATGGGCTAATTTTGGTGCTTTAGGATTTCACCCAAAACATCAACTACCAGATCATCCAGATGGAGCAGGGCATGAAATAAGTTATCCTAAATGGACTAATGCTTGGGCTATAACAACTCCTCCTGGATATTCATGTCTTTTTATATCTCCTCTTCATAGAGAAACTCCTATTATTGTTTTGCCTGGAGTAGTAGATACTGATACTTATAATGCTCCTGTTAACTTCCCCTTTGTTTTGCGGGATCCAAAAATGGATGGCCTAATTCCAGCGGGTACTCCAATAATGCAAGTTATTCCATTTAAAAGAGATGAGTTCCAAATGGAAATCGGTAGCAATGAAGAATTCCAACAACAGGCAAAGGTATCAAATAAACTAAGGTCTGTATTTTTTGATTCTTATAAAAGGCAGTTTAGACAGCCTAAAGAGTATCGTTAAATATGCTATAATTTCAGGTAGAGGAGATAGCAGAAATTCCTGCTATAATATAAACTATGCCAGCATCATTTGACAATAGCGGTAAACCCGCTTACATGTATGATTCGGTTGGAGATACATGGTATGCCTTTGGAGCAAAGATTGATACTGCTTCAGCATATGAATGGACTAATACACAAACATTTTTAAATACCGTCAATTTTGATGCCACTGTAAATATCCTAGATGGTTTTAATAATTTTCTTAATCCTGCTGCAAGAGATGCAGCAATAACATCACCTGTTCATGGAACAATTTGTTTTGTAAGACAAGATGCTGGTGGATCACCATTAAACCAAATTCAATATTACAGTGGATCTGCTTGGACTGCTAATGATGGAGATATTTCTGGAGTTACCGCTGGCACAGGTCTAAGCGGAGGTGGTACTGCTGGTACAATTACACTTTCCGTAGATACGGCGGTAGTTGCAACAACAAATAACACCTTAACAATGTCAAACAAGACATTAACAAGTCCTGTTGTTACTGGTTTAACATTAAATGACTCAAGTATTGTTTTTGAGGGATCTTCTGCTGATGATCATGAGACTACCCTTACCGTCACAAATCCGACGGCAGATAGAACAATCACCATTCCAAATATCACAGGTACCCTTATTACAACAGGAGATACAGGAACTGTAACAAATACTATGCTGGCAAATAGTTCTATTACCGTAAATGGATCAGCAGTATCTTTGGGCGGTAGCGTAACAATATCCACAGATCCAGTTCCTCAAGTATTTATGTTGATGGGTGCATAATATGGTACAATATTCAAATAAGGAGAAAATCTAATGGCAACAACTTATAAAGTATTAGGGCAGTCTGCCCCTGCTGCAACAACGCAAGCAGATTTATACACCGTGCCTGCGGGTACTCAAACAATCGTCTCAACGATAACTGTAGCCAATAGAGCAGCAACTGCTGGAACCTACCGCGTCTATGTACGCATTGCTGGTGCCGCTGCTGCTAACGCACAATATCTTGTCTATGACGCATCACTACCTGCTAATGCTACAGATACACTGACACTCGGTGTAACCCTTGGCGCAACAGATGTAGTAAGCGTCTATGCCTCAACTGCAAATTTTTCATTTAACGCATTCGGAAGCGAGATTTCATAGTATGACTACTGGAAGAATACCTTCTATTGAAGGTGGTATCCAACCTACCATCTTTGATGCTAAGGCGGATTTACTGACTGCTACTGCAGCAGATACGCCTGCTAGGTTGGCAGTTGGTGCAAACGATACAGTCCTTACTGCTGACTCAAGTACAGCGACAGGCCTCAAATGGGCTGCGCCTGCTGCTAGTGGTTCCTATACTTTAATTAACACAGGTGGAACAACATTAACGGGTTCTAGCGTTACAGTTTCAAGTATTCCTGGAACATATCGGGATTTGTATATCTTGGCAACTAATTATGACCCAGTTAATGATGATGAACAGTTAAGGTTTTATGTTAATTCAGATAACGGAACAAAATACGGCAACAATTTTGCTTCTACTGGAGCATTAACCTTTAACACTACTAGCGCCCGTTTAGTTTATGCTCAAGACAATGGCACAAGCAACGCTCTTGGTTACAGTTTTATTCGCGGTTATACTGAAAACACTTGGAAAATTTTTGATGGCGTTTCAATAACTAATGAAAAAACGACACCTACTTCTTATGTGCTTAGCACTCTTTATGGCGTAACAAACATTACAGCAGCCATAACTTCAATAACTTTTATTAATGATACTGGAAACTTTTCAGGTGGAACCGTCTATGTATATGGGGTAAACTAATGCCAAATCCAATTACTAAAATCTTTGATGCTGCAACTGGTGAAACGATTGAAAGAGAAATGACCGATGTTGAATATGCTGATTTTAAAATTAGGATTGCAGATATTCAAAGAGAAAAAGTAGTGGAAGCGGAAGCAGCAATAGCCAAGGCAGCCCTACTTAATCGCCTTGGCATTACTGCCGATGAAGCCAAACTGCTTTTAGGCTAAGCACAATCTATAAAGTTATGAACAAACCAAACGAAAGGAGCCACCACTAAATGGCTACAGGACGCATACCAATAAATGGCACGGCTGCCATTCAAGAAACAATAGTAGACGCTAAGGGAGACCTGATCGTTGGCACAGGAGCTGATGCCGTAGCCCGCCTTCCTGTTGGGACCGACAATTTCACACTTGTAGCGGATAGTTCAGTTTCTCCAACAGGATTAAAGTGGGCTGCACCTGCTAGTGGTGTTCCAGCCAATGCGGTGGATCGCGTTGAAACTAATCAATTTACAGGTTCAACAACTTACACCGATTTAACAACTAGCGGCCCAGCGGTAACAGTAACAACAGGAACTAAGGCTCTAGTTATAATTACCGCGGCACTATATGCGCAAGGTTCACTTCAGCAAGCCAGAATGACTTATGCCGTTTCTGGCGCAACTACCATTGCAGCAAGTGATGATGTATGTTTATTGATTCGCCAAACGGGATCAGATAATAATCAGCCTATTCGCGCAAGTGCTGCTTCGGTTGCTACTTTGACCGCTGGTTCAAACACTTTTACGGCGAAATATCGGTGGGACGGCAGCGGCGAAGTTCAACAAGCACATTTTGCGCAACGCGAAATCTTTGTAATAAATCTAGCATAAGGAGATGAAATGGCTATTACATCAAAGGAAATAAATTTTAGTCAGTTGCAAAGAGAGCTTGGTAATCAAGGTCTATGCGGTGATTTCAACGACCCAAAGAAAAAGATTATTACAGTTGCAGAGAATTCAACAGTAACTGAAGAAGAATTAGAAGCGGCAATTGAAGCTCATATTGCACAACCTGATCCAGAGATAATCACAAACCTTAATAAGCAACAGGGACTAGATAAATTGAAAGAACTAGGTTTCACAGATAATGAAATCAAAGCTCTCGGCCTTTAGCACAATCTTTATAGATTATGAAAAATAAAACGGTATTGATAAAACAATATCTGCTATAATAACTACAAGGAGATACAATGCCAGCAGCATTTGCTGTAGCAGAAGCAGAACGTATTGCAGCAGCAGAGGCAGCAGCCGAAGCAAAAGCCAGCGGTATAGCAAAATTACTAGCCCTTGGTCTAACTGAAGACGAAGCCAACGCTCTAGTCAAGTAGTTTTAAATAAAAAACCCCTTGTTGTAATTTTTTTTAAACAGGGGGTATTTTTATGCTATAATTATTTTATGGGTAAGTGGATACACAGATTAGAAAATATTGATATTGTAAATGAAACTGCAGACTGTATAAAATGTGGAAATGTAAGAATTATAAATAAGCCAAGAAATAAAGGAAAACGAGGCTGGATTTGTCAAAAGGCAAAACAGCAAAGAAATCATAAGTCTGCCAAAAAAACTGGAAAAACAAGATTTTATAAAAAATCATACAAAAAACATCCCAAGCCAATATGTGTTATGTGCGGTTTTATACCAAAAGATCCATGTCAAATGGATATTGATCATACTGATGGTAATCATAAAAATAATAATAAAGATAATTTGCAGGCATTATGTGCAAATTGTCATAGACTAAAAAGCAAAATAAATAAA
>Ga0247838_1002057_pt1 | contig 26661 bp, 24 predicted proteins | sample LaCruzMarch2015__5_FD_189097 | JGI IMG/M metagenome (GOLD analysis project Ga0247838, IMG submission 189097) | Freshwater microbial communities from meromictic Lake La Cruz, Castile-La Mancha, Spain - LaCruzMarch2015_15m | ecosystem: Environmental > Aquatic > Freshwater > Lake | place: Spain... | reverse complement strand
GCCATCCGAGCCCTCCGCTGCTGCGCTACGCTCCGCAGCTCCAGGCTCGGATGGCCGACAGTGCACGGATGGACGGGGTCAAAATTGCACGCCGATAAGGGGTCAATGTTCGACGCCGATTGACACCCAGTGCTCGAAACGCAGGTTCTGCCCAGATGGAAGGGTGATACCTACCGCAATCCCTGTTGCTTTCCTCCACGCTTCATAGAGACGCAGAACTTGCCCGAGATGATAGAGCGGAAGCGAACTCGGATGATCACGAATAAATGCGACAATTGAGGCAACTCCTTCAGGATGGACTGTGGCAAGTGCCTGCAGGAGATCTTGCATCGCTTTAGGCTGCATCGGACTGCCAAGACGGCTCCACAAGTCATCGATCAGCGATTTGGGTGCGCTCGTAAGATGGCGCATATGTACCAGTGCAGGAATGTGATGTTGCCCGCCATACGATTTCGGCAGACTGGAAATCAATTCAGGAAGAATGGAGTTTCCATGCCGAGCAACAAGTACGCGCCAGCCCATGTCATCGTGCCCGGCAGCTATCCATGCGCGTGCTGTTGCATCATCAATTTCCGGCGAAAACGCTTCCGCAAGCTTGTGGTGGTGCTCGCCGCCTGCTTTAGCAAATGCGATCTTTTGGAATTCCGCAATCCAGGGAGCCCCACGTTCAGCGATAGCAAAGCCCAATAACTCTTGCGGGCGCTTCGACATGGTTGCAAAGCGAGAAAGAAGCGAACCGAACACCGCATCATCGCCACATGCGACGATCACTCTGTTGATATCTATCCAGGAGCTTGAGTTTGTCGGGATTACGTTTTCGACGATACGCTCATAATTGTCTGCGACAAGTCTAGCCAAGGCTACGTTCGAGCGCCGTTGAGCAGCAGCCCTTAATTTCCAAGGCTTAGATCTTAGTAGATCATCGAAATGGTGATATCCCCATTTGGGTATCATCGCGCTACATCCAAGGGCAGCTGCTAACGCATCTACGAATGTGAGCTTTCCGGAAAGCGCCATCTGCTCTAACCACGGCACCCAATTGGCATCTCCGCGTTCGGCAATCGCATCGATTACGAATTCCGATCGAGCAGATCCGAGCCAGTCCGCGATGATCGCTCTTTGCGGGTAGAGGATAGCCGGTTGCAACGCCAACGGCCATTCCGGTACATAGATATTCTCAGTTGACAGCTCACTCAAAACATCAAGCGCGCGACGTAGATACTCTGGTCGTCCAAGTTCGAGAGCAGCCAAACCACCTCTATTTCGAACTGCAAGACGCGTATCGCTCAGTGCAACATCAATTCCACTCGCGAGGTTGGAATCACAGCGCTGTCTGCGGCGACTTGTATCCAATGCGGCCGCCAACACAAGGTCGCCCGCAGTCGCTTCCGCAACATCCAAATCATGAGCAGCCACACCTGACTGCAATGCCAACACGAAACTTTGACGGGTGTGAAGTGGCTCAATGGCCTGCAGAATAAGCCTATCAGCAATCAACCCGCAACCTGCCAACCAGCTCCAATAGAGGTCGTGGATTGGCAGAACTTGGCCACCACGCTCAACTAATGTTCCAAGCTGCCGCAAATGCTTCAACGGCTCATTGACGCCCTTAGTGGCTGCTCGACGTTTGAGATCGACGATGAACCGACCATACGAGTGATCATTCGTCAGCGCTGATTCAGCGACGGCACCCGTGAGTACTTCGCTAAAGCCTTCAGGGAGCTCGCGGCTTAAGTGACTGTGAAACTGCCGCAACAGCTCTCCTGTAGCCGCCACATTGGCCCCAGTCAGCACCCGAATCGATAACAACAATGGCAGACGCAACAGGTCAATTGTAGCGTCAGTGATAAGAGGCTCACTTGTCCGTGCTGTTGCAAGGATGCTGGTCACCTGAGCTGGTGTGAACAACTCGATCGACCATTGCTTAAAAACTGCGTCGCCGGCATCTGCAAATTGCGCTGTCGCAATGACATTGGCATCGCGTAGTGCCCTCAATGCCTTTTGCTTTTCCGTTGCGCTCTGGCCGACGGCAAACTCCGACCAGCCATCGATCAGGAAACAAACGCGATTGTCACTAAGCAATGCGTCCAAATGCGCGGCCGGAGCTATGTCCGATATGATCGACCTCACCTCATTCCAGGTTCTACGTCGCGCCACCGGTAAATAAATTGGGGTCACGCCTTCGCCGACGAGGAGATCTTGTCCTGTCTGCCACAGCGCGTGTGACTTACCTGATCCAGGTTGCCCGACGATAAGATGCTTCCATTCTTCTCGGAGCGCGATTTCAAGAATGCTCGCCCTCGCGGGTTGGCGGTCCTTGGGATGTGTTTCAGTTGCCGTACGTTGAATTGCTGAAGCTTCGCTGAATGCCGACCTAGCTGCCGACGATGAATCCGGAAATAGCAAGTCTACGGATGGAGGTCTGCCAACTTCAAGTAACGTGCGCGATAGCTTTCTCAGGTCCTGCAATTCAATCAAGCCGAGTGCAGAATTAACGGATGGTTCTGCAAAGTGGTCCATGACCACTTGCGATGGCATAGCAATGGCCGTCGCTTTCTCCAGGCATGCAATCAGTTGATCGCGATTGAGGCTTCGGGTCGGAGATGTAAGGATGGTTTCGATCACACGCGCAAGAACAGCGTCGTAAGCACGGTGCGCCATATCCGCAGTCGAGCGGAGTTCCTGTCGCAGCGCCATCAGAAGGTTTCGGTTGTTAGCCTCAATCGCCTCCCATCCAGGAGCGCCGCACTCAAAAGTGAGACGAGAAATCAAGCGGAGCCGCAGCTGGTAATCCGTGCTGGTTTCAATAAATTCACGAAGGGCACCCGGTTCGAAGCGATCGAGCAAAGCCGTACGAAGTTCAGTGATGTCGGCACCTTCCGTAACTGCGCTCCAGACATGAAGCCCAGCCTTGCCCGAAGGCAGCGGAATCTTGCGCTCTTTCCCGATCTCTGAGGTCGTCAGAAAAATCAACCCGACATCACGATCAGAATTGGCAGCCTGCAGGCGAAACAGATTCTCGATGGCTGAGAGGACATCGGGAGAGTTTAAGGTCACCGAACCAGATTCCCGCGTATCCTTCAGCTGGGTAGCACGGAGAATTTCGTCAATTTTATCAGGCTCACGGAGGAGCTGCGTATAGTCTTCCGCGATTTCCAGATAAAGCTCATCGCCGTCTTTGATCGTAATCCAAGCAGCGGCGGTCTGGTGAAGTTGGTAGACGTAACCCCGCAGAGGCGAAATAGCCTGGCGTCCCATGTCAGATTCTGGAACCGTCCAAGGCCGGTCTGGATTTCCGAAGTTCTTGATCTTGATATCAGGCAAGATCGTCTTCCTTCGATGCGCTTAACGCGAGATTGCTGGCTTCAAGGTCGATGATGCGCACGATCATGGCACCACGTGGATCGGAAGGCAGATCCTGAAATCCCCAGCGGCGGTAGAATGCGCGAACGCTGTCGTCGATCGGATGTGTGATCACGCCAAAGCTACCTATGTCCCGTGACGCACGTATGGCCGTCTGGAGCGCGAAAAGCAGCAATGAGCGCGCATGTCCCTGCCCTTGATGATCCTTGTGGATAGCAAGCTGGCCAAGAAGCGTGACGGGAACCGGATCGGGTTTGTTGCGCTGTTGGGGCTTGGGCAAGAACGCGCGTTCAATTTGTGCTGCACTCAAGGTCACGTAGCCGACGATATCGCCCGTGGTGACATCGCAGATGATGTTGGTGCGGGAAATGCCGCTCGCATGGTTTGACCAAGCCCGCTGGCGGAGCCAATTATTCAGTGACTCCCGGCCGCAATCAAACCGACTTCGATCGTCGGTTTCGAGCAGCGGCCTCGGCGGCGTTACCGCCGCCATGTGGGATCCTTGGCAGCCAGTTCCTTCAACGCTGGAATTTCCTGCGCGGGCTGACTTGCCCAGGCCTCAAACGCCTCCCAATCCTTGGCAGGGATTGTGATGATGCGCCGATCCAGCATGTCGCTCTCGGCCGCATCGACAGCTTTACGGCGCACGAATTCGCTGAGGCTGGTGTGAGCCTGCTCGCTGGCCGCTTCAAGAATGGCGCGCTCCTCTTGGCTGACACGCACGCTCAGCACGGTAGTGGACATGGCAGGTATTCCTGTGGATTCGCTCATGCGTATGACAATAGCATACAGAAGAGGAAAATTCAACGCCCATGTGTTCAGCCAAGCGGACACAGGGCTCTTGGGAAGCCTTCAGATACCCCGGCGCTGTGGGGACCGGCAATCATGCGAAACGTCGGGTGTTTGGGGCGTGTAACCGACGTTATCTATCATGTGCAAGGATGTGGCGTTGGGCCACCTGGGCCGGACGGAGTTCATAGTCCGTCAAGGCTCCCAACGCCTATGAACGACAACCATGTGCTGAGGAGTACCAAAACCGCCGTCGGTCATTGTGACTGGGCAGCGTGGTGGATGTCCATCTAATAGACTGATCTGGCAGCGGAAATCTTACGCCGAGAACCGGAACTCCGGCGAGTCCGATATAGATGGTTGCGGGGGCCCGCAACAGCTATTGCAGTCATGGCCTCGGATGCGGTTTCGAGCATGAAATTGGCGCTGTTCCGGAAAAAGTTCAAGATAGCCTGCATTTTGAAGCACACAGCTAGCTGTTGGGAAGGGGTAGAGATTGCCGCCTTTTCAGAGACTTAAAGAATGCCGCTTCCACAACAGGCGGAGGGTTCAGGCTTGAGCGGGGCCGGGCGAGCCGGGCTCCCAAATAGCCCATGGCGATGCCCGGCCGTTGGCTGTAACCGAGCTTTGATTGTTCAACCCAGCAGCCTATGATTCTGGCCAGATCAAGAATCTTGTGGGGGCACAATTGGATAATAGAGAGGGTCAGACCAATACACAGCCAGAACGCTTTGACGATGTTATCCGCGAGTACATAGACTTCGTGAACAGCCAAGTCCGCGCCTACATGGATGCCATGGGAGGCTTCGCAGGGCATCGAATTCGCGTTGAGCGTCAGGTGCACCGCGCCAATCGGCCAACCAGCGTTCGAAAAAACGCCAAGGGCGAACAGGTTGTTGTGTGGTCAAGCTACGAAGATCCAAGCAAGCCAGACATTGTTCATCAAAGCATCATGCGAGCTGAAGATTATTTAGCTGCAAACGCTGATGGCGGAGCCAATGAACAGCAGCAATCTAGAGCCGTGATCATATTCCTCCACACTTACTGGGAGGATGAAATACGTCCACGGCTTGCGAAAGCGAAAGCAGTCGATAAGAACAATATTGGATCAGACATTATGGGGGATCTAACTGTTCTGCGGAACGTAATCCTTCATGCAAAAGGAATTGTTCGTCCCGATAAACATAGGCGATTGAAGACACTCAACAGCATGTTTCCAGCCGATCAAGAAGTAAGATTTTCCTATGAGGGAATGCATCAAATATTCGTTCTGATTAAACAAGACCTCTCACGTCTTATGCTCGAGTGGCTGGGTGCTAATGGCGGCACACTCAAACCTGACGATATAAAAGATATTGCGATCCAGCGAATAAATCGATGATGTTAAATCACACTGGACACGTTTCGCTTATCAAGCTAGCGTGTATGCAAGGCAATGATGCCGTCCCTTGCGGGACGGCAATCAAAGGTCTTCCTCACCACAGTTTTCTAGCCTTTGGTGATTAGGACATCGTTTCAAGTGCGGCGTCTCGGAAAAGCCAACGCACAAGAGTGTTTCTACAGCCTCGGCAGATCAGTTGCCGGGGCTTTTATTTTTAGGATTATGGGTTGAATGGTCTCGTGCTTTAAGCCACCATCCGTAACCTCTAACATGCATTAAACCTTTCTTTTTTGAGTAATCGCGCAATCTTCCGCCCATCGTTTTATTTGGGTTTTTCGACGAAAATCTGTGTCCGTGTTTGATCAGCTCATTTACGATAAAGCCAATGGGTACGGGATCTTTGTGGGCGCCAATTATCCTATTTGCCTCGTCTACACTGGCTTCTACAGCACTTGCCGAAACAACGTGACCATTGACTGCTAGCCGTTCTGCACGACGTTGTGCTCTACTGGGCCATTCACTGCGGAATTTTCGAGATTTTGAGAGTGAAGCTGGCTTCAACAGCTTTGCTAATCGCTTTGGATCAGAAATAATCGAATGCGCATTACGCATCCAAGCAAGATGAGCCTCGAATTCCAACAGAAATTGTGGATCGAAAAATAGAGAGGGATCAGATTGTGCCATTGTTCCAGCCTTGCGCAGTTGCGCTATTAAAATGTTGTCAGCGACGGCTAGAAAAATCGCAAACAATTATTTAGCATAACTCCCGAGATATTCAAACAATATTTCGCGAATATACGAGACCTTCGCGAATCTTCGCGCTAGTTTGACATCAGCTTGGGGTTCTGAAGCTTTGCAAGATGCGCCCCGCGACTTTGTTGTCGCCTCAATCGACGATCTTTGTGACGTTTGGCCTCTTCAGCACGCGCCCTGCGACCGATCTCAAGACAAACCTGATCCTCATAGGAAAGCCCAAGCTTTTGATCAACGGAAGTTAACACCTGTTCGGTTCGTCTCGCGACGCTCACTCGCGATTGGCTAACCCTGCGTTCTCGCCGTTTTTGTGAAAGCGGCGCTCCTCTGCTGAGAAGTGGATGGCCCTGTTCTGTACGCGCGGGTGCCTTCTCGCTTCGATACTGTGGTCTTTGCGCTTGAAGTTCCCGAACGTGATCAAATGCAGCACTAAGTCGCTTGTTATCAACGACAGCAGCTTGATTTACGTGTCTCACTTTGTCGAAGATGGAGTAGGCGAGCGGCAGTCTGTTGTAGGTGATGACGATGCGCCCATCAGGATAGTCGTTCACAGTGACTCTCTTGCGGACCAAGCCTCTGGTCACTTCGTTCTGCTCGAGCAAAAAGATCATCTTGTCGTACTGTATCGTCAGACTTGCCGAAACCGTTCGATCTTCGCGGCATACGAATATCTGTTCAATGTATTCGTCGGGAAGGATTGCGCGATGAGCATCATGATCGCTTAGCGGCACCTTCGCAAACTTCGCATTGTGTCGATCGGTGAGTTTTTGCAGAAGCTTATTTCCATCTTCGATGCAACACGCGCCAGCTAAACGTAGCTCTTTAACAAGCCTGTCCTGCAATGTGCGGTTAGCTCGCTCCACTCGACCTTTTGCCTGTGGACTGTTGGCACAAATAATATCGATGTTCAGCTCGTTCAATGCACGGCCGAACTGCGTCATGCTGGTGCCACCGACGGCGTTCTTGTTGGCCACACGGAAAATGCTGTGTTTGTCGCTGTAGAACGCAACAGGTTTGCCGTGCTTGTATATATATTCTTTCGTTGCTGCGAAGTATGAAAATGAGGATTCAGACTGCGCGAACTTCAAATGCATCAGCTTGCTCGATGCGTCATCAATGAAAACTAAGAGGGTACATTCTGGACCACGATCTTCGAACCAGTAGTGCTCCGAACCATCGATCTGAATTAGTTCACCGACGCATGGCCGGCGATGCCGCGGCTGGTAGATCTTGCTGCGTTGCGCTTTGCGATCCTGCCACAGTCCGTCAGAAATCATCCAGCTTCGCATCGTGTCAGCGCTCACACCGATGCCATGAACCTCGAGAACTTTTTCCGCTGCGAACGTGGGACCAAAGTCAGCGTAGTATGACCGGACGAGCGTCAGTACATCTTCTCTGAACCTGGCAGAGTAGGCGCGGTTGCTTGGCTTGCCTCTATGGCGTGATACGATACCGGCTGCACCGAGTAGGCGGTAGCGCAAACGTAGCACACGTAGCTGTCTAGGTTTGATATCAAGTACCCTGGCGGCAATTTTTGGCTTGGTACGGCCTTCAACAAGATCCTGAATTACTCGAAGTCTCGTCAATTCCTTTGGTGTCATACTCACGATCATTATCCGTTTCTACCTCCTGACTGGTTGTGGAAGTCCAGTAGGCGGCATTTTCAAAAGCGGTAAAAGAGGTGATTTCTAACACGGTATTATATAGGCTGCAGCGGAAACATCATGGCACTCTGAGTATAAGCCAGTCGGCGACCCGCCGCCAAAAGGTCAACCGGGGTGCCTGAGCCCGTGCAGAAACCTGAGAAACGACAAGCCTGACGTTAAGGTCGAAACCGAAATGCGAGCGAGACTTTATGGTCGCATTGTTGCGCGGTGCCCGCTGGCCCAATTTTTTCGCTCGCTTGGCGAGCGCTTCGTGTCTTCCTCGCACCGTCATTGACTGCTCCCTTGGTATATCCCTTGAACTGGAAGCAGTGTCGTCGACAACGGCTCGAAAATACATGACAGGACAAACAAGTCTACATGACGCGACACATCGAAAATATTGAGCAAAATCATAGGTAAGTTTATTGGCGCATGACGCGTCATGGTAGGGCACCTGACGTTCACAGCTCCATGAATTCCGCTACAGACACAATCACGACCAGCGGATTGAGGCGATAGCCGCGTCTCGGAACAGACTCGATGATTGCATTGCTGTCGGGACGGACATCGGTTAGCGCAGCGAAACCTTCCAAAATTTCTTGGCGCGCTCGGCTGACCGCTTGAGTTACCGCCCCTTCGTCCGACAAGTCTAGGTCGTCGGCTAGTATTTTTGCTGGCTTGCAGTTGAATTTTTTCGGCGCCAGCAGCGCGGCGCGATCCTCAACTGACATCTCAATCAAATGTTGCAGCAGCGGGAAGATCGTTGTTCCTTTGAGTGCTGCTATGCCGTTCACCCTGATCTGCTTGTGCTCAGCGTCAACCGCAATGATGATCTGATCGGAAGCCCCCTGCGTTATCGGCGTTACTGTCGTGGGCGCAGTTGGGCGGACTGCTTCGGGTTCCCTAACCTCTATTGATCGGTGTTCATTTATGTTCTGTGACGCGAGCACGGCGAGCAATGAGCCGGGCGCAACCGTCTTGTCGACAATGCTGGCCGCGTTGGCTTGGAGGGCCTCCACGGCAATGTCGCGTACAGTACTTCCGTGTCGACGAAACAAATCAACCAATTTCTTGGCGACATCATCACGCTCGGCAGTGGGGTAGGCTTGCGCGACTTGTGAGACTTCAAGTGCGAAGCGCCCCATGAAAGCAAGGTCGGTAATCTTCGTGCAATCTAGCGCAAGTTGAATTGATCCCAATGCCATGACGCGATCACGCGTATCCTCGCGGACACCTGTGAACAAGTCGATTTCGTAGCCCTCGGCTTCATCCAGTTCTCCTGCACCGCCGCCAAGCGTCGAGATGCGGCGCTGGATGCACTGAACGCAGGAACCACAGTGCTTAGCGTACCCTACTGCACTCTTGCGCGAGCGAGTGCAGCTGAAAGAGCGCGTGATCAAATTCCCAAACCCGGAGCCAACAAGTTTGTGAATGACCTCAGCCTTTGTCTGCCAGAGGAAGGGGTTGCCGACTTCGATCTCGTGCGCCGACACCAGCGCGATAAGCCTCTGCAGTTGGTAAAGCGTGCGGGGGTGCGTAGACCGGCTGGCACGGGCACCGACGACCTGAGTGGCGATGGGCAGGTTCACGCTCATCACACCATTTTCGAATAGGCGAATGCGATCAGCCTTTTCGATGTGGGCTGTCACGGCGGCCATAGCGACGAAAAAGAAGCTTCGCGTTCTCTGAGTTTCTTCCCGGTCCTCCAGCTTTCCGGTGAGGCTATTGTCGACCCAAACGTGGGTGACGCGCTTAGGATACGACTTGGCAAGGCTCGATGCGAGATCCTTTTGAAGCGCGCCAACGGTCGGCGTATTGCGATGGCTGACCAAGACAACGTGCCTATTTGACGTTGTCAATTCGTGTGCGGCACCTGCGAGTGAGTCGAGGCCGCCTGAAAAAAGTACGACCGAGGTTCCACCGGCTGCGTCGTCTGGTTCTTCGCGCAGGCCCAGGTAATCCTGCAATGCAATGGGATGTTCGTTCGTGACAAAATCGAAGGCCCACCCATCTTCAGAAGCAAAACCGAGCGCGTCCGCCAAAGCCACTTTGACTTCTAGTTGGTTCCAGAACCCCGGTTCACGAACGGCCACAATCATGTGGAGTTCGCGGCGCCAGTCCTCGCCGTAGTTCTTGAAAATTTCCGTGCCGCGCCTCGTGGTTCTATCCGCAGCAAATACGTAACTGGCGATCTCGATAAGGTCTGTCAACTTGCGTGGCTCGGTGCCAACCAGCTTCTTGCGAAGGTAATCCAAACGCAAGTTCAGGTTACCGGCACCTTCCGCAAGGCTGAGGAACTGGCCGTCTGTATATGCCGTACGCTGCTCGTCGCTCAAGCCGCAAAGGAAGACGTGCTTATGCATCGCCCCCCCTCCGTGCGCGAAGCTCGTCGCGCATCTTTTTGAGAGCGTAGTCGGTAAAGCTTTGGGTGGCCTCGCGGGTCAGCTTGCCGGTAAAGTTCGCCTTCGAGAACCAGCCACCAGCAAACGATTCAACGATGAGCGAGGCTTCTCGACAATGTGTTCCAAGGGCAGCACGGAACCGATCACTTTGTTCGAGTGATGCGAAGCCACGGCCGGGGCCAATATGTTTCGGAAGTTCTCGGCTAATGTAATAATCGAGCGTCTTGTGAGTCAGCCGAGCGAAGAAATCACGCGCGAGCCCAGCAAAGCGATCCTTCGTAGCCAACTTTCCAAGTTCGATGCGAACGTCATCGGCGGATGTCCCAAATAAGGTGGGCATCTGTGCGCCGACCAGCGTCGACAGACTTTCGGCGGCGGCTTGACGTGCCAGTTCACCAAGATCCGTGCGGCCTGTCCTGGTTGTGAGTTGGCTCTCAACAGCAGATGAAAAGCCCGAAACAATATTGACTAGCGACTGTTGGCTTCCTTGGGGGAACCCCAATGCAACGAGCTCAGCAGCAAACCTATCGCTACGGGCTGCAAGCGGTAGCTGGGTCAGTAGCCAGACAGTTCGCGCAAGAACTGGATCCCCACGCGCCGCAATCAATTCATTCTCAGCAGCCTCCGCTACAGCGTCTGCTAGCTGTGTAACGTCGGCGCCCGCCTGCAAAAGCCGAACGACTTCCGCCCATTTCTTTCCAGCAGGCAGCACGCCGAGGCGAACGTGTCCCATGGCTAGCCCTCCGCCGCTGCGTCAGCGTGTTTCACCGCGTAGGTGAGCGTCTTACCAGCTGCAATGACACTGCGGATCAGTGGAATGAGAACGGCAGATTGCTCTATCGATGTGCCAACCCAGGAATTGGTGACCAAGCCGACGAAGTCCGAATTGTTGATGCGTCGGCCGACGTTTTCAAAGGTGATGACGTTGCCACCTTTGGGGCCCTTCAATCTTCCTGCAGCATCAGCGCGTTTCATCAGATCGAGTGGTAAATATATGCCCTTGAAGAGTCCACTGTCATCCGGATTGAAAACTGCGCGGGGGCAGAATTTTAGGAAGAACGGGTCATCTGAAAATCGAAAACCATCTGGATCATTGCTCGGTTGGATGGCTTTGAGCTGAGCCCGCATTGCATCCATCCGAACGATCTCTTCGCAGAATTGATCGCCGACTGTCCAACGGAACTCGTGTTGTTCGGTGCCTCGCTCCATGGCCTTGTACTGCACCATGACAAATGAACGAAACGCCTCGTTGAAGTAGATCAGGTCCGCCCCAGTCTGTTGTTCGAGAGGAAGTCGGTTAGCCATGACAACCGTCATACGCACCTTGGGGTCGTCGATGTTCCTAAATACTTTGGCTCCGACGTGGGAGGCTTCCTTGATCGCCTCGAAGCCTGGAATGCTGGAGAAGTCAGCGATAAGCATTACGTCTTCGCGCACGACAGCTTCTGGCAATCCGTCGAGAAACGATTGTTGACGGCCTTCGACAGGGTCCCACGCTAAGATAGCGTTGCGGGGCAGGCCGCTGAGTTCAAGCGCAACACCAAGCGCGTCCTTCTGTAGGGCTAGATTGGTGCGCGCTCGTGGCTCGTATTTGGCCAAGGCCATTTTTCGTTCGGCGGAATAGCGAGAAAGCCGGTCGCTGATTGATTTGTCGATCTCAAGAATGCGGTCAACAAATGCTCCAAGAGTCCTTGGTGGCAAAAGGCCGCCGTCGGATAGAATCCGGCGAAGGTGACCTCGCAGGCTGGGCGGAACGCCGCTCTCAAGTTCGACGAATGCGATAGGTCGAGCCAGTTTTTGGACTTCGGACATGTTCAATCGAACCAATCCGGTACCGGCGGCCATGCCTTTGCGGCCATCGGCGACATGCGTAATCAGGCCGTCTTCGAAGGATGCAAATATGACCAACGGCGCGCGCGTACTGTGTTGAAAGCGCGGAACGGGTTCACCTAGACGCCGCTCGCCAATCCATTCGATACTATTGATAAGAAGTTCTCGTCGACCCTGCGGGACGACTAAGATGTAGCCTCCCGCTGTGACTGTCATTCAGCCGCCTCGCGCTGTTTAGCGGCGGTCGTTACAAGCGCATCGGCCAGTAGGGCGTCGAGTAGGTGGCGAAGAGTGGCGGCGCTATCGGTCAGACTGGCTTCAAGCCCGTCGCAGAGCGCCATCAATTGATCAACCTTGGCGACAATGCGGTGCTGCTCGGCAAGGGGTGGAAGGGGAAGCGGCATTGTTGCTACAGATTTTGTATTGAAGTGCGTGAGCGCGACACCGACCGCCCCCGCCGAAATGTGCAAAGCAGCTAGCGAGTTCAAGTAGAAGCATAGAAACGCTGGGACAACGCATGCGGGCCGTTGGACCACTACAAGGTCAGAGCAGTTCGCTTCCGTGATTGTTTCCGGAATGACGCAAGCGGTTCCCACATTGCCCGACCTCACCACGACCACATCGCCTGCGTTCAAGACCGACTTGATGATGGTTTGATGAAATTTTGGCGAAATGAAAATCATGCCTTCTTCGCGAAATTTGTTTGCACGAACATTCTGACTCCGAAGGAAGGGAATCCCAGCGTCGACGTACTGATCCTTCATTGTGCCGACGTATCCAACAGTCACGCGCGCGCACGCATCGGCAATTCGCGTCCAAGCCCAGCCAGCGGGAGGGTCAAACATCGGGTCGTTTGCCTCGGACATGCCCGCTGTCCAGTTGCGTCCGATCCCGGCCTTAGACTTTTGGACGAAATGCCTCGCCAGCAACTTCGATGCCGGTTCATCCTTCGTGTCCTGCGGCACCAGCTTACCGCGAACGGCGAGGTTGAGGATGGTCTGGCGGAGGTGCTTGATCTGATCGAGGCGGGTGGTCAGGGTATGGAGGTTGCCGAGCGCGAAGCGTGCGTGACCGGCGAAGACCTTTGCATCGCCATCGGGTGTATTGAGGCGGGTGAGTGTCGCGCTGGACAGGCGGTCGCGGTTGGCTTCACGTTCGTTGCGTGCCGTCTCCAGGCGGTCGCACAACGCCATCAGTTCGTCCACCTTCGCCACGATGCGTCGCTGTTCTGCGAGGGGTGGGAGTGGGACGACGAATTGCGTCACATCTGTCAGGCGAAAGCTATTCTTGATACCGCGCTGTGGCTCATTGAATTGTGCTTGGGCAAATGGTGAACGAAACAATTCCGCAAGGTAGCGGCCCTTCATTTCTGGAACTGGCCGAACCATCGCAGTGTGTTGGTTGATGTACGCTTCGCCAAACCCTTCCGGAATGAGACCCAACATTCCGACGTCACCAGTAATGGATATCAGTATGTCTCCGGCTTCCAGGCGAGTTCGCGTTCCTTCGCCTGAGTCTGGTGCATTCACCCGTTGAATATGCTCAAGTCGGAGGCGGTAGTGATCCTTCGACAGATTTCCCATTCGGACAAAAATCGCGCCTTCACTTGAGTAGTGTTGGGCCCAATCGCGCGAACCACTTGTAACGAGCTGGCACACATCTCCAAGGCGAACCCAAATCCAACTGCGCGGTACTTTAAACGACTGGTCGCTGCCCGATATGGGTGTCAGTACATTGCCTTTGCGAATTGCCCGCGCATTCAACAACCTCTTCTTGTCCGTAAGAATGCGCAAAAGTAATTCCGACGCAGGTTCGTCGCTCGGATCCTGCGGCAGTAGCTTGCCGCGAACCGCCAGATCGAGCACAAATCGCCGCAGCCGCGCGACCGCATCTGGCGCGTCGGCAATCCGCTCATAGTGCTGCAAGAGTTGCGCTGCGTTCATCTGGTCAGCGCCTCAGCCAGAATTGATTTCAGCTCGTCGCGTAGTCGTGCCGTCTCCACCTCTGATGCGTTGAGCGCCGCCAGCAAGTCTTCCGGATCACCGTGATCATCGGCGACGGTGTTCGGGTTTTTGAAATCGAGATTGTAGCCGCGCGCTTTGATGTCGGCAGCGCTGACCTTCCAAGCCTGCTCGATTTCCTTTCGCCCCTTGCGTGTCGGTCCGCCCCACCAAGCAACGCACCCGGCGAAGTGATCAACCTGGATCGGCTTGGTCATAGAATAGGCCTTCTGCGCGGTCGGCACGCGGTGTTCGTAAAACCAAACCGTCTTGGTTGGTCCGCCTTTCTCGAAGAACAGTAGGTTGGTGCCGATCGACGCATAGGGCTTGAATACTGAGTTTGGCAACCGCACGATGGTGTGAAGGTTGCACTCCTCCAGCAGGTGTTCCTTGAGCCGCGTTTTCACGCCCTCGCCAAACAGCGAGCCATCCGGCAGCACCACGGCGGCGCGACCATTCGGACGTAACAAACGGATGATGAGAGCAAGGAACAGATCGGCGGTTTCCTTGGTGCGGAAGTGCTGCGGGAAGTTGCTTTCGATGCCATCCTCTTCGCGTCCGCCGAATGGCGGGTTGGTCAGCACCACGTCGACCCGTTCGCTCTGGTCCCAGCTGATGTAGGGCCGCGCCAGTGTGTTGTCGTGACGAACGAAGCTTGCGTCCTCGATGCCGTGCAACAGCATGTTGGTGACGGCAAGCATGTGCGGTAACGGCTTTTTTTCGACGGCGGCGAGCGCTGCCTGCATCGCCTTTTCCTGCTCCGGCTTCTTCACGTAGCGCTCGCGCATGTGCCTGATCGCACAGGTGAGAAATCCGCCCGTGCCACAGGCTGGATCGAATAGGGCCTCGCCCGGTTTCGGGTCAATGCGGTCGACCATGAACGCTGTGACGGCGCGCGGCGTATAGTATTCGCCAGCGTTTCCGGCCGATTGCAGGTCATTGAGGATCTGTTCATAGATGTCGCCGAAGTGCTGACGGTCAGCCAAGCTGTTGAAGTCGACCGCATTGATCTTGTTGACCACCTGCCGGATTAACTGGCCGGACTTCATATAGTTGAAGGCGTCTTCGAACACGCTACGCACGACACGGCGGCGTTCGCTGGCTTTGCCAGTCAACGTCAATTCCTTGAGCGCCGGGAACAGCTCGTTGTTGACGAAGTCGCGCAACTTGTCGCCGGTCAGTCCTTCTGGGTCAGCCGCCCATGTGCGCCACTGGAAGCGCGGCGGGATTGGCGAGGTGTATTTGCCGTTCAATGCCTCCAGCTCTTGATCCTGGTCATCGATGATCTTGAGAAAAAACATCCAGCAGAGTTGGCTGATGCGCTGTGCATCGCCATCCACGCCGGAATCCTGGCGCATGATGTCCTGGATGGACTTGACGGTCGTACGGACGGACATGCTCAAACTTCCTGGTAGAGTTCTGCTTGCATTTCACGGACGGCGCGGTCAAAGCCCTCTTTGCCGCCAAAGGCCTTGATCAATTCGAAGCGGGTGCCAAGCGTGTTGAATGGCGCCAGCGCCAGCACATTGGCATCGTCGAGGTTCAAGACGCCTTCATCGGCATACTTCACCAGTAACGCCTCGAGCACCGCACGCGCCTGCGGGCCATACTTGGCGAACACGTCGCGCTTCTTGACGTTTTCTGCGCGCTCCCGCCGTGTCAGCGGCTTGCGATCGAACGCGACATGCAGAATGAGGTCGAATGCGTCGAGGTCTTTGCCCAATTCATCACGGATGGAATCCAGCGGCAGACCTTGGGCTTCGATCTCGTCGACGATGGCCTGTTTGCGCTCCGCCGATTTCCATTTGAGCAGGAACTCTTCGAGCGTCGTGAAACGGCGCTTCAAGGCGGCTTTCGTGAAGTCGCGTAGTGTTTCGGTGACCAGTTTGCCTTCGTCATCCAGATACTCGACGCGTTCAGCCACGATCCTGGCGCCGACGCCGTCGACGTACACTTTGCGGATGCCCCCGCCGCCAGCAGGTGGCGTGCCCGGTTCATCAATGACAGTTTCGCCGCCGCCATCATCATCGCCGTCACTACCGCCTGGATCACCTGATGGCGGATCATCCGGCGGCGTGATCGGGTCATCATCTCCTGGCTGATAGATCTGCACCGGTTCGCCGTCGAAGTCCGGGTCGGCGAAATGGCTGGTCGCGCCACGGAAGTCCATGAGGGTGAAATAATATTTCTTGCTATCTTCGTGGACGCGCGTGCCACGGCCGACGATCTGTTTGAATTCCGTCATGGAGCCGACCTCGCGGTCGAGCACAATCAGGCGGCAGGTCTGTGCATCAACGCCGGTCGACAACAAGCGGGACGTGGTGACTATGACCGGATACTTTGATTCCGGATCAATAAAATTGCCGAGCTGGTCCTGGCCTTCCTTGTCGCTGCCTGTAATGCGCATCACGTACTTATTGTTCTGCCCGTAGAGGTCTTTGTTTTCGTTGACCAAGGCTTGACGCATGCGGCTCGCGTGTTCTTCGTCGACGCAGAACACGATGGTCTTCTGGAAGCGGTCGCCACTCGCCTTGAGAAATTCGGTCACCTTGCGAGCGACGACTTTGGTCCGGTCATCGATGACCAGGACGCGGTCGAAGTCCTTGGCATTGTAAATGCGGTCTTCGATTTCTTCGCCGTCACGATCACGTTGCCCCTTCTCGGGGCGGTAGCCTTCGACGTCGCGATCGATGTGAACCTTGACCACTTTGTAGGGCGCGAGGAACCCATCGGCGATGCCTTGCTTCAGCGAGTAGCTGTAAACCGGCTTGCCGAAGTAAGCGATGTTGGAGACGTACTCGGTTTCTTTGGGCGTTGCGGTGAGGCCGATCTGCGTGGCGGCAGCGAAGTGTTCCAGAATTTCGCGCCATGCGGCATCGTCCGCCGCGCTGCCCCGATGGCATTCGTCGATGACAATCAGGTCGAAGAACCCCGGCGAGAACTCCTTGAACAGCTTCTGCCGCTCCTCGGAGCCAGTGATCGCCTGATAGAGGCCGAGATAAACTTCGTAGGATGTATCGATGCGCCGTTGCCTATCGACGGCAACGGGGAGGTCGACCTTACTGCCGTCAGCGCGCTCGATGACCTTGGAGTGGGTCGACAGCTTCGCCATGGCGGGGCCGAACGGTTTGAAGTCATTGACCATGGTCTGGTCGACGAGGATGTTGCGGTCGGCGAGGAACAGGATGCGCTTCTTGTAACCCGACTTCCAAAGTCGCCAGATTATTTGGAACGCGGTGTAGGTCTTGCCGGTGCCGGTCGCCATGACAAGCAGCACGCGATCCTGGCCCTTAGCGATGGCCTCGATGGTGGCGTTGACGGCACTGACTTGGTAGTAGCGGGGTTCCTTCTTGCTGCCGTCGTCGTAGTAGTCCTGGAGGACGATCTTTTCAGCCTCTGCCGGCAATCCCTTCCAGGCGCGATAGATTGCCCAGAGGTCTGCAGGCGGTGGAAACTTACCGAGTGCCAGCGTCGCTTCCATCGGATCTCTGGTACCAGTGCCATCGTTGAAGACGAAAGCATCACCATTCGAAGAGAATGCGAAGGGGACTTGCAGGGTTTCGGCATATTCGAGGGCTTGCTGCATACCGGCACCGACGGCGTAGGTATTGTCCTTCGCTTCGATGACGCCGATCTGGATGTTGGGCTTGATGGACAGGACGTAGTCCGCCCGTTTCGGCTGGCCGCGCGAGACGACTTTGCCTCGCACGATGATCCGACCCTTGGTGAAGGTCACCTCGCGGCGGATCTGCAGCATCTCATCCCAGCCTGCGCTGATCACGGCTGGTGTGATAAACTTGGCGCAAATATCTGCTTCGCTGAGTGATTTCTTGTCCAAGCCCTTGCTCATGCTGCAATCCCGCCACTCCAGATTGCAGGTCTAACCTGTTCGTTCGGGTCTGCCCAGCCTTCGCCATCCGCAAGAGGATGATTTCCTGAGCTCTATGCGACTAACGGAGTATCTTCGGGCACTGGAGTAGCGGTGCCGAAATGGGTATGCGATTAGCTTCGGGGCGCCGACGACCGCAAGCTGATCGCTCCCATCAGCGCTGCCATGAAATCCCTTCTTTCATCTGCCGGCCGGGTCAGCTTCAGCGGTGCGGCGATGACTGCTTCGCCCTTGAGGCTCAAGCGCTGCAAGCCTGCAAGGTTGCGGTTCAGGAACAGGTGGCAGGTGTGGGGCTCGTCCGGCGGGAAGCAGGGAACCAAACTGAGATGTTGAAGAAGGTCTCGAAAGCCAACAGCGTGCGATGCTCGTAGGCATCGATGATCAACGTATCCCGATAGACGCGCTTGGCCTATACATCGATGGTGATGGTGCTGTTGGACGAGATGCCGACCCAAAACAAGCGATCAGCTTGCGGCGCGTGTCAATCGAAACCAGTTGATTGTTCCATCCACTTAGAAATCTCTAGCTGAATTATTTCTCAACAGAAACGGTAACTGTCTGAATTCGATCATAGCCACTAGAAGATAGTAACCGCAACTTTTCAATTCATAAAAATGAGCGAAGCGCACCCATATTTATAAGCGCATTTGCGCGTAAGGGGATTTTTTGGGCGGGGTCGTTCTTTCGGCTAGGATGGCAACGTTAGCCCCATCGGCTTTGGATTGAGAGCCGTTCAGATTGACTGCTCTGTGTGTCAGGTGGTTTTTAGGGTCGTCATGATTATAATTCAAATTTTGTGTATTGCCCATACCTTCGGCTTTAGCTTCAGCTTCAGCCTTTTTTGAGATTCCGGCAGCAAACTCATTGAGCTGTTCTTTTGTTATTTTTTGTTCAGGTTTTATCCCTTCGGCAGCTTTCTTGACGACGTCTGATCCGGCATATGGTTGATAGGGATTCGTTGGTGATGAGTCCGGTTTTGGTTCTGATTCCGGTTTTGGCTGTTGTGGTTGTGCGGATGTTACCGCAGTACTTGCGTTGGCCTGTGGTTCTGTTGTTTGCGTCCCACCCAGAGCATAAGCCGCCCAGTTCCAAGCTTTATCCAGAACAGTTGCACCAGCAGAAACGGCGTAAGCTCCAGCTGCTGTGGCTAAAGCTAAGCCCGCCACGACCTCAGCTGCAGCAGCGACAGGAAGCCCAACGACAGAGGCGGCAGCAGGCGCAGCAACGAGCTGAGCGCCGCCAGCTGTTAACAAAGCGCCATTGCCAAAGGTGGCTGACCAGCTGGCCACACTTTTAAGAAATCCACCTGTTGGCGCACCAGGCGCGTCTGGAATGATGCTAGTGACAATCGCAGCAATACCTGCTTTACCGACTGGACCGATCTTTTGCACTCCACTGCTTTGTGTTTTCTGTGGCAGTGCGGAATTTGTTGTTTGGGGTTTGTTGGTCGGTATCACCTGCCGTGAACCGGGTCGCTCAGTGCCGAAAGGCTGTCTTGGGGGTATTTGTTCCCCAGACATTGCGCCTGGACTTGCTTTGTAATATTTGCCAGTTTCGGTGTCTTGGAAAACACCAGGAACTTTATAAAGGTGAGCCGTTCCCAAGTCTTTCTGGCTGTATTGTTTCTTGTCAAGGGCTGGGTTGTCTTTACGAATATGGCCGCTCGCCCGTCCAATCACCTTTCCTCCCAAGCCTTTGGGAGGCTCGTTGATGTTTGTTTGCTTTGCGGCCTGGTTATCTACTAAATCCATATTGAACCCCAGCTATAAATTCACAAAATATGAATCAGATAATCGTACAATAGTCATAATAAACACTGAATATTGCATTGGATTTGATCTAAGTAGATTTATCGCCTGTATTTTTGTTTGGGCGCGTTCAATATCCTTAATTGGCAGTACAAACATTTCGCCGTAATCAGCCCCCCGCCAAATCAGATGAATTTACCCAGGCCAACAACGTAAGGCGAATTCGCTTTCTGCGTTTAATTCTGTTTTCAATCCGAATTCTATGGTTCCACTTGTACTCGCGAGGTTGTTCGTCCTGGAAAGTCTCTACTTCGCGGGGTGTTGTCCGTCTTGAACCGGTCCCGTTTTGCGCTTCACCGCAGACTGATCGCGCCCATGAGTGCCGCCATGAAATCCCGCCGCTCATCGGCTGGCCTCGTCATTTTCAGCGGCACGGCGATGACGCTCTCGCCCTTCAGGCTCAAACGCGCCAAGCCCGCCAGGTTGCGGTTCAGGAACAGGTGGCAGGTGTGTGGCTCGTCCGGCGGGAAACAGGCGAACCAAACTGAGATGTTGAAGAAGGTTTCGAAGGCCAGCAGCGAGCGGTGCTCGTAGGCATCGATGATCAGAGCGTCCCGATAAACGCGCTTGGCCTTCACGTCGACGGCGATGGTGCCAATCGATGGGATGCCGACCAGAAAGTCCGGCCGCTTGATCTCGCCACGCAGCGGTTCGGGTATCGTGAACGGCGATTGCTCGACGTAGATATGGGGCAGACAGCACCGGTCCAGCCAGCTGCGAAATCGGTCCTCGGCTGCCTGTCCCTGCGCCTTGCGCTGTACGCGTGACAGGATCATGCGGGATCGCGGTCCGGCTTGTGCCGCCGTGACGGCTTGCCGCCTTGGCGCAAGTTTTGTGGGGCCAGTTCCGGACGCTTCGGTTTTGGAGACCGCTTGCGCTTGCTGACTTCGCCATTTGCATCCGCCCAACTGAACAGATCGCCTTGCGCCCCCGGCTCGGAGGCCGGGGCAAGCTTGACGGCGGCTGACTTGGTCCAGGCCTTACCCTTGGCTGCCTGTTCGATCCAGGCGGTGACGAATGTGACCGGACCGCCGGCATTGATGAGGTCGAGTGCGGGGATGAAGTGCGAGCGATAGCCGGTTTCGGTGATCGGTAGCGGCGAACGCTTTGGCTTGATGCTCTCGATTTCGAGGTGATCGCTGCCGCTCGACAGGTACTCGCGGGCATGGGTGATGCGAATGCGTACCCGCGCGTTGCTGGCCGGATTCAACCACTCGATTTCATAACGGGACTTGTGGGGCGAGTTGCCGCCAATCGGATCGGCCTCGCCGCTGCGGACTTCGCCCGGTTTGCGTGCCAGTTCGTCCGCAACTTTTTTCCGTGCTTCGGTCACGTTTCGTGCGCGCACGGTGATTTCTTCGCGGCCATCGGGTGTGGTGGCGATGAACACATCGGGGCCTGCGCCCCAGTAGGCATCCGAACTATCATAGCCTTGGTTGTTGACGCGGATGCGCTGGAATTCCAATCGGTGAGCCGTCATGAACTGCTCCCCGGTTTGGGGTTCGGCAGCGGCGCAGCCACAGAACCGGCATCGCCGGGCCGCTCAGGCGCAGAACCATCGGCATCCCCCGTAATTCTTGGATGAGCTGCCGCGAAGGCAGCCACGCGATCGGCAACAATGCCGGGCGACAACCGGATATCATCCGACAACACGAAATAGCGGTCGCCGAGCCGGGCGTAGATGTCGGTGAGACTGCCCCAGATGCGTTCGGAAATGCGGAAACTTTCGACGCCCTGGCGGGTGGTCCAGCCAACTGGCGGCAACACATTGAGCGCATCCATGAAGCGCTCCTGCGTGACCTCGCTGACGTCCTTGCGATATTGCGCCATGCCGGCGGCATCGGCTGCTGCCCACGCCTCGTCACAACTCATGCGCTGTGCCGCCGGATACCGCCCACAAATCTGCGCGGCGTCTTCGGCAAAGTGCAGGGTCAGGCCGTCATCGGGGTGGATGACATCAACGATGTGGGTTTCGCCGGGCACGTACCAGCATTCGGTGTAGGCGTCATAGGGCAGGCGGCGGCGGTCGTTGGGGTTGCCGGTCATGAGCGGGGACCTCCGGCAGCCAAGCCGTCGTGACGGCAGGCCGTTCACCGTCAGGCCGCATTGGTACGCCCTCACCGCAAGATGGTCGTTCCTTGGGTGCCGGTTCGGATGCAGGCTGCAAGCCATAGAGATAGTCGACGGCACGCGTTGCCATTGACGCTGCGGTGAAGATCGCGCGGGTGTCGCCTTTGAGCACAGCGAGCCAGTTTGAAATGTACTGGGCGTGATCAGGGCGCGGCGTATTGGTGATTTCTAGACCGGCGCAAAGATATGCAGCCGACAATTCGGCGACCAGTTCTTCGAAGGCGTATTTGTTGTCGCCGAAGCGATCGCCGAACTCGCGGTTCAACCGGTGCTCAGCGCCGGTCCAGTGGCCGAGTTCGTGCAGCCTGGTTGATTCATAACTTTCGGTCGGTGTGGAGGTGGTGGTGCCGGTGAACAGGGCGCGGTCCGGCATCTGGATGAAATCACCCTCACCGTTCAAGCTGCGATGCCGATAGAAGGCGCGTTGGCCGCCTTCGCGAAATTCTGCGCCGGTGGCGGCGATGAAGGCATCGACATGATCGAGGCGCTGCGTCAGATCGGGGCGCGGCACGGCAGGCGGGATGTCATAGCCATCGACCTGTTGGGCGTTGAAGACGTAGGCGGCCTTGGCGAACAAGCGCTTGCCACCATCCTCATCCTCCTTGCCGGAGGTCTCAGGCTTGGAATCGCCACCGTTGCCAGCTTGGGCATCCTTGGGCACCCATTCACCGTACTTGACGATCAGCGAGCCCTTCTCGCCCTTGCGGACTTGGGCGCCGAGTTCCTGCCATTGCTTGAAGGTAGCCCAGACCTGGTGCTCGAATTTCTTGTCGTCGGCATCGATCCACAGCGAGAGGATATTGGAGCCGCGATACTGCTTGTCGGTTAGCGCGTTCTTGGGGATGGAGAAGGAAACACCAGGCCGATGCCAGGGCATCTGGAATTCACCGGCGCCGGTCTCGATGGCGGCCACGATCTTGGCGGTGATGGCCTCGTGCACATCCAGCTTCGGCTTTAGTGCATCGTAGGTCCGGGGTGGTTTGGTCTTGGTTGATTTTGCCATTGGGGGCTCCTTTTGCGGCGAGGGGTTTGCCCAAACGGGCCCCTCGCCACGAAAGGAGACGCGCGGCTTTGAGTGCCGAACGTCCCTCTCCCAAAAGCGCGTGTGTTAGACGTCGGCGGATGGTGCCTTGTCGCGGCCCTTGCGTGCGCGTGTGCTCGCATTGGCGCGCGCCGATGCAGCATCAGGTGTTGCCACTTCTGTACGTGCCTTGCGTTCGGCTTCGATGGTTTCGGCCGATTTCCAGGCGAGCACATTGCCGCCAAAGCGGAGCCCGCTTTTGCCAGCGAGATCGCGAGCCAGCACGGTGTAGCGGCCACGGGCATTCCAGAACGAACCGATGTCGGTGTAGCTGGGCTTGCCGGTCTGGGCGTTGACCTTGCCGGGGCGATTTCGGAGCGTGACGTAGAGCGGGATGTCCTTGGACTCTGGCGCAAACAATGCGGCCGGACGTTCGCCGGACTTCTTGAACTCGGCTTGCATGATCGCGTCTTTGGCAGCGAGATCACGATCGCGGGCCGTCGCATAGCCGCCCCAGATAGTGGAAACCGTGCCGTCGCGCGGATCGGTCACTTCGCGCGGTTCCATTTTCCGGATGTCGTAGATGTCGCCATCGGGGGTGGTGAACCAGCCCGAGAGCGTTCCGTTGTTGATGAAGAAGCCGTTGCTGGCTTGCTCTTGAGTGCCGGCATCTTGCGCCGCAGGTGTCGTGGTGGTGGTCATGTGGTTCTCCGTTTGAAAATGTCTAAAGCAACGGGCCAGAGGCTAGCGCAGTCGTTCCGCCCACAGATAGAGCCAATGATCACGTTGCCGAACTTCGTCTGTCCCGTTGGTCCAGTGCGGCTGGCCCTTTTGTCGAATGGCCCCAACAGCGCTCTGCCTCGTGCTTGCGTGCCTGCGGGTTTCGGGGCTGTTTTCTCGGAGCCGGCCATCGCGTGCCTTCACAGAACCGGGCGCGCGTGGACGGCGCAGAGACAGTCCCGGGGCTGTTTTCTTGGTGAGGTTTGAGCGGCCTATACATGTGCCGTGAATTAGCCGTGGCCATGGGGCGGCAAGGCATCGAGCAGTATTCGTCGAAGTTCGCCGACATCGAACGTGCGGTTTGATTTGAGCGGCGAAGACGCGATGAAGAGTTGGACAACCGCTTCGAACCTTGCGCGATCCCCGGTGTCGCCAACGCAACCCAACCGACGGATCGAAGGCCAACGGGGATCGGCGAACATACCTGCGGTCGCTCGGACGCGCGTGGCGAGCGCAATGGCTGTGATCTGGTCGTAGTTCAGCCGCTCGGCGAACGCCATGACGGTGGTTTCAACCAGCTGCGGTTCCGGCCGGCATACGTTGATGAAGTCGATGGCGGCGGTGAGCAATCCAGTTGGCACGGGAGCGACGAGTGAACGATGGGATGGAATGAGCATGGCGTGAACCTCCTTGATGGTGACGACGAGGTTCAACGTCACGATCGGGCCTGCTAGCTGAAAGCAAACAAGGTGCTATCGCGATGTTTTAGCGGCAGGCGTCATTGATGGACCCGCGTGAGGGATCGTCACCCGAATGGGCGGAGACCCAGGCCCGCATTCATCGCAGTCGTCCTGGGGCTCCGGCCGGGCCGCCTTCCGGACCGGCTAGAGCCAGACCCCGTGCCCGGCACGGGGCACGCCCGCCTGCCCAGCAAATTCAGAGGAGTATCCGAAAGCATCGCCCGACGATTTTACTCAGCCGTTGCTTCACTGCGTTTCACATGGACTTTGCTACTTTTCTTCATAGCGTAGTGCGCGCGCGTGCCCTTCGGCCGCCCCTTGCGCTTGTCCGGCATCAAATCAGAAGACTCGACATGGATGCCCAGCGACGGCAGAGCCTTGAGCACCAGATGACGCAGCGAGCATCCCTCGCGAACGGCCATGGCTCGCAATTGAATGAGGACGTAGTTTGGAATGGCAATCCCGAATTGCGGTTGCTTCGGATTTGGCGTTTGCGGTCTAGCCATAATGTGCGAGTAAATTGTAATGCATATTAACAAGATATTAATAACCGAAACACTAAAGTCAATGCGTGCATATTTCATTGTTATTCATTTTGCTTGGCTTGTTCATCCCCGCCATTGGTGGTGCCACATGCTCGCCCTCATGCGGTATTGATAGGCCAACAGCAAATAGAGCCAGGGTAGACGGCCGCTATACCCAGCCGGACGGCACGCGCACGGTCATTCCGAAATTCAAAGGCGCGATGAAGGGTGCTAAGCCCAAGCTCTATCAACCACGTCATCCCAAGCATCCGTCCTTTGCGGCTCCCCTTACATCGCCTGTGCATCCATGACGAGTTCTAACCGCCTCGCATTGTTTTTGCTCGCAACCGCTTTGGTGACGCTGCCGTCGAAGCTCTACGCCGCATGTACCAGCCCGGCGGGTATTGAAGGCGAGCAGGTCTACAATACCGATTACGCCACCATGCAGTTCTGCGACAACACGAACTGGATCAGCATGGCGGCATCGGGCGCATTGCCGGAACTCGACCCCAAGGTCGGCGCGATGACGGCCAGCCATTGGTGTCACGCAAATGCAGGGGCAACAGCGATCGTGTGTGACGCCTCCGCGATCAACCTGGCATCCCAAGTCACAGGCAACCTCCCCGTCACCAACCTCAACAGCGGTACCGGCGCATCAGCTAGCACGTTCTGGCGGGGCGATGGCACATGGGCCGCTCCAAGCACTAGCCAATGGCTCAATGGCTCGTCCGGCGCGATCTACTACAGCGGCGGCAATGTCGGGATTGGGACGAGCGCGCCATCGACAGGTCTGCACGTCAATACCACTCAGATAGCACTAACGGGTCTTACCACTCAGGCTAGCAACCAAAACGGTCTCATCCTGTTCGGCGGCACGAACGGTGGCACCGTTTTCGCACGCGGCGACGTTACAGGCAGTGATGACAATCTTCTTTTAAAGGCCTTCACAGACATTGAACTTCATACTTTCCCAAGCGGTGTCGATACCACGCGCGTTATCATCAAGAACAATGGCAATGTCGGGATTGGGACGAACGCTCCAGAGTATCCTTTGGATGTGGTAGCAACATCATCGACAGGTAAGGGTATGTTGAGCATTTCCAATACATCAACTACCAACGGCAGTGCTGGGCTAATTATGAAAGGCCAGTATGGAAACATAACAAACTATTACGGTTTACTCGTACTTCAGAATTACGATCCTTCTGGTTATATATCCATCAGACCGAGTGCCAGCACGGAAACGATGCGCATTACGAGCACTGGCAACGTCGGCATCGGCACCACAGTACCTGCCCAAAAACTTGACGTAGTCGGTGGCGCGGTGTTCGGGCAATCATCTCTGGGAAACAATACGAGCATTGATAACGGCGGCGCGGTGACTATTTCCACCTCAACGGGGAGCGACGTTCTCCAGGTTATGAATGGAGCCAGTGCTGGGCTAAAAGTCTCACCGAACCTCGGGCGCTTGATTCTTTCCGGCAATGCTGGAGGTGACTACTCCGCTTTGACCCTTCAGCCAGCCGTCGCCGATGGAGGAAGTGCTGTCGCCTACAAGTTCAATACGCAGACCCCGCTGAGTAACGCAACCGCTAAACTTTTTGCTATCCAGAACTATTCAGTCGAGAAATTTACGGTACTTGCCTCCGGCAACGTCGGCATCGG
>Ga0247838_1002033_pt1 | contig 26904 bp, 23 predicted proteins | sample LaCruzMarch2015__5_FD_189097 | JGI IMG/M metagenome (GOLD analysis project Ga0247838, IMG submission 189097) | Freshwater microbial communities from meromictic Lake La Cruz, Castile-La Mancha, Spain - LaCruzMarch2015_15m | ecosystem: Environmental > Aquatic > Freshwater > Lake | place: Spain... | reverse complement strand
ACATGGCACACTAGGGTCCTTGCTTCGATGGGGATCGCTATGGACCAGCTGAGCTTCGCGTCGCTTGATTTTGCGGGCAAGAAGAAGCGCACGAAGCGCGACGTGTTCCTGTCCGAGATGGCTGCCGTCGTGCCGTGGGACAAGCTCCAGGCGGTGATTGAGCCTCACTATCCCAAAGTCGGCCCGCAAGGCGGGCGTCGTCCGTTTCCGCTTCGTGTCATGCTCAACATCTACTGCCTGCAGCAGTGGTACGCGTTGTCTGATCCCGGCGCCGAAGAGGCGCTCTACGACATCCAGTCGATGCGCGCCTTCGCGGGTCTCGAACTCGGTCGCGACGCGATCCCCGACGAGACGACGATCCTCAACTTTCGCCATCTGCTCGAGCGCCACGACCTCACCAAGACCGTGTTTGCGGTGGTCGCGGCACATCTGGAAGCGCGCGGTGAACTTTTGCGCGGTGGCACGATCGTGGACGCGACGCTGATTGCGGCCTCGCCCTCGACGAAAAACAAAGCTGGCAAACGCGACCCCGAGATGCGGTCATCCAAGAAGGGCAACCAATGGTATTTCGGCATGAAGGCGCACATCGGCGTCGATGCGCAAAGCGGGCTTGTGCACACCGTCGGCGTGACGACCGGCAGCGTCCACGATGCCAAAGTGATGGACGAGTTGATCCGTGAAGATGACACCGCGGTCTATGGCGACAAGGGCTATGCCAACGACCGCAAGAAGGCGCTCGCGCGGGCGGCTAGCGTGCTGTGGGCGGTCAAGGAAAAAGCAAGGCCCGGCCAGCCGCTGACGGCGGCGCAGCGTGATCAAAACCGCACCCACGGCTCGGTGCGGGCCAAGGTCGAACACGTCTTTCGCGTGATGAAATGCCAATTCGGCTATCGCAAAGTCCGCTATCGCGGCATCGCCAAAAACGGCGCGCACGTGTTCACGTTGCTAGCACTCGCCAATCTGTATCTGGCACGGGGAAAACTGCGTCCAGCGTGACGCCGGAAGGGCCCAATGGCCCCGCGCGCAAGCCGTTCAACGCCAAATGCCTCGCCCGGAAACCGAAAAATCAGAACAGCACCGGCAGATCGCGGTCCAAACCGACGCTGCTCAGAGGTTCCCTAGGCCGAATGATCGCATGGCGCGCTTCAGCGCCGACTTCAAACATGGCATGAACGGACTCCACTCTCTAACGCTGACGCAAAACGTGCCACGCGACAAAACCCCCGTAAGGAGCGCGGCCAGCTTTCGTGGCACGAGTTTTAACCAGCCCGAAACCTTAAGCTTTCGATATGGTTAACGGCGTGCGTTCAACAAAACTCCGAAAACGCCGATCAGAAGTGCGGCCATCAGGCCGATCAGTCCGGAGGCTGCGGGCTTCAACCCGAGCCAGGTAATGCGGTCTTCGACGATGCGGCGCGCTTGCGCCTCAACCGCTGTGCGCTGGGCCGGGCTTGTCGCTGCGGCAGCCTGCGTCGCCAGTGTGGTGAGGCGGCGCGTGATCGCGGGCGGCGCCGATTTCGCTGCACCGCTCCACTCGAACGCGGTGTATGGCGCGAGCTTCGGGGCGAGCGCCAAACCGACGACGAGCACGACGCCGAGTATCACGCTCGCGGAGAACGTCAGCATCGCGCCGGCTGATTGCGCGGCGCTTGGTTTGACAATGGTGACGAGCATGGGCGGGACTATCGCGACCGCAGCTATCCCGGCGGCCAACGCCACAAGCGCACCGATGTCGGCGAGCCCGGACGCGGCGATGGCCGACCCTATGAGGATCACGGCGAGTGCGCGCGCCATCGTGGGGGCGGCCGACGTGCCGGCGTTCGACGGGGCGGCACTGCTGGCGCCTGGCAAAGTCGCCGAGGACATTGCACCAGCGCCAAGGCTAAGCAGGGCTCCGCCGAACAGGGCTGCGCCGAATACCGCAATCGCGACGACGACCCCGGTCAACGCCACAGCGATGCCGGTCGAGGCGGTCGATGCGCTGATCGCGGCATACGGCGCCCCGGCGCGCTCAAACGAGATGTCTTGCCAGCGAATGCGTCCGTCGCGGCCGAAGCCTTTGCCGCAGGCGTCGCTCACATTGCTGGTGCGCGGAATGGGCTTGCCGCACAATTCGACGGTGCCGGCCGCGACTTGGCTGGTCAGCCACTTGGGCGGAGCTGTAACTGTGATGCCGCTCTCGACCGTTGCCATCATGTCGCGCTTGCCGGAGCTGGCGATGGCTGGCAGCGCGGCGACAAGCAGTAGCGCAACAATTGCCGACGATCGGCTTGTCGTCGGCCCCGTGAAGCCAGGGCCGGCGAAGGCTGCAGACATCGCGGCCAATCCGACGGCGATCAGGACAGCCAGCGCGACGAAGTTGACCGCGTCGGTTTTCAGGAACGGCACCGTGTGGGCGCGAAGTGTGGCCGGATCGGCCAGCCGTTTTTCGAGCAAACGCGCTTCGATGCTCGTGATTTCGGTGACGGCTGGCAGCGACACGAGAGCGGTGATGCCATCGCGCCAGACGACCGCCGCGAGGCACCCGGCGACGACGAGCCCGATGGCCGCGAGGACGATAAGGGTGATCGCTCGGGTGGTTCGAGCAGGGGTGAGGGCAAGTGCCAAAGCCGCAATTACGGCGGCCAATGTCGCTGCGATTAAACCTGCCGTTACGGTCGCGAATGCGCTGCCGAACACGGCGAGTATCGGGGTTGCCGGCGTAATGTGGGCGTAAAGGATGTCGATGCCGGTTGCGGCGATCTGCAGTTCTGCCGCGATCAAGGCAGCGAGCGCGAGCGCAAGCGCGAGGCGGGACGCGGTGCCGAGTTCAGGCCTGAACCTCGGACTGTTTGCGTTCGACGCGTTCGGGTGACCCGCTCGACGCGCCTGGAACAGCGCGGTCAGGAACAACGCGCCGGAGATGCCGACCGCTATGGCGAGACCGTCGAAGCCTTGAGCGAACACCGCAGTGACGACAGCGACCCAGATAGCCGCTCCTGCCCACGGGGTGTCCAACGGGACATATAGCGGGGCCTCCAAAGGGGCTTTTCGGTTCACTGAGGTCGAGCCGCTGCGTTGTGACGGGTCATTGGCCATTGCGGGACGTCCAAGCGATAACGGCAAGCCAAGTGGCCAGTATGAGCGGAATGCCATGCGCGACTATCGCGTAGCCAAGCGGCATACCGCCCGGCTTCAAACCGTTCAGCGCAGGCGTAAGCAGGGGTATCGCAACGACGATTATGGCTAGCCCGCACAGTGTGGCCAGTCGCCGTGCCAGCTTGCGGGGTTGGGCGCTGACTTTCGACGGACTTGCGGGCCGTGTCTCGGGCTCTGTCTGGTGTGCTGCCATCGTTTCGCGCTCCTAGCTGCCGCCTCGAGGCTGTCAAAGTCGACGTTTTAGGCACCGTAAGGACGGCGCGGTCAGGATTTGACGCGGCCTACGGCACGGCCGAGCGTTGGTCGGGGTGCGATCGGCGCCGTCAAGTCCATTTGGCGGTCATCGACGACAAAAATTGGTCGGTAACGGGCCAGCGGTTTCTTGACACCGGCGGTTGCCTCTCGCATGTTACGCCCGCTGCCGCGTAAGGGCTGCGTGAGCGATTTTCGAAAATGTCCAAGTCTGGGGAGTGAGCGGGGCTGAACTCGGAAAAACCGGGTCGGCCCCGTACCGTTTTATGGCGTCTCGCGGCCGTCATGCCTTCTTTTGCCAACGGCCGGTTTCGCCCTGCTGCCAATACGTTGCCGGAGCGCCTGCCGCTTTGGCTGCTTTCCACTGCAGCCGCGCCTTTTGGAGCGCATCCGGGTCGTTGCCGTCGAACAGGATGACGATGCGAATGAAACCTGTGAACGAAGTCGTCTCGGCACCTTCCACGAGAAACCGCACGCCGGCCCCGTTCGGCGTTTCATGGCCGGTCGTCAGCAGGATTGGCTGATGCTCGGGGTTACCGTCGCTCGCCCGCCCATGCGGCAGGAAGCTGTCAGGCCGATAAGTCCACAATGCTTCGTCGAGCGCGTCGAGCCGTTCTTCCGAACCAACTTGAACGACCGCGCGCCAGCCACGTTCCAGCGTCTTTTCCAGCAGCGTCGGAATGACGGCTTCGAGCGGCTGGCGTTCCAGATGGTAGAACAGCACCTCTGTTTCCTGGGCCGTTCCCCGATCAGATGCTGTGGAAGGCGCGGCTGACGGATCGGTCATTGGTGGTCTCGTCATAAAAATTTCACACTGCGGCGCGGACGGGGCTTGATTTCCGTTTCGCAGGCTCTATTTCGTGTCTTCCGCTGGCGCCCGTTCGGCGCGTCGATGCCGGTCCGCAGATGTTCCGACCACCGGAACCTGTTGGAGCAGCGTCCTCGCTCTGGGCCGCCGCCATGATCCTGGGCCGGGAGTTTGTGCCGCGCTGCAATGCGCCGCCGAACTCCCGGCCGGGCGATCCTCCCGGTTGCCGGTCAGAGGATCACGATCTCCCGTCGGCCGATAATCAAGTCATGTATTGCGTTGTTTCTCGTGCCGCTCAGGCGAGAGATCAGCGCCGCAGGTTGCGTGGGATCTCGCCAGCGTCGACCAGCGTGTTAACGCATGTCTTCGACAGTTTTTTACCGTTGGCCTCCATGCAGCGACGCATGGTCGTGCTGCCGACCGGTTCGGCCGAACAGTATTTCAAATAATCGTCCTGGCAGTTCTTCTGCACGCGCTCGTCCCACTTGGATGCCGACGCTAAGTTGGCGGAGAGGATTATCGCGAAGCAGGTGGCGGCCGAAAGGCGCACGGCGGCTTGAAGCGGCGTCGTCATTGGCGTCGTTTCCCGGTGTTGCTGAGATCGGAGTTGCTGAGATCGGTGTTTGCTGACGTCGTGTGGCTAACGTCGTGTAGCTGGGCGTGCCGATGTCTGCGGTCAGGTGGGCATTCGCCACCCGCCCGCAACAGCACCATGCTGCCCAGCCAACGTCTATGAAATTAGATCATGTATCCGCAGAGGTGAACCGCAAACCAACGGGTGAACGGCCGATCAGCTTTTCGCATACGGGTTGTCGCTCTTGCGCAACTGAAAGCGGATCGGGACGCCTGGCATGTCGAATGCCTCGCGCAGGCCGTTGACCAGATACCGAACGTAGGACTTCGGCACTTCCTCGGGCTTGGAGCAGAACGCCACGAACGTCGGAGGCCGCGCTGTCGTCTGGGTGATGTAGCGCAGCTTGATGCGACGCCCGCTGGCGGCTGGCGGGGCATGGCGCTGGGTCGCCTCGGCAAGCCAACGGTTGAGTGCGCTGGTCGGCAGGCGGCGGTTCCAGGTGTCGTAGGTCTTGACGACGGCGGCCATCATCTTGTCGAGGTTCTTCTCGGCGAGCGCCGAGATGGTGACCATGGCGATGCCTTGAGCCTGCGACAGGCTGCCGTCAAGCTCCTCGCGCAGCTGTGCCAGCTTGGCCTGTTTGTCCTCGACGAGGTCCCATTTGTTGATGGCGATCACGAGCGCGCGGCCCTCCTCGACCGCCATCGAAGCGATCGTCATATCTTGGTGCTCGAACGGGCGCTCCGGGTCGATCAGCAGGACGACGATCTCGGCGTAGCGAAGGGCACGGATGGTGTCGCTGGCCGACAGCTTTTCTGCGGTTTCGGTGATCTTGGCTTTGCGGCGCAATCCGGCGGTATCGTAGATTGTGAAGCTGCGGTCCTGCCACGCGAACTCAGACGCGATACTATCGCGCGTCAACCCCGGCTCGGGGCCGGTGATCATGCGGTCTTCGCCGAGCAGCGCATTGACGAGCGTCGATTTGCCGGCGTTGGGGCGGCCAACGATCGCCATTCGGATCGGACGGTTGGGCGCGATCGCGTCTTCGGCTGCGGCCGCATCGACATCGAGATCGGCGGGTGGTGACACGGTTTCACCGTCGTCCTCGACGGATCCGCGACGGCGCCGCTTGGCGGTTGGTTTCGGCGGAGACAGCCCGAGGGCGCGAAGCATCGCCCATTCCAGGTCGTCGAAGCCTTCGCCGTGCTCGGCGGAGATCGCAACCGGTTCGCCAAAGCCCATACCGTAGGCGTCGAGAAAGCCAGCGTCGCCTTTGCGGCCCTCGCATTTGTTGGCGACGAGGATCACCGGTTTGCCCGAGCGGCGGGCGATGGTTGCGAACGTCTCGTCGTCGGCGATGATGCCAGCGCGCGCGTCGATCACGAATAGCACGAGGTCGGCGGCCTCGATCGCAACTTCGGTCTGGCGGCGCATGCGCTCGGAGATCGAGCCGCGCGGGGCGACCTCGAGGCCAGCGGTGTCGATGATCGTGACCGTGTGGGACATTACGTCGGCGTCGCCGTCGCGGCGGTCGCGTGTCAAGCCGGGCAGGTCCGAGACGAGGGCGTCGCGGGTGTTCGTCAGGCGGTTGTAGAGCGTGGACTTGCCGACGTTCGGCCGGCCGACGATGGCGACCGATGGTTGGCGATCGGCCGGTTTGTGTTCGGTCGGCTGGCGACGGTCAGGCGTTGCGGCAGGGTCGGCGGGCATGTCAGGTTGGCTTTCTCAGCATGACCCGCGCTTATGCCGGAAGATCAATGACTTGGGAATAGCGGCCATACACCCGCTTATAGGCCGCCAAATTTGGTCAGTTCATTGCGATCAGGCGGGCGTTGTCGGTCAGGACGTACATCCGGCCCTGGGCGACCACGGGGGCGATGAATACCGGATTGCCGATATCGGACTGCGTCGTGAGCTTCCCGGTGACAGCGTCGACGCCAGCGAGCTTCCCCGAACTCGACGTCAACCACAGCATACCGCCAGCAAGCGTCGGCCCGGCCCAGACCTTTGCGGCAGGCAGTTGCGTTGTCCACTGGACCTTGCCGTCCCGACGCGACAGGGCGAGCAGTTGGCCCGTAATGTCGACGACGAATACGGTTTCGCCCGCGACCCACGGCGTCTGGAAGCCCGCGATCGGCAGCGACCATAGGCGCTCACCGTCCTTGAGTTGTGTCGCGACCATGCGGCCCGCGTGGCCGACGCCGAACACGACGCCTTGGTCGACGGCCGGGCGGCCAGCATCGGTCAGAGCCGACTGCGAGCTGGCGCGCGAGCGGGTCAGCGTCTCGGTCCAAACGGTGTTGCCGTCGGCAGCTTTCAGGGCGACGATATCGCCAGATGGGTATGGGACGACGACCATGTCGCCAGACACGGCGGGGCTGGCATTGTTGACCAACGCTGACGACTGGGGCAGACCGCGCACGGCCCACAGTTCGGCCCCGTCGGCGCCGTTGAAGGCGTGGAACCGGCCGTGGCTGGTGACGACGTAAAGGCGGTCACCGGACGCTGTGGGGGAGGCGCGGACCGGTGCGCCGATGACTTTTTCCCACAGCTTTTTGCCAGACGCGGGGTCGATCGCGGCGATGATGCCATACCCGCTGGCGCCATACAGGCGGCCGCCGTCATAGGCCAAACCGCCCCCGTAGCCGTTGCCTTTCGCGCCGGTGTCGGGGACCAACTGGGTGCGCCAGACGACGCCGCCGCCGCTGGCTGAAAACGCCGTTACCTTACCGTCGGCATCGAGTGTGTAGACGCGTCCCTCAGCCACCACCGGGCTGGCGGTGAGCCGGCCTTTGCTGCTCGACCCGTCGCCAGCATCGCCAGTCCAGACTTGCTTGGGCGCCGCAGACGACAGCGCCAAGTGGCCCGGCGCATTGCTCGGTTCGCCGCCCGGCTGCGACCATGCTTCGTTGGCGCGAATGGGTGGCAGCGCGACGGGGGTGCCAGCTTCGGCCAATTCGCCCGGCAACTTCGCGTCGCGGTCGACCAATGCGATGCGGCGGCCGGGCAGCGGGGCGATCTTTTCTTTGAACGGGTTGAGGTCGCCGAGTTTTGGCAGCTCCGGGCCGTCGCCGGCGCACCCAGGCAGGGTGGCTGCGGCGGCGGCAGCCAGCATGGCTGCAGTGAACCCATTGAGCAGACGACCCGTCATGGAACCCTCGAAGCGTTAAGTCGATCAACGGCTGCCGCTTACTTCTTGGTCGCGTCTCCGGCCGGCGTTGCCGGTGTCGTGCTTTGCGCCGGGGTGCCGGGCGATTGTTTGGCCAGGTCGGAGGCAGCTATGCCGGCCATATGAGACTGCACACGCTCCCTGAGCTGCTGGGACGCTTTCACATCGCCGAGGATCAGCAAGAACGCCGCGCGGGCGTCGTCGATTTTGCCAGCTTTCAAAGCGGCGAGACCGAGCATTTCTCTTGCCATGGCGCGATACGCCACCTTCTCGTCCATCAAAGGGGTGAGCCGATTCTGCATTTCGGTCCAGTCTGCGGCGTCCAAGCGAAGCCCGGCGGCTTGCAGCCCGGCGAGATCGCCGATGATGGCTGGCACCGTCGCGTCACTGAACAACGCGTCGTAAGCGGCGACCGCCTCGGCTTTTTTGTCGGCCTTGACGAGGGACGCCGCAGCGTGAAGGCGCGCGAGCGTGGCGTAGCCGGATGGTCCTGAGGCTGCGAGATTGGCAAACGCCGTGTCGGCTTCGACCTCTTTTTTCTCGACAAGAAGACGACGGGCGGCCTCGAACTTAGCGCCGGCGGCTTCGGCACTGGCCCGGCGCTGACCGTCATAGACTTGCCAGCCCAGCGTGCCCAAGGGGATCGCGAGGATCGCTGCGATGATCAGGACTTTGTACTTGTCCCAGATCTTTTGATAGGACTCGTTGCGCATCTCGGTGTCGAGTTCGCGCAGTAGGGCATCGTTTCTGTCGACCATCGGTTCGGTTGTCTCGCTGTCGCCTCAAGCCCGCCGTGTCGGCGCGCAATCCCCGTCAATAGCCCACGTCTGCGTGCGCCGCCACCCTGAGCGACCCGCAATCACGTGCGCAGGTTTTTCGGCTTTTTCGTGTCCCGGGCTGGCGGAACTGCTGCGGGTTCAGCGGGCCCGGGCGGCGTGAGCGCATAGGTGTGTTCGGGCGCCGGGAAAGCGCGGCTGCGAACATCCTCGGCGTAGCTCGCGATCGCGTCCTCGATGGCCTCTGCAACCCGGCCGAACTTGCGGACGAATTTCGGCACGCGCTCGGATAGGCCCAGCATGTCCTCCATGACGAGGATTTGGCCATCGCAGGCCGGCGATGCCCCGATACCGATGGTCGGGATCGGCACGGCGGCGGTAATGCGGGCGGCCAGCGGCTCGGCCATGGCTTCCAGCACGACGGAAAAAGCACCGGCTTGCGCGACGAGGCGCGCGTCCTCCTCGATCGGGGCCCAGCTGTCGGCCGTGCGGCCCTGCGCCTTGAAGCCGCCGATGACGTTGACCGACTGCGGCGTCAGGCCGATGTGGGCCATCACCGGGATGCCGCGCTGAACCAGGAAGTCGATTGTCTCTGCCATACGGCGGCCGCCTTCGAGTTTGACCGCCCCGCAGTCGGTTTCCTTCATGACGCGGGCGGCATTGCGGAAGGCGACCGACGGGCTCTCCTCGTAGGTGCCGAAGGGCATGTCGATGACGACGAGGGCTCGCTTCGAGCCTCGCACGACCGCGCGGCCGTGCATGATCATCAACTCGAGCGGCACGGGCACGGTCGTCTCATAGCCGTGCATGACCATGCCCAGGCTGTCGCCGACCAGCAGGAAGTCGCAGTAGCGATCGGCAATGGCGGCGGTGTGCGCATGATACGCGGTCAGCGACACGATCGGGGACAAGCCTTTGCGAGCCGTGATGTCGGGCGCCATCAGGCGTTTGGTTGGCGACTGCACGGACATGGGGGTCTCCTGGCCTCGGCGGATTGCGTGACGTTTGCGCCGCTTCGTTTACACAAATTGTAACAATGGCGCTCGGCTCGACAGGTAACAATTGCGCAAGACGCAAGGGTCTGGTAATCATGAGTTAGCGGAAAGAGCGTAGTTAATGAAGGGGTTAGGCGGACATCTTCGGTGGTTTCCGCAACTGTTGGCTGCAGGTTCGGCCGATTCTCGTCCGGTAGGGTGCCATGTCGAAATTGCCGATTGCTCCGATCAGTCCGTGCGCGATTTTGCGCGCTGCGCTTTGTGCTGCGTCGATCGGGTCGCTGCTTCTTGCAACACCAACCGAAGCGCGCCGTCGCACGGAACTTGCCCCGCCAAAGCCGCCGGTCGTGTCATCCAAGGACCCGCTGGTCGTCATCGTCTCGCTGAAACGCCAGCGGCTCACCGTATACAACCGCAACGGTAGCGTGACGGAAGCGCCGATCTCGAGCGGCAACGCGCAGAACCCGACGATCACGGGTGTGTTCAGTATTCTCGGCAAATCGGTCGAGCACTTCAGCAATCTCTACAACAACGCGCCGATGCCCTACATGCAGCGGTTGACGTGGTCGGGGACGGCAATGCACGCGGGTCACCTGCCCGGGTATCCCGCGTCACACGGGTGCATTCGCTTGCCGCACGCGTTCTCGCAGCGGCTCTACGACATGACCTCCGTCAACACGCGCGTGATCGTGTCGAATGCCGAAGTGGCGCCGCGGGCGATCTCTCACGCCAAGCTGCCCGGACCACCGCCCTCCGCCGAGGAAGTGGTTGCTCTTGATACGACAGCCGCAAACCGCGTCGCGAGCCTTGGTGGCGGACTGGGCGACGTCAAACTGCGCCGTGGCGACGACGTGCCGGTGACGGCTGCAGCGAAGGCCCGCTTTGCCGAAACGCGCGATCTGTTCGAAGCTATCGCGTCGGTCGATGCCGAGCATGCCATCAAGCTCGAGGCGTTCAAGGCCGCGCGGAAGGCGCTGATTGTGGCTCAAAATGACCTCGACAAGGTCGAGGACAGCGCCCGCGAGGCCACCGCAACGATCGACCGCATCGGCCGTGTCCGCGATAAGCTGGAGGCGCAACTCGCGGCGATCGGCCGTCGGATGGAGAGCCCGCTCGGCGACCGCGCGCTGGAAGCCTTGATAAGTGCCGAGGATAAAATAGAGACCAAGCTGTTCGACCTCGCGAGCGAGCTCGAGCTGGCTCAGGACACGCTGAGCGACGTGGATACCCTGAAGCCCGATTATCAAGCCCGGATCGCGACCGCCAGTGACGCCAACGCGCGTGCCAGCGAGGCTTTGCTGGAGGCCAGCCAGGCGCTGAAGGACGCGCGTTCGGCTTATGCGCTCAAAAAGCGCGAGGATGCCCGATACATGCGCCCCGTTTCGGTGTTCGTCAGCCGCAAGGATCAGCGCCTGTATGTGCGCCAGGGCTTCGAGCCGGTGCTCGAAGTACCGGTCACGATAACCGAAGCGGACATGCCGCTTGGAACGCATGTCTACACGGCCATGGGATACAGCGACGATTTTTCAAGACTCGATTGGACTGTCGTGTCGGTGCCAACGCGTGACCGCGACACGGGATCAGAATCACAGCTACAACCGGCAACGGCCGCAGCAGCGCTCGACCGCGTGCAGTTTCCGCAAGAAGCGATGGCTGCCATCGCGGAGCGGATGAAGCCTGGGTCATCGCTGATCATCTCGGACGAGACGACCAGCCAGCACTTTGGTGACGGCACAGATTTTACGGTCGCTACGCGGTGAGCGGCTAAGGGAGACTAGCTAGTCTCCCTGGTCACCCCCGCTTCTATCCCGGCAGGCGTGGCGGGCCGCGTTCTGGAGGAGAAGCCAGCACGCGAACTTCGTCGCCGATTGTGCGATGTGTCCGCCCTCGATGACGCGACAGGTGACGCCGCCGCGCCAGTGGGGATGAAGCGCCGATAACAAGCCCTGGTAGGCTTCGTTCATGCGGTGGCACGGGTTGGTCTCGCCGGTGACCTCTAGAACGACCGGCCCGACGGCGATGGTGGCCCCTTTGGCGCGTGGTAACCGCACACACTCGACCAGCACGTTAGCCCGCCGAACCGTCCACGGCAGGTCGGGTGGACCCGCGATGCCGGAGAGATCGGCCAGCGCCGCGTGCCAATCTTCCAGCGCAAGTATCGTGATCTGACGTCTGGGGAACTTCGCACCGCGAAAGCAGCCTTCGAGGCCAGCTTCCCGCGTGATCATACCGGATGTCAGTTCCTCGATCGTTGCCCGCGATTTCGACCGCCGCGCGAGGCCGATCGGTCGACCAGGAGGTGGCGGCGGCTGGTCGGGTTCGCCGTTTCGGCCATCTTTGACGTCGATCATATGGCGATGAGCGCCTTGCCGATGAGGTGCTGGTGGCCCCACAGCATCATGAAAGCATAGGCGGCCAGTCCGCCGGTGACGGCCACGATATCGCCGGTCAGCGTGCCCTTGCGGTCGCCGAGGGGGCCAAGGCCGCCGGTTCGATATTTCAGAGAAATCCGGTCGTAGACGCCCCAGGCCAGAAAGCTACCGAACAGCAGCAAGCTGCCGAGGTCGCCATTGGCGATAAGGTGGGCGAGCGCCCAGATCTTGATGGCGACCAGCATCGGGTGCTTCAGCACATCGCGGATCCGTGAGGGCACATACGCCGCGACGATCGCGATCATGGCCGGGATCATCAGCAGGAACGAGATGTGCTTGGTCCAGGTCGGCGGGTCCCATAGCACGGGGTTCTTGCCCGGGTTCATCTGCAGCTTGTGGTAGCCGTAAACGATGATCGCGAAGCCGACGATCGAGAGCACCGAGAACACGCCCTTGTAGGCGTTCTCGCCGAACCGTTCGACGAACCCCGCCCGAACGGCTGGCTGGGTTGGGAGTAGGTGAAGCGACAAGAATATCAACAGACCGAGAACGAGATCGAGCATGTGCATAAGCCTTGGGTCGCGGCCGGACTGCGGACATCCAGCCTTCCGTCGCCGTTTAGTCGATCGGACCGATCAGAGGAACTGGTTTGTCGAATGCAAGTCAGATGTCGCCGTGCCGTGAACAACGTTGAGCCAACGGCCAGCCTGTATTGAAATATTTTGCTCATTTGTCTTGGTCTTGTCTTGTGATTGAAAAATGGGCGGTTTACCGTTCGCACGGGCTGGGAATTTGGGCAGTGGCTGGCGTGTGAACGCTGGCCGATCGCAGTCATTTGAACATCCCATGTTGCGTACCGCGTCCAACACTCTGTCCGATCCGGCATCATCGTCGGCGGAAACGATGGTCGAAACCGCTTCGACCGGCAAAACGGGTGGGCCAATGCCCGCCCTGGGTCGGACGTCAGGTGTGCTGACCGCCGATGAGGCGGCACTCGCTGAACGTCTGTCTCCGGTTCTCGCCCATGGCGTGCGCCGGGCGCCAGTACCTGAGCCTCCCAAGCGCCATGTCAGCCTTTCGGCTGAACCTGAGGATGCCGTCGTGGTGCCGCCAATGGGGGGCAATGCGGAGGATTTACTTCCGCCGCCGTTGCCAGACGCAGGTACATGGACCGATGGCACATGGACGGAGGCGGACGGCAACGATGTATCCGCCCGCGACGATGCCCCACTGTCCCCCGTGTTGCTGTCCGCCACGTTGCTGTCCTCTAAGGCAGGACGTGCAGCGGCGGCGCCGCCGCCGTGGTTGTCTAAACGCCGACGACGATCGTGGCGGGCGCGCGTGGCGACGGGCCTCGCATGGTCGGTGACGCTGCTGGTGATCGCAAGCCTTGTCGCTGTTGCGGTTATCGGGCTGGTCGGCGTCGAACGGGTGGCCGGATTGTTTGCCGAACTGGCTGATATCGCCGACGACACCGCCGGTCGTATTCGGGCGATCTGGCTCCGCGTCTCAGCAAACTGAGCGTTGCTCCAGGCGGCACTGGGCCGGCCTGCTGGTTGGGCACATCGATACCCGTGATCGTGGTGCGAGCGGAACTCATTGCTTGCGCGACACGGACTTGGACCAGGTTTGCCTTATTGGCGCCCGCAAATCGACAGGAGCCCTGTTGATGTTGCAAAGAAGCATCTATCTAGGTGTTGCGACAAGCGGGTCTGCAACCTGCCGTGATCGCGACATGGGAAGTGTATCTCTGGCGGTGTGGCGCTGTCCCTGCAGATCGGCTGCAGACCGCACGTCTTTTGGGTTGATTGCGAGGTAGACGATGGGGTTCGACGTCAAGGCCGCAGCCGATGGCCTTCTCGCTGCGATCGATTCCGCACCATCGCCAACGGCGATCCAGGTCGCCGAGCAAGCGCAAGCGACCGCCCGCGACGTGACGTCCGCGATTGCCGCCAACCCCGGTTCGTTCGTCAGTTACACGCTGGCAACGATCCTGATGATGTCGATCTTTGGCATGCTGTGGCGGGTGCGGACCCGGCTTATGCGGGGCATCGAAGAAACGCTGTTCTCCAACTGGCAACTCGGGTTGCTGGGTACCACCGGCATCATCCTGTCGCTGGCCTCGGGCTACACGACCTGGGACGGCATGCGGAATTTCACCGGGGAAGCGGTACTCTCCGGCATGGTCACTTTCGGCATTCAAGGCGTGATGCTGATCGCGGCGTGGCTGATCGGCGAAAGCTTCGCGGTCGGCATGAACCAGCAGCCGGTCCGTCGCGCGACGGGTGCGATGGGTCTCGACGCGATGACGGCCAATGTCGTCGGCGCGGTTGTGGGCATCGCGCTGTTCATCGCAGCGCTGTCGCTGTTTCTGCCCGGGGGGACGGGGGCGTTGCTCGGCGGAGCCGGTGAGCGCAATCTGCCGCAAGACGCTGCCGCCTGGACGAAATTCGGTGACCAACTGTTGTGGATCGTCACGGCGTTGCTGGGGCTGGCGTTCGTCGCCCTGTTTGCCTCGAGCGATCTGCTCAAGCCGTATGTCCAAAGCACACGCATCATCATCAAAAACATGATCCTTTGGGTCATGTTTCTGGCGTGTATGGCGACGTCGGTGTTCTTCTCCTTCGACAGCCTGTTCGCGTCGATTTTTCCGCAGTCGGAACGGATGCGAGCCGCCGAATTGCGCGCGCAAAATCAAGTCGCGGGCATTCTTGCCGACATAGAAACCCGGATCGTCGGCTCGCGGTTGGAGGAAGCCCAGAACCTGTTTCAGTCGTCCGGGTTCCAGGCCTATGACGCCCAGCTGTCGAAGCTCGCCGAGGCTTCGCGCGCGGCAACATCGGAAATCGAGGCGTATTTCAACCAGCAGCTCGAGGACCGCAATCGTGCGATCAAGCAGCAGCAGGAGCGCGCGGCTACGGCACAGGGCGCGCAAGCCGGGTTGTCGATCAAGAAGGAATCGATCGCCCAGGAATTGATCCGGCTGAAAAGCGACAGGCCATCGCTTGCCGCCGATTTCGATAGCCGCAAGGCCGACGTCGATCAGAAGATCCGAGATGTCGATGCCAAGCGCGTCGAGGCGTTGGCGGAAGCTGGCGGCGTCGAGGGGACCGGCAAAGAAGGCCGCGGTCCGCAATACCGCCAGCGGATGGAAGAACTCGCCAAATTACAGGCGACGGTCAAGATCGCCGAGGCACGGCTGGCGGATGCCCGCAAGCGGCTGACGGCCGCCGACAGCCGCATCACCATGATCGAACGCGAGCAGTCCTCGCTTGATGGCGAACTCGCAAAGCTCAAGGGCGAAGCTGAAACCGCCGAACAGCGCATTCGGATGACGCAGGAGCAGTTGCCGTCGGACGGCGCCGCCCGTGTCGATCCCGCCCGCATTACGCCAGCGTTCGAAGGCGCGCGCGCCGAGTTCCGGCAGGAGCCGACGCAGGACCGGTTGTTGAAGGTCCAGCAGTTGTGCACGCAAATTTATACCGCCATGGCGACCGCCTCGCCCGGTACCAAAAAGGCCGTCGATGGCGTCGAGTGCGATCCCAAGCAGGCCGCTGAAGCAGCAGCCGTGGTGTTTGCGTTGAACGCTGGCACGGAACGCTTTGCGACAAGCTGTAAGGGTGGCGACAAGCTCGCGCGGCATACGTCGACCGACGCCCTGTTCGGGTTTGCCCGCAGTTGCCTCGTCGACAGCGGTCTGACGTCGAAGGAGACCGACCAACTCCGCTCGCGCATCAACTTCATCGAACTCAATCGCGACGATAAGGCCCACCGCTTCGTGGTGACTTGGAACGCGTTTCTGGACGGCAACCGTCTTGCCTACCTCGCGTTGTCGATCGCCATTGCCATCGACAGCTTGGTGTTCATGTCCGGACTGTTTGGCGCCAACGCTCTCCGCTCTCCGCTTTCGGACGTGCCGACGCCGCGCGCCCGAAGCGCCCAGCAACTCGAAGCGACCATCAACGCGGCGCTGGGGCAGACGCCGTTCGACAGCGCGCAACTCGTGCTGTCGGAGTTGCGGCCGATCACCAATACGCACGGGTTTTCAGCTGTCGTGACGCTCGACGGGCTCGACCGCGTGACCGCAGACCGCATCCGGATGGTGCTGACGGCGGGCTCCGATATCCGCGCGGTCGAGCGCGACGAGAGCCATACTGGCGAACGCTATCGCGTGCGCAGCGAACTGCGCGAGTATTTGTCGAGCGTCGTCGATCGCCATTTGAAGCGCGACAAGTCGCTGGCCCACAAGGCCCGGCTCGAGCAGGTGATCGCAGCGTCGCTGCGGCCGCTGGTGCTCGAGCATGCCAATATCGTCATCGATCATCTCCATCCGATGAAGCCGGTGGATGGCTTCACATCTACGGTGTCGCTGGCAGCCCTCCAGGCCACCGGGCATCTGACGGACGCCTATGACGCCCGCGTCATTCGCCGGGTGATGAACGCCGGTGCCACGGTCGATATGGCGGCCCCCGATAAGACGGAGGAAGGCCGCTTCTATTTGCGGCCAGAGCTTTATGAAACGCTGCTGATGCTATCGTCGCGGAGCCACGCATCGCCACACGGTGCGTTAGAGGCGGCGCGCCAAGCATTCTATGCCGACGTTAAGAACCGCAGCGGCGTGATCGATGGTGGGTCGCTCGAACCCCAGGTGCTGCGCGTGGAGGCGGCACCCCGCCCGCTCGGGATCAAGGGGCCTGACGTCGGGCAACAGGGACCGCAGGCCGCAGCTCGCCCGGCGGTTGCGCCACCCGTCTCGCCGCAAGCAACACCGCCGGGGCGCAACGATGCCGCGCGGTTTGCGGCTACGCCGAAGGCCATGCAACAGCCGCCGCGGTCCGGCGACAGCTACAGCCGGCAGGAGGAGTTCACGTTCGCGCTGCTGGATGGTCTGGTCGCCGACCCCCGCCTGTTCCTGGCGTTGACCGGGGCGACGTTCGAGGCTGCGTCCGCTGCCAGCGACGAGTTCGCGCGCATTCGGCGGCAGAGCGATCCGCTGCTCGACCGGGCTTTGACCGAACTCGACGAGGAGGCGCAAATGCGTCTCGACGAGACGCACGATGGGTTGCGCCGTCGCCTGGCGGCGGCCGACACGATCAATTCCGATGCTTTGCAACGGGCCTATCAGGACATCGAGCAGAACTGGCATCTCGTCACGCTGCTGCCCGGCGGACCGTTCGAACAGACGGTGGTCGGCCTTGTCGAGGCGATGGAGCCGCAATTTGGCGCCGGTCAATTGCCGCGCAAGGACGAACCGTTGTTCCTGGCCGCCCGGCATTTGCATGGAGCGCTGGTCGGTAGTCCGCGCGATGGCGAAGCGGCGTGGCTGCGGCTGAGCCGGTCGCTGCAGACCGTTCCGCCGCCACTGCCGCGCCCCAACTCGCCAGGTAATCAGCTGACGTGACGGAGGTGGATCGGCCGCTCTCTCCGGTAGCCCATCGGTTCAGTCGGGCCGGAGGTTGCGGGTTGCGACGGGGTACAGCCCGTCCTGCCCGAGCATCCAAACGCTCATGCCGTCATTGCCAAACAGCGGTTCGAACGCGTCGTCGAGGATGTTGAGGCCGCCGGTGAACGCACCGAAGGCCGGCAGCACCAAACGCAAGCCGTTGCCGACGAAGCACGGGCGGCGGATGCAATGCCCGTGGCGCGAGAGTTTTGCTGCCGGGTGGAGATGACCGGCGATCTCATGCGTAACGCGCGCGGTGGCTGGCTCATGGCGCAAGGTGATGCCTTCGACGGTGATCGCGTTGCGCACGGTGCCGCCTGCACCCGCGGCGATCACGGCGTCGTGGTTTCCGGTCAGCCACAACCAGTCGCGGCCGTCCTGCAACAGGCGGAGGATCTCGAGGTCTTCCGCCGACATCCGCTGCGGTCCACCGTTATCGTGAAAGCTGTCGCCGAGGGCGACGACGGTCGTCGCCTCGGTCTGATCGAGCACCTGGGCGAGGCGGGTCAACGTTGCGCGGGTATCGTAGGGCGGCAGCATCTGGCCGTGGCGGGCGAAGGCCGATGCCTTTTCCAGGTGCAGGTCGGCGACGATCAGCGCGTCCTCGGACGGCCAGTACAGAGCGCCCGAGGCGAGTGCGATGAACGCCTTTCCGCAAATCGAGATTTCGTGCTCGCGAAAGTCGTCGGCGTCGAGACGCTCGCGAGCACGGGTGCTCTGGTTAAGGGCGTTCGTCGTGTCGGGGGCGCGCTTCAGGCTTGGCATGGTGGTCTCTGGCGGGGCTGATCAAGCCCCTCCGAACATGCGACGGGACCGTTCGTCAGACCATAACTCCGTCCGGCGCGACACCGCGAGCGCTCTATCGTGTTCGCTCACAACTTGTCGGCTCACAGGTCATAAGAGCCACTCGTTGTGTTTGAAACCGCATGCTCAGAACTTGCTCAGGACTTGTATTTGACCGAGCAGCCGTAAGCCCGCGTCACAGCCGGATCGACCGGTTTGCCAGCTGCGACCGCATCCATCGCGTTTTTGACGAAGCTTTTGGCGGTTGCAACGTCGGCGCTGTCGGTCGTCGGCTTGTCGTCGATCGCGCCGTTGTAGGCGAGTTTGCCGTCAGGCTTGATGACGAACATGTGTGGGGTTGTCTTGGCGTCGTAGAGGCGGCCAAGCGTGCCATCGGGATCGAGCAAAACGGCTGACGGCGCGGCATTGCGCGTCGCGGTCAGCTTGTCGGCGGCTGGTCCATCGACGTGGCCCTGTTGGCCTTTAGCCGACGACACGACTGTCAACCAAACCAGCCCTGACGCCGTGGCGGCTTTTTGCAGTGACTGCATGTTGTTGGTCGAATAGTGCTTACCGACGTACGGGCAATCGTGGTTTGTCCACTCGAGGATGACAGTCTTGCCTTTGAAGTCGGACAGGGCCACGGGTTTGCCGCGGCTATCGACGGCGGTGAATGGCGGAGCTGCTTCGCCGATGGCGGGGGCGGCGGCAGTAGGGGCTGCGAGGGACGTAACTGCGGGTGCGGCGATCATCAGGGCGGCTGCGAATGACCTGAATTTGCTTTGAACTGTCATGTCAGGAACTCCAGTTTATCGAATGTGCGCGACATGGGATGCGCCATGCGATCCCGCAAGGCATGCCGGAGACATCATCGATCAATGTGGCTGCGTTGCGTACCGCAAAGTCGGACTGCCAAGCCAACGTTTGGTTATGCCGTAATGGACACCGGGGCTTTGCCGCAAGCCTTGTCGGTGTTGTTGGACTGGTCCGTCCCTTAAGGTCGACCGTTTGGAGATCATAACCTCGCGAGGCCCCGACATGACGGTATCGACACGATGGCGCGCGCGGAGGAATGTATTTGCCGTGTGGATCGCCTGCGGCGCGATATCGTTGGCTGTATGTCCTGACGCCAATGCCGCAAACGCTGCGCCATGCCCGGCGGCGGTTGCAACTGCGATTGCCGACATGAGCGTCCAGTGTCAGCGGGATGGTGGTCATCCGCTCTGCGGCGTCGCCGCATCGGCTTTAGCGACGTCGGTTGATCCAGTTCCTACGGCAGCGTCGGCGTGTCAGGCGGCGGGGTGGGACGGTCTTCTGGCAGCTGTTGACGCGACATTGGCAGCCAACGGTTTTGTGCTGCTCGGCGAGATCCACGACAACGACACGCATCATACTTTGCGGGCTGCCATCATCGCCGGGCTCAATGCCCGCAAGCGACAGGTGCCCGTGGTGTTCGAGCAACTGACCGCAGATCAACGCGGGGTCCTGGCACCTTACGCCGCGCCGAGTGAGACCGCACGCGATCCGGCTGCGTTCCTGGCCGCCGTCGACTGGGACCGTTCGCCGTGGTCGAAAATGGCCGATTATCGTCCACTTCTGTCGGCTGCGGTTGCGTCGGGACAACCGGTGCTGCCCGGCGATCCGGGGCGGGAGGCGATGAAAAATTCGGCCCGTTCAGGTGCCAGCAGCATCGAAACTTCTGAGCGGACCCGGCTCGGCCTCGACACGCCTTTGGGTGCGGCACTCGATGACGCGTCGTTGACGGAGATCGAGGAAGCCCACTGCGGCATGATGCCGAAATCGGCACTTGGCGGCATGGCCTTCGCGCAACGACACCGCGACGCCCATCTCGCCGACGCCGTTGCGACGGCTGCGGGTGTGGGCGGAGGAGCCATCCTGATCGCTGGCAACGGTCACGTCAGGACTGACCGTGGTGTGCCGTGGTACTTGGCACAACGGGCAAAGGATCGGCCGATCCTGGCGGTGATGTTCACCGAGACCGAGGACGGCAAGAGCGACTTGGCCTCGCTTATGCAGTCTGGCCCCGATCGTCGGCCGGTCGCCGATTGGACTGTGGTAACGCCGCGCAATACGTCGCGCGACCCGGATCCTTGCGCGCAAATGCGGGCCGCCTTTGAGCGTATGAAGGCGGCACCCAAGCCGGCGCAATGAAGCGGCGACGCTGCGTCGCGTGCCTCGCTACCAGGTCAGTTGCATGCCGAAGCGGGTGCCGGGCGTTCCATCGGCGAGGCCGATTCCGACGCCGCCGCTGACAGCCAGCTTTTCACCGTTGCCGAACACGTTCTGGTCGAGAACGCCAATGACCGAAAGGCCGAGCGCGTGGTGGCCAGAATACGACCCCACATTCATGCGCATGCCGAACGTTTCGTTGCCGCGCAGGATCGGATCGGCAAGCGACAGCGATACGGCCACGCCTTCGAGCGCGGTCTCTGCCTTGTCGTCGACTTTATCGATCTGGCTTTGCAATCCAGCGCCGCTACTATTCTCGAGCGCTGCGATCCGGGTTTCATGGTTGCCAAGCCGCTGCTCGGTCGAAGTCACACGGGTCTCGACGGCCGTCGTCCGGTTAGAGACGGTCGCGATGTTCGATGTATTGTTTTGAATGGCAGTCGTGTTGGTCGCGACCTGGCTGCGCACGGTGCCGATCGATTGTTCGTTGGCCGTGGTGCGGCCTTCCAGTGACGTCGCGCGGGTTTCGACTGCGGTCGTTCTGTTCTCGACGGCCGTGGTCCGGTTACCCACGTTGGTAATGTTGGTCGTGTTGGTCGTCACCTGGTTCTGGATGTTGGTGACGTTGGTTTCTGTGGCAGTTGCGCGGCCTTCAAGCGCGGTCGTGCGGCCTTCCACGGCTGTCGTGCGGCCCTCGACGGCTGTCGTGCGGTTTGTCAGGTTTGTCACGTTGGTCGCGGTCGTTGTCACTTGCGTGCGCACGTCGGTGATTGCCGCCTCGTTGGCCGTGGTGCGCGTTTCGACAGCGCCGAGGCGGGTATCGAGCGCTCCGACGCGGGAGTTGAGCGCGCCGCCATCGCCTGCGAGGTTGCCGTTCGCATCGGTGGTCAAGACCTGCAAAGCGCCCGATTGGGTCGCGCGGGCTGCTGCTGTTCCTATGCCAGCGGCCGTGTAGGTGCTGGTGCCGGTGCCAAGCGCGATCTGGCCGTCGCGCGTGGTGGTAGCGCCTGCACCAACAGCGGTCGAATTGGCGAAGTTCGCCGTCGAGCCGGCGCCGAGCGCCACGGCCGAAGCGCCGTTGGCATTCGAGCCGTTGCCAATGGCGAGGCTATCGGCACCGCCCGACAAGAACAGCCTGTTGGGCGACACGGCAGCGATATTGCCATTCGCGTCGGACGAGACGGCTAGTGTGGCTCCCGATTGTGCGGCTCGGCTGGCCGCCGAGGCGAGGCCCGTGAACGTATAGGTATTGCTGGCCGTGCCGAAGGCCTGCTGGTTGGCCGCGGTGGCCGCAGCACCTGCACCGAACGCCGTCGCGTTGTTGAAATTCGCCGACGCGCCTGCGCCGAGCGCCGTTGCGTTGCTGCCCGCTGCCGACGCGGCGGTGCCGACGACGGTCGACGATGCGCCGCTCGCGCGCGTCCCCTGACCCAGGGCGACAGCCCCTGTGGCACTGGTTTGCGCGCCAGCACCGAACGCCGTCGAGTTGGCGGCTCCGGCCTGAGCATTGGTGCCGAACGCGCTTGCCTGGTTGCCGCTGGCAGACGCAGACCCGCCAAGTGCAACGGCGCCATCGCCGGTTGCGGTTGCGATCGTGCCGAGCGCCATCGCGTTCGACCCGTTAGCCCGGGCCGACCGTCCAATGGCCACGCTGGTGTCGCCTTGCGCCGAAGACGACGCGCCAATCGCCGTCGAGTCGACGCCCATCGCGGACGCTGAATTGCCGATCGCCGTCGTGTTGGTCGCCGATGCAAGGGCGGCGGCTCCGATTGCCGCGCTGTTGGCGCCTTGGGCGAACGCCGTTGCGCCGAGTGCCAAGGAGTCGTCGCCCGCAGCACGCGCTTGCAGGCCGAAGGCCGAGGCGTGGAAGCCGTTGGCAGTGACTTGAACACCCGCCGCCGTCGAGCCGCTGCCGGTGGCTTGTGCACCGGGTCCGCACGCGAACGCATTGGTTCCGGCGACAGCGTCTTGCATGAAGCTACCGCCATACTGCTGGCAGACGAACTGCGCGTTGGCCGATGTGGCCGACAGCACGGCGGCCAGTGCGACGCCACTGACCGATGCGAGCAGCCCGGCCGGCCGGATTGGGCGGTGGGCAGCGGGTGCCTGCCGGTGCTGGCCGGTCGATGCTCGTGGCCAGTTCGGACCGGTTATAGGAAACGGCACAAAATCGCTCGTCGCCGCGCCGCCCGTGGGGCGCGGAAATGGGGGACGCATGACAAAACTCCACCAGGAAACAAGCCACCATCTTGGGCAGCGCGACGAGAATAAATCTACCTTAAGTTGATTAATATTATATTAATACGATCTTTGGTTGTGTTTTTACGTATCAGTTGAGCCGCGCGATTTCGTCTTCGATCCGGATCGTTGCCAGTATTCGGTCGATCAGCAGGCAGGTGCGGAGGAATAGGGCCGAGCCGCGCCGATAGTCGGCCTCGGCGTAGAAATCGATCCGGCCCGCTTTAAACAGGTCGACGCATTTGACCTTGCCTGCGTCCGTCCCGCCATGCACCGCGATCGCGTGGCCGCCGTTCTTTCGCATCACCGCCATCGATGGCACGTCGGTGTCGCCATCGCCGAAGTAGATCATGTTCTCGAACGGGATCGGCCGCGCGGCTTCTGGCATGTGCTGGTTGATCGTCTGGCCGAGGTCCTCGACGCCCTTGTTGATACGGAACAGGTATTGCGTTTTGCCGGTGTCGGTGATGACCCGCTTTGGATAGGGCAGGTCGTAGGCCTCGAACCAGTATTCGGAGGCAAAGACATTGTGGAAGCGGTGGTAGATCCGCGTTCCCTCGACGATCTCGGTCAGGCCGGACGAGATGAGATAGTGGCGTAATTCCACGCCGGGCGACCCGTCGGGCGTTTCAGCGCGGATGGCGATGTAGCGGGCGATCTCGTCGAACCATTCGTCGACGCCAGGGAACAGTTCGACGTCGCGGCCGAGGGCGACGAGGTCCTCGCGGTCGATGCGAATGTTGGCCGCTTTCGCCTTTTTATACATCAGGTGCATGTAGGTGATCAGCGGGTCGGCCTGCTGCTCGCGCGCGATTTTGTTGCTTTCGGCCCAGAATGCCTCCGGGTCGACGCCGATTTTGGGCAGGAACGAATACTCCTGCATCGGCTTGGGCGACAGCGTTCCGTCGAAGTCATAGACGAGCGCTATGATGCGCTTTGGCCCGGTGTGCGGGGAGGGCTGGGTTGCGCTGGGTGTGGCTGACGTTTCGGCCCGGTCGGCCATGGCGAGCTCCAGTATGGTCGAATCGTATCGACCAGACATTGGCCCGTTTTGCCCGCTATCGCAAAGGCTAGCGTATGCATTTGGCAGCGGCACAGAGCGATCAGCGGTGATCAGACGTCAGTTGAGGCGTCAGCTGGAAAATGCTATGTTTAGGCGATGGATACGATCCCCGTTGAACGCGGCGATATTGCACTCGATGATTTGGCGCGCCGCGTAGAAGCGGGCGAACGCGTGGTTTTGACCCGTGGTGGGCAACCCGTTGCCGAAGTGGTCGCGCCGCAGCGGGTCGGTGGATTTGATCCGGAGGCTGGGCGGCGTTTCCTAGCCGAGCATGGTATCGACCGCATCGTCACATACATCGCCGACGATTTTGACGATCCGTTGCCGGACGACTTCTTGTTGCGGCCGTTGCCTGACGCTGCGGCAGAGAAAACGTGAAATTTCTGCTGGATACTCACATTTTGCTCGGCGTACTCAGTCAATCGGACCACGATTTACCGACTTGGGTTTATGATTGCCTCACGCGGCCAAGCGCGATTTCGGTTGTGAGCGTTGCAAGTCTCTGGGAGATCACGATCAAAGCACGAACTGGAAAGCTGCGATTGACTTTGGACAGGTTCACACTCGACCAATCGATCTCTGCGTTCGGCATCGAGATCCTCCCGATCACTGCCCAGCATGCGCTCGCCGATTTAGCCGTTCTGCCGTCGACGCGCGATCCTTTCGACCTCATGCTGCTGGCGGTCGCCCAGGTGGAAGGTCTCCGCCTGCTGACGCTGGACCGCGCGCTCGTCGATCACCCGTCGAGCTGGCGGCCTGCATGACCGTCGGGCTTCAACGGTCCGCCCCGACTTGCGCCACCCGGCACTCGCCGCATAGCTGCCATCCTTATCAATCGTCCCATTCGACCGGCGCTCGTTATTCAACTCCAGCGCGGTTGACAGCCGAGGCCCATCTTTACCCATGCAGCTTCTCCTCCTCGCCACCCTGGGCGGCGGCATCGGCGCCGGGGCGCGCTATCTGATCCAGACCGAGATGATCCGCCGCCTCGGCGCGGGATTCCCGTGGTGGACGCTGGCGATCAACGTCGCCGGCTGCCTACTGATGGGCATTATCGCGGATCTCGTAACGCGGCGGTTCGGCGGTTCGCCCGAGGCGCGGGCCCTCCTGATGACCGGCGTTCTCGGCGGGTTCACCACGTTTTCGGCATTCTCGCTCGACGTCGCTCAACTGGTCGAGCGCCGTGACATGCTGGCGGCGGCGGGGTACATCGGTGGATCAGTCATCTTGACGATCGCCGCCCTCTATCTCGGCATCGCCATTGCGCGTACGGTCGTCCCATGAGCGAAACACAGCACAAGCCAGCCCAGCCGGCGAAGCCGACCAAGACACCCGCGCCCGTCGAGACCATTACGGTCGCGCCGAAGGACGCCGGCCAACGCCTCGACCGGTGGTTCCGGCAGCATTTCCCGACCGTCAACCAGGGCTACCTGCAGAAGTTGCTGCGCACTGGCCAGGTCCGTGTCGACGGGAAGCGCGCCGAGACCAATCTGCGGGTCGAGGCTGGCCAGGAAATCCGCGTGCCGGCCGTTTCCCGCCAGTTGTCCAAGCCGGTGGCAGCGGCGGCGGCCGCGAGATCGGCGGGTGGATCGGCAACGGGATCGGGCCTGCACATCACCGCTGCGGACCGGAAGCTGATCGAGAGCATGATCCTCTATGAGGACGACGATGTGCTCGTGCTCAACAAGCCGTTCGGGCTCGCCGTGCAGGGCGGCACCGGCACCAAGCGACACGTCGACGGCATGCTGGCGGCAATGGCCGACCGTTTCGGTGACCGGCCCCGCCTCGTGCACCGCCTCGACCGCGATACCACTGGCGTGCTGCTCGTCGCCAAGACGCGTTATATCGCCGCCCGTCTCGGCAAGACGTTCCAATCGCGCAGTGCGGCGAAGACATACTGGGCGCTTGTAGAAGGTATTCCGCGCCCGCCGCAGGGCCGGATCGAGGTGGCGCTGGTCAAGGACACCGGCCCCGACGGCGACCGCGTGCGCAAGGCGCGGCCTGGCGAGCAGGAACAGGCGATGCACGCGACGACGGTGTATTCGGTCATCGACCGCGTCGGGCAGAAATGCTCGTGGGTCAGCCTCAAGCCGGTGACCGGGCGACAACATCAGTTGCGCGCGCACATGGATATTCTCGGCCACCCGATCGTCGGCGACCCGAAGTATCTGCCCGCCAGCGGCCACTCGTCGCTCGCCTATACGGATTTTGCCGACAAGCTCTATCTGCACGCCCGGCGCCTGATCCTGCCGCATCCGGCCGTGGCGCGCGGCGGACCGGCCAAGCGCCGTACGCCCGACACTATCGACGTCACGGCCCCGATCCCCGAGCACATGCGCGAGACGTTCCTCGGACTGGGCCTCGACCCGGATCGGTATGAGGAGTGATGGGTGGGTGGGGAGCGGTTTGACCCAGTAGCAGAAGTTGGGCGCCGAGTGAGAGCGACCGTTTGCATCACTCGCGGTCGTGTCGTCGTCGGGAGGGCCAACGGTTTGTCCCAACCAACTTGGCTGGTTACCCAGTTGCCGAGCTCGTCAAATTCGACTGCCGTATTGCGGTCCATTGGCAGTGCTTAAAAGCACTACTTGCATTCAAGTGCGGGGAAATGAAATGAGCGCAACTGCCGTATTGACAGGTCCAGACGGGAAGCTTCACGAGATCGTTCGAGTGGATCAGGATTCGTGGTTCCGCGACGGGCCATTAGAATATATGCAGTATCGACAGGATCTAGACGCGCACATCGTCGAACTATCAAATCAGAAGCGTCTTATTTATCACTACACATCCCTCGCTGGATTCTACGGAATTGTTGCGAGTGGGGCCATCTGGGCGTCCGACATCCGAATGATGAACGATTCGTCTGAGATAAAATTTGGGCTTGGCGTGATCCGCAAGCACGTTCTGGCGAGCCACGCTGCTTTAGTGGATGCGGCACAGCTCGACTCAGCATTAAATCCAGGCCGAGTGTGGCAATTTGCAAGTTCATTCTCACTATCAAAAGATCAGCTAGGGAACCTCTGAACAGCCCGCGGATCATGGCACACTGGGGTCTTTGATTCGAGGGGGCCTGCCGATGGACCAGCTAAGCTTTGCGTCGCTCGAC
>Ga0247838_1002019_pt1 | contig 27062 bp, 26 predicted proteins | sample LaCruzMarch2015__5_FD_189097 | JGI IMG/M metagenome (GOLD analysis project Ga0247838, IMG submission 189097) | Freshwater microbial communities from meromictic Lake La Cruz, Castile-La Mancha, Spain - LaCruzMarch2015_15m | ecosystem: Environmental > Aquatic > Freshwater > Lake | place: Spain... | reverse complement strand
CACTGCACCGTTAACGGCCTCGCCTCAGGTGCCCCGGACCCATCGGGAAGTCCCACTGGAACCCTGGCCCCAGGTGCCAGCGTCAGCCACTCCGCCCCCATCAAACAAACTCCTTCAGAGCCCGGTGGCCTTGTCGCCGGGCTTTGTCGTGCAGACCCTTCCCCATGCCTGACCTCGCCGACATCCACAAGGCCCTGGTTGAGGACTAGCGCGAGTCTTTCGAGATTGCAGCCGACAAGCTGCTGGCCCAATCCAGCTGGTTGCTGTAGGCCACGCTGGCGTTGATCACCATCTGATCGGCATCGCGGCCTTCCTCCTCCACAGTCCCTGACCGCTGGTCGGTGCGGGGCAGAAAGGGCAGCCCACTGCAGAGGTTCATGAAGGGCGAGCCTGCGGCTCCGACTCCGGGAGGGGTGGGATCACTCAACGGATTCACAGGCCAGAACATCGCGCTGCAGCAGCGCAAACACCTCCTGGATCTGGGCCGTCCGTCCGGGTGGCAGGGAAAGCTCGCTGGCCAGCGTGCTGAGGAAGGCCTCCTCCTCTGGTTTAACCACCCGATCGCAGAACACCAACTTGACGGCCAGCACGTAGGCCACTTCCTGCTGTTCGGCGGTGAGTGCTGGCACGGCCTGGCGGACCAGCTCCTGCCAGTGATCGCACCGGAAGAGGCGCAGGAGACCATCGATCAGCTCACCAAAGGCCAGCGGCGTCATGCTTCGGTAAGGGGAACGGCTGATCAACTGTTCTTTGAGGACGTGCGCCTCCTCCCGGTCGAAGTTGTTGTCACAGCACACTGCAGCTAGGGGAATGGCGGCGAAGGCCTCGGCGGGGGTCATGGAAAATCCCAGATTGGTTGCATTCATTGCAGCTCCGCGGGGGAATCAGATCGCCATCGCGTCACAAACCTTGGTGCATTCCTGGGTCAGTGCTTCCGTCTGCTCTCAGCATTGCAGCCATAAGTCTTACGTGAGACCTGTTCCGTCAAGCCGGCTGCGATACGTCCATAGGTGATTCCCGATGCGGCTGACAATGCTCCTAGCTGTTGTGTTCGGAGGCAGAATGAATTCCCTCCATCGGGAACAGACCGCTGATGCCACAGACGCTCTCCGGCATCAGCGGTCTGGCCCACATCGGTATCCGCGTTCACGACATGGAGCGGTCGGCCGCCTTCTACTCCAGACTCGGCTTTCGATTGGTGGCCGGGCCGATCGGCCCGGAACCAGTCGCGATCCTCACTCACCCAAGCGGTGTGGAAATAAATCTGATCCTCAATGCCCCGACAGCGGCAGAGGCCAACGTCCTTATGGACGGCCCCGACAAACCGGCGGGCATCACCCACTTCGCCCTGCTCTGCGCCGATCTGAACACGGCGATCGAAGAGCTGCATGCAGCTGGCCTGGAGCCGAGCGCTGGGCCGGTGGACTTCGGCGGTCAGGCCCGGGGCCTGTTCCTGCGTGATCCCGACCATAACGTGATCGAACTGCACCAGCGACTCTGAAGCGATGCCCTGTTTGGGGCATGGGGGGTGAGGAAACGTGAAGCCGCTCTGAGCCGAGGGAACGGCCGACACATTGTGGCCAAAGGACGACAACCTCCTTGCCATTCCTGCCCATGTAGGCGCCATTGACCGAGCGAGAGGAAGAGCGGCTTGATGCCCTTCGCGACTACAGGATCCTCGACACCCCCGATGAAAGGGCGTACGACGATCTGGTGGCTCTGGCGGCCCAGATCTGCGACGTCCCCATTGCCTTGATCAGCCTGGTCGACAGCAACAGGCAGTGGTTTAAGAGCGGACGGATCAGCAGCGGGCGGTTGGAGCAGAGCCTGCAAAGGCGTGAGCAGGCCCTTGGGCTAGTAGTCGCGGCAGAGGCCTGGTCAGGAACAGGGACAAGGGATCTGGAGCGGCTCGAGTCCGGCAGCGAGAGGGCCCTGGCCAGGGAGTTGGTGGTGGTGAGTCTTGAGATCAAGAGCAATGCGGGCCTGCCCCCAGGGCCGGGCCTGAATCTGATCCGAGTCGACAGCACCCTGGCCAACCCCTTCCTGCCGCTGATGGCCCCCGCCCTGCAGCGACCGTCCCAAAGCGGCTATGCCGCCTGCCTGATCGATGGGCGCAGCCCCAGCCCCTGGAGCGGCAACGCTGCGGCGCCCCTGGCCCTGGAGCGGCTGCCGCCCGGGCCGGTGCTGCTGCAGTTGTTCGTGCGGGGAAACCCCTTCCGCGGCAGCGCGGGCGGCGAAGAACCTTGGCCGGCGGTGGTCAGCCAGCTGCTTGCTGCCGGCAGGCTGGCGGGGCTGGCCATCTACGGCAACCCCTATCTGTGGCAAGCGTTGCAACCCTTGCTGCCAGCAGGTCTCCCGGCGGCCTACTCCCCCGGCCAGATGCCCCCGGCCCAAGCCATACTAATGGAGACCCTGGGCCTGACGTCCGGCGGCCTGGAAGGCGGATTCACCGACTGAGCCATGACTGCCTTGCCTGCCTGGCGGATCGCCGCCCTCTCAACATTGATTGCCTTCAGCCTGGCGGCCCCGCAGATCCGGGCCAGTCCGGTTGCCGGCGAAGGCCCTGCCGTTGGGCAGCGCTGCCAATGGCTCAACCGTTTTGGCCGGCCTGACATCACACCGGCGGCGATTGACTGGCTGGAGCGCTGCCTGGTCGGCCTCCCCTCCACCAAGAGTGCCCATTCAACGGATCAGGGCTATACAAAAGACCGCCAGAAACTCCACGACGACATCATCAAACAAGCAAGGTCAGGGAAGCCCTGCATCACCACCGGACGGCCCTTCGCCATCCTCACCGGAGGCCCACCGGGTGCCGGCAAAACCACCTGGCTGAAGCGACACATCCCTAGCTCGGTACTCCAGAACACCTACAGGATCGATGCCGATGAGGTCCGCGAAGCCCTGCCGGAATACAAGGGCTGGAATGCCAGTGCCACCCAGGAAGAGGTGCGTGACATCGTCGACCAGCAGCTTCAGGCCATCTCAAAACCCTGCCAACTCCATGTGATCTACGACGGGACCATGGCCCGGGCCGATCGCTACCTGGCATTGATTCCAGCTCTCAAGGCAATGGGCTACAGGGTTTTCCTTGTCCAGGTGGTGATTCCCGAAGCGATCAGCCAACGGAGGGTTCTGGATCGCTACCAGGCCACTGGGCGCTTTGTGCCGCGCTCGATCGTGAAGGCCTTTTATGGCCAGGGAGCAATGGTCTTCCGGCTGTTGGCACCATCGGCGAACGGCTCGATCCAGGTGGATGGACTCACCGGCAGGGTCCTGCGAAGCCAGGGAGATCCCCTGCCAAGGATGCAACCTTCGCCCGGGGCGGCCCCCAACAAGTCGTAACGATCCAAACCGAGCGAACGCGCCACGGGTAAATCCAATCTGAACCCATCAGCTGCGGATCGAATGCCTCAGAAGAAGCTTTCCGAGCCCACCCACCAGGTGTCCCCGATGAGGTCTGCAGGCCCGATGCTGCTGGCCGGCTATGTGCTTGTTTCAGGGCTTCGCAGCACGGTGCTGAAGGGATTGCAGCTCTACGGCGCCGCCAATTCCATCGGTGGCGAGAATCCGATCAGCTTCTGCAATGTCTTTTTTCTCTCCCAATCCCTGGTGGGAATCGCCCTGGTGCGCGCCGAGCCTCGGGTGGTCTGGAATGAGATCCGCACCCTCCCTCCTGCCGCAGCCCGAGCCATCGCCGCCGATTCCTTCCTGGGTTGCTTCCTGGCCCCAGTGGCGTTCTATCTCTCCCTCGATCGCCTGTCCGTGATAACCCAGACCCTGTTGTTTTCGCTGACATTGCCCGCTTCGGCGTTGCTGGCGCTGGTCTGGCTGAAGGAGAAACTGCCGCACCGCTTCTGGCTCAGCCTCACCTTGATCCTGGGCGGCTTGCTGGCCGGCAAGATCCTGGGATCGCCGGGTGGCGGGATGGAAATGAGTGATGGGGAGGGCGTCTCCTGGGCCCTGGTGTCGGTCCTGGCCACGGCCCTGCGCAACTGCATCCGGCGCAGGACCGCGAGCTACGGGCTGTCGCGGGGCCTGACCGTGGGGGTCACCAATCTGGCTGGAGCGATTGTTTTCCTCTTGATCGCCTTGCGCCTGTACGGACCGCAGCACTTCATGTTTCTGGAAGCCTGGTGGGTGTTCTGGGTGATCGTGGTCTATGGAATCACCCTGTCCCTCGGCACCGAAGTGCTGCGGCAGATCTGTGGGCGGATGTTCGCCGTCACCCCCCTGGCCCTGGCCGGCAGCGCCAGCATCATCGTGAGCGTGGTGAGTGCGGCGGCCTTTCTTGGCGAGCCGTTCAACGCCATCACCGCCTTGAGCCTGGGTCTGATCATGGCGGGGATCACCCAGCGCTTTTTTCGCCCCCGCGCCCAATCCAGCTGAAGGTGAGCCCGGTCAGTCCCTTTAGGCTCCGCCAAGGCGCTCCTGACCACGATGCTCAGCCTCTCGATGATCGTGCGGGATGAGGCCGAGCGGCTGGACGACTGCCTCGCTTCGGTGGCGGGCTTCGTTGATGAGCTGGTGGTGGTGGACACCGGATCGCAGGACGCCAGCATGGAGATCGCCCGCCGCCACGGCGCCACGGTGCACCAGATCGCCTGGCCGGGGGATTTCGCTCCAGCCCGCAACCAGGCCCTGGACAGGGTGAATGGCGATTGGGTGCTGGTGCTCGATGCCGACGAACAACTTCTGCCGGAAGCCAGGGCCCCGCTGCGTGCCCTGATGGCCCTGCCCGATGTGCTGATGGTCAACCTGCTGCGGCAGGAGCGCGGCGCCGAGCAATCCCCCTATTCCAGCGTGAGCAGGCTGTTCCGGAACCATCCGGCGATCCGCTGGAGCCGCCCGTATCACGCGATGGTGGACGACAGCGTGGCGCTGCTGGTCGCCCGCGAGCCCAGCTGGCGCGTCGCTGAATGCCCCCAGCCCGCCCTTGTCCATGACGGCTATCGACCGGAACTGCTGGCGGCCGGGGACAAGGCCAAACGCCTGCGCCTGGCCATGGAACAGGAGCTGCGCGACCACCCGTTTGATCCCTACGCCAGCGCCAAGCTGGGGGGACTGGAGATCAGCGAAGGACGGCGCCAGCAGGGAATGGCCCTGCTGGAAGCGGGCCTGGCCCACTGCCCAGAGCAAGCCCACCCGGAACGCTACGAACTCCTGCTGCACCTGGCGATGGCCGAAGCAAACGCGAATCCCGAGCGGGCGATCGCCCTCTACCGGGAGGCCCTCGCCATCCCGATGAACCCTCGCCTGAGCCTGGGGGCGCAGCTGAATCTGGCGGCACTCCTGTTGCGTCAGGGCCAGGCCGAAGCCGCCCTGGCTTTGGCTGAAACCGCCACCCGACGGGCGCCGGAAGTGGTGCTCGGCTGGGTCAATCTCGGGCTGATCCGGCGCCGCCAGGGGGATCTGGCCGGCGCGATCGAGGCCTACGGCCAGGCCCTGCGCCTGAGCCCCGACCAGGCCGAGACCCACCAGAACCTGGCGGCGGCCCAATTGCTGGGGGGCAACATCGATGGAGCCCGTAGCCATTTCGGGCAAGCGATCCGGCTGCTGCGCTACCAGGGACGATCCAGGGAAGCCGAGCAGCTGCTGCGTCAGGCCGGTGCGATGGTGAAACTGGACCTCTGAGCCGATGACAACCACCAGCAGTGAGGGGAGGGACAGCGGTTCAGCTCGGCCAGCGCTGCACGGCCGCACAATCGTGGTGACCAGGGCCACGTTGCAGCTGGGCGAAGCGCGGCGACGCTTTGAGCTGGCCGGCGCGCGGTTGCTTGATCTGCCCGCCCTGGTGATCGGCCCTCCGGACTCCTGGGGACCGCTTGACGATGCCCTCGCAGAGCTGGACGACTTCCATTGGTTGATTTTCTCCAGCAGCAACGGTGTGGATGCCGTGGAACAGCGCCTGGAGCGGATCGGCACCAGCCTCGCGGCTCGTCCCCGCTCCCTGAAGATTGGCGCGGTCGGAGCCAAAACCGCCGCACGGCTGGAAGCCCTTCGGGCCCCGGCCGATTTCGTGCCCCCCGCCTTCGTGGCTGAGAGCCTGATTGAGCATTTTCCTGTTTCGGGCTGGGGCTTGCGGTTGCTGCTGCCGAGGGTGCAGAGCGGCGGCCGCACCCTACTGGGGGAAGCCTTTGGCGAAGCCGGTGCCCGGGTCGTTGAGGTGCCCGCCTACGAGTCGCGCTGCCCACAATCCATGCCTGCCGCCACCGCCGCCGCCCTGGCTGAGCAGGCGATCGATGCCATCACCTTTAGCAGCGGCAAAACCGTGCAGCACAGCTGCCAGTTGTTTGAGCGCCGCTTTGGAGACAGCTGGCGCCGGCAGCTGGAGGCCGTAGCCTTGATCTCAATCGGCCCCCAGACCAGCCGCACCTGCAGGGAGCTGCTCGGCCGCGTGGACGGGGAAGCCGATCCCCACGATCTCGACGGCCTGGTTCAGGCCTGCGTCAACACCCTGGCGACCTGCCCCCAGCTCAGAGCAGCGCCGGGTTGAGACGGGCGCTGACTGTCCGCTGACCCTGGCGAAGCAGGAGGCGGCCGGATTGCACATCGATCGCGGCCACACTCCAACCAAGCGGCAGCAGGGGGGTGGTGCGGCCCCCGCGGTCGCCATGGGTGAGGCTGCCACTTTCGTTGCCATAGGTAACCAGCGCCTGGGGCACCCCCCCGACACTGACGACGCCATTGAACTGAAATCCCGGCGGCAGCGTGATGGGGGGCTGGAATCGGCGCTGGCTTCCAGGGGGACCCTGGGCTGGGGCGGTGCGGGGCTGGACCAGGGGCGCGAACGGGTCGAGGCGCCGCTCCGGGGTGGTGGCCAACACCTGCTCGCGGCTGGGCAGGGGCGTGAAGCCCTGGGAGGCGGGCGTGGCTGGCGCGGCAGCTGGCTTGGCAGCGGACTGGGCAGCCGCCGGTGGGACGGGTGGTGGCAGCAGCTGTGCCTCGGGAGCTGGCGGTGACGCGCTGCCACAACCGGCCAGGGCAACCAGCATCACGATCGCCATAACCTGCTTGCCCATTCCCAGCGAATCAGTTGATCGGATGTCCACGTTCCACAAGATCCCTGAAGCGATCCAGGTTGGCCTGGAGTTCCCGGGTGACAATTCCTCCCAGGATGGCCGGTTCCATCAACGGTGCAAGCACCCCCGGCAACTCGTAGCTCACCGTGAGCCGAACCGCGGTGACCGACTCGCTCTGGGGATAGAACCGCACGGCTCCTTTGGTGGGCAAGCCTCCCACGGATTCCCAGTGGAGTTGCTGAGCCTCGACCCGCTGGGAGATGCGCGCTTTCCAGTGGAAGCGAAAACCCTGGGCGGAGAGGGTCCAGTCGGTGAGATCCGGATCGTCAAGGGTTTGCACCGATTCGATCCAACGCATCCAGCGCGGCATCGCCTCCAGGTCGCTCCACACCTCCCAGACCCGCTCCACCGGGGCCTTGATTTCGGTGGTGACACTGTGCTCAAGCCAACGGCCCATGGTTCAGACCACCGCAGCGCAGCGGGCCAGACGGGCCGGCTGCTCGAGAATGGCAGCAGCCGCCAGCCGGCCGCTCATGGTGGCTCCCTCCATCGAGTCGATGTAGTCCTGGCGGGTATAGCTGCCGGCCAGAAAGAAATTGGTCACCGGAGTGCTCTGCTGCGGCCGGTACGGCTCCATGCCAGGGGCCTCCCGATAGAGCGACTGAGCCAATTTCACCACATTGCTCCAGATCAAGGTGAGATCCCGGGCGGACGGGAACAACTCCCGCACCTGGGCATCCACCGCTGCGGTGATCGCCCCGTTGCCCTTGGCGATCCAGGGATCGCCGGGGGTGAGCACGCATTGGAGCAGGGAACCCTTGCCCTCCTGGCGATAGTCGTCGGGGCTGGCCAGGGCCAGATCGGCGAAGCAACTGAAATCGGCATCAGCGGTGTAGAGCAGGTTGTTGAGCCCGGTGGGCCGGCTCAGATCGCTGCGGGCGGAGCGGCTGGCCTCCGAATCACCCAGTTCGGTCACCCAGCCGTCATAGCGGAGCTGCACGGTGGCCACCGGCACCGCCTCCAGCTTGTAGATGTCGTCGAACTGCTGGAAGCGGCGCCAGGCCGGCGGCAGCAGCCGCTGGATGCCCGGCACATCACAGGCAGCCAGGTAGGAATCGGCCTCCACCGTGATCTCACCCTCGGGTGTGCCGAGCCGCAGGTCCGTGATCCGAGGGGCTTCGCTGCCGTTCTCCGCAAAGCGCACCTCGCTGACGCGATGGCGCAGGTGCAGATGGGCGCCGCGGGCTTCGATGTAGTCGAGGATCGGCCGGTGCAGCCAGCGGTGGGGGGACCCCTTGAGCAGGTTGAGCTGGGAGGCCTCGGTGCGGGTGGCAAACATCAGGAAGATCGTCAGCATGCAGCGGGCTGAGATCGTGGCGCAGTCGATGAAGCCGAGCGCGTAGGCGATCGGATCCCACAGCCGCGCAATGCTGCGCTCGCTGCCGCCGTGGCCCACGAACCAGGTCTTGAAGCTGATGCGATCCAGGTCGCGGATCACCGCCATGGCGCCGTCGTAGTCGACAAGGCCCCGCACGATCGGGCTGGTGCCGAGGGCCAGGGCATTGCGCAGCTTGTCGATCCAGTCGAGCTGTGGTGTGGTGAAGAAGGCCTTCAGACCGTTGAACGGGGCACCGACCGGGAAACGGAAATCGAGTTCGCGCAGATCGCCACCCTTGTTCACGAACAGATGGGTGTGGTCTTTGGGGAGCAGGTTCTCGAAGGCCCCCACTTTGCGCATCAGGGCAAAGAGATTGGCGTAGTTGAAGAAGAACACATGCAACCCCATCTCGATGTGGTTGCCATCGGCATCCACCCAGCTGCCCACCTTGCCGCCCACGAACGGCCGGGCTTCGTAGAGGTCCACCTGGTGGCCGGCGTCACAGAGGTCCACGGCCGCTGACAACCCGGCCAGTCCCGCACCCACGATGGCGACCCGCACCCCATCTCTCCCACTTTCCCTGACTCTATGGAGCCGGCCGGTGCCGCGGTGGCTGCTCAGAACCTGGCAAGCCTCCATAGAGTGCAGGAAGTGATTCAGCCAAGACCCCTGGCGCCCCCATGAGCAGCTCGACCACAACGGCTCCGGCAGATCCTGTTATGGCAGATCCTGCCCCCGCAGATCCTGTTGCGGCCACCCACACCGGCAAAGACGGCAAGGGCATCCTGATCACCGATGCCGCCATGAAGCAACTGGCCGGGCTCACCCAGCAGCAGGGCGAGGAGAAGCTGCTGCGGGTGGGCGTTCGCTCCGGGGGCTGCAGCGGCATGAGCTACACGATGGATTTTGTGACTGCCGACACGATCCAGGCCGGTGATGAGGTTTACGTCTATGAACCAGCAGGGGCCGCCAGCTTCCGGGTGGTGTGTGACCCCAAAAGCCTGCTGTACATCTATGGCATGCAACTGGATTTCAGCTCCGCTCTGATCGGCGGCGGCTTCAACTTCACCAATCCGAACGCCAGTCAGACCTGTGGTTGCGGCAGTTCCTTCGCCGTCTGAGCCTGCAGCGTGGGAACCTGAGCCCATCCCTTTCGACCACCGCCGCTGCCGATGACGGCCTCAAGTCCCTCTGCGGAATCCCAGTTTGATCAGGCGATCCACCGGTACCGGGAGGGTGCTCCAGCCGGCGAGCTGATCGACGATTTCCTGGCGATCACAGCCCAGGCCCCTCGCCTGGCCGCCGCTTGGACCTGTCTGGCCTGGTTGCAACTGTTGGAAGACCAGCCGGAGCAGGCCCTGCGCTCGGCCCGCACGGCGGTGAAACTCAACCCCCAGGACCCGCAGTCGCGGGTGAATCTCTGCCTGGCGATGCTGGACACCGGCGCCAAAGGGGTGCGCGAACACATCGATCTGGTCCTGCGGGTCACGGCGGTCGCACCCGATCTGGCCAGTGAACTGCAGGGTTCAATCAGCGATGGCCTGAGCCGCAAGCCTGGCTGGGCCTCCCTGTTGAAGGTGCGGAACTGGCTGCAGGGGTGAGCGGGGAACCCTTTGCAGGGTCGGTGCCATGAAGCGCGTTCTGTTGCTCAGCAATGGCCACGGCGAGGATCTGAGCGGCAGCCTGATCGGCGAGCGGCTCCAGGCGAGCGGCGTGGCGGTGCAGGCCCTGCCGCTCGTGGGCCAGGGGGCGGCCTACCGGCAAATGGGCATTGAGGTGCTGGGATGCACCCGCGCGTTCAGCACCGGAGGGCTGGGCTACACGAGCCTGGGCGGCCGGCTGACCGAGCTGTTCCAGGGCCAGCTGAGCTACCTGCTCGGCCGGCTCCTGCTGTTCCTGCGCCAGAGCCGCCAGGCGGATCTGGTGGTGGTGGTCGGCGATGTGATCCCGGTCCTGGCCGCCTGGTGGAGCCGTCGTCCGGTGGTGACCTACCTGGTGGCCTACTCCAGCCATTACGAGGGCCGGCTGCGGCTGCCCTGGCCCTGTGGGGGTTGCCTGAACAGCCGGCGGTTTCGCCGGCTGTTCAGCCGTGATGCCTTCACCGCCTCCGACCTCACGGCCCAGCTGGGCCGCGAGGTGCACTTCATCGGCAACCCCTTTCTCGATCCCGCCCTGGCGGCAGGTCCGGCGCCGGGCGGCCCTGAACCGGCTTCCAGACCATTGGCCCAGTCCCTCTGCCTCCTGCCAGGAAGCCGGTTACCGGAGGCGGAGCGCAACCTGGAGTTGATGCTGCGGGTCCTGGAGCGGCTGCCAGCAAGCCTGCAGCAGCCGGCTCGCCTGGGCCTTGATGCGGCCCTGGTCAAACAGATCAGCTTGGAGCAGATTGCCGCCCTGGCGGCACGGCGGGGCTGGAGCCTGGCGGGCCGGAGCCTGCGTCACGGGGCGCTGGAGCTGCGGTTGCACTGGGGGCGATTCCCCGAGCTGCTCCAGCAGGCCAGCCTCGTGCTCTCCATGACCGGCACCGCCGCCGAACAGGCCGTTGGGCTGGGCAAACCGGTGACGCAGCTGGTCGGGTTCGGGCCCCAGTTCACCCCGGCCTTCGCCGAAGCCCAACGGCGGCTGCTGGGACCGTCGCTGGTCTGCAGCGCCGGGGCACCGGGAACCGCCTTGAGCCTGGCTGGCACCGCCCGGCTGCTGGAGGAGCAGCTTGAAGCGCTGGCAACCGACAGCAGCCTGATGGATCGCTGCCGAGCCAACGGACGGGAGCGGATCGGCGGCCCTGGAGGCTCAGCGAGAATGGCGGAACAGATCCTGGCCCTGCTGGATGACTGAACCGGCTTCAAGGCCCCTGATCGCGCGCCTCAAGGATTGGCTCGACAACCTGCTGGTGCTGAACGTGTTCCTGGTGATCAGTGGAGCGCTTTGGTTCGCGCTCGCCATCGGGCTGCACAGCCGGAAGGTGGAGGCACCCCTGGTGTTGTTTCGGCAGCTCTGGGAACCGCTGTTCACCCCGGCGATCGGGGTGCTGATGGCGGCATCGGTTCTCAGTGGGATTCTGGGCTGGTGGCAGCGGCGAGGGCCCCAGCAAGCTCGGGATAGCGGAAGCTGAATCCCTGGCCCAGCAAGCGCTCCGGCAGCACCTCCTGGCCCTGGAGCACCACCTGGGCCCCGTCACCGAGCACCATCTGAAGCACGGGCCCTGGCACCGGCAGCAGGCTGGGCCGGCCCAGCACCTTGCCCAGGGCCGCGGCAAACTGCGCCATCGAAACAGGCTTCGGCGCCACGGCGTTGTAGGCGCCCCGATAGCCAGGATCCTCAAGTGCCTGGGCGATCAGGCTGCAGAGGTCGTCGCGGTGGATCCAGCTCATCCACTGGCTGCCCGAGCCGATCGGCCCACCGAAACCGGAACGGAACACCGGCAGCATCTTGCCGAGGGCACCACCATCGGCGCCGAGCACGATGCCAATCCGTAATTTCACCACCCTGGCGAAGGCGTCGGCCCCATCCGCCGCCTCCTCCCACTGGCTGCAGAGCCGGCCGAGCACATCGTTGGCAGCTGGGCTCGTTTCGCTGAACCGCCGCTCCAGGCTGGTGCCGTAGTAGCCCACCGCCGAGCCGCTCACCAGCACCGCCGGCCTGGGCCGCTGCGCCGCCATCGCCTCCACCAGCAGCCGGGTGGGCAGCAGGCGGCTGTCGAACAGCAGGCGCACCTGCTCGGCCGTCCAGCGCTTCTCGGCGATCGGTTCGCCGACCAGGTTCACCACCCCCTCGGCCCCAGCAAGGGCATCGATCAGGTCGGGCTGCCGCCAGCTGGCCGCCAGGGCAGGGTCGGCCTGAATCCGCCGCAGCAGGGGATGGGCCAGGCCGCTGAGGCTGCCGGCCTGGCGGCTCACCACACTGCAGGCATGGCCCCGCTCCAGCAGAAGAGGAACCAGGGCCCGGCCGATGAAGCCCGTGCATCCCAGCAGCAGCAGGCGCATGAGAATGAAGTGCCGAAGTGCCAGAAGGCTAGGAGCCAGGCATGGCCAGCTCAGGCGGGGGCGTGGTGAGGCCAAGGCGACGGGCCAGGGGAACCAGGGCGAAGCCCTGACCGAGCAGACCCAGCAACACCACTCCAAGGGCGAGGGGCGGCATCAGGTGCCCCCAGGGAACGCCACTGGCGGCGGCCTGGATCGCCATGGCGATCGGCACGGCACCCCGCAAGCCAGCCATGCCCACAAACAATTTTTCTGCCTGGCTGTAGCCCGCATTCACAAGCATCCCCTGGACCATCAGCCAGCGCGCCAGCAGCATGGCCAGGAACAAGGCCAGCGCCCAGCCGAAGGTCTGGACAACCTCGTTGGGGTCCACCACCAACCCCATGCAGAGAAACAACAGCAGCTCGGCCATCTTGGTGAAGCCTGCGTGGGCCTCTTCAAGGGCCGGCTGATCCCCTTCGGGGCTGTTGCCCAGAACGAGGCCGGCGATGAAGGCCGCCAGCAGACCGCTTCCACCCAGCAGTTCGGTGACCCCCACCAGCAGCAGCAGTTCCGCCAGGCTCATCACAGCCAGCACCGAAGGGCCGGCCTTGCCGCGGTGCCTCGCCAGCAGGAACTGGGCGACGCTGCCGCCCACCAAGCCGAGCATGCCGCCCAACAGGAACTGGCGCACCACGTCGATCACCAGCCCTGAGGGCGCCGTGGTGCCCCCGCCGGCCATGGCGAGGGCGAGGCCGGAGAACACCACGGCCACCGGATCGTTCACCGCCGATTCCACCTCGATCAGGGCAAGCAAGCGCAGGGGCAGCCGGTCGGAGAGGGGGCGCAGCATGGCCAGCACCGCCGAGGCATCAGTGCTGCAGACCATCGCTCCGACGAACAGGGCCAACGGCAGGCTGGCGGGAATCTCGCTGCCCGGGAGCTGCTGAAACCCCAGCACCACCACCATCAGCAGGAGGGCGGTGATCAGGGAGCCGGCGGTTGCCAGACGGGTGGCCGGGCGGAGAATCGAGCGGACCCGGCGCCAGTTCGTGGTGAGTCCGCCAAAGAAGAGCACCAGCACCAGCGCCACTTGGGCGACCGCTTCTGCCCTGGAAAGGCTGAGCAGGGGCAGGGGTTCCCCTGGCACCGCATCCAGGTTGTTATCGGTGAGCAGGCCGAGCACGAGCACCAGGAGGATGCCGGGCACGCGGATCTTCGAGGCGAAGGAATCAAGCAGGACGGCGGCCAGCAGCAGGGCGCCGAACACCGCCAGAACCGTGGCCAGGCTTGCACCCACAGGGAGACAACACAATCGAGGGGGTTCTAGCCTGCCTCTGTCGCGTTTTCCATGTGATGGCCGAATCTCCCGCAGCCGCGATCAAGAAGGGAAGCCTGGTCAAGGTGAGAGCATCCGCCTATGCCGGCAGCCTTGAAGCCGCGGCGAGCGATCCCACACCACCCGACTACCTGTTCAAGGGGCCCGGCGAAGTGCTGGCCATCAAGGGGGATTACGCCCAGCTGCACTGGAGCCTGCCGGTGCCCGACGTCTGGTTGCGACTGGACCAGCTGGAGGCCTTCTGAGCGCCTTCTGAGCGTCCATGGGGCTGGCCTGCTGGGGCGCGGCTGCCGGCGCCTCAGAGCTCCAGGCGGCGGCGCTCCTGCTGCAGGAGGCTGCGGCGGTGCTTGGCCTCGCGCAGCATCTCGCGGCCATCGCTCAGATAGCTGTCCACGTAGCCCATGGTGTAGCGCTCCAGTTCGGCCAGGGCATCCTGCACCTGGCTGAGGCAGTGGTAAAGGCTGAGGCCGAAACCCCTGGCGGCGGCAGGGCAGGCCAAGGAACGGAACAAGGCTTCCACCCGTTCGAGTTTGGCCTTGCTCAGGGCGAGAAACGCGCAGAAGGTCTCCATCAGGGCGTCGTCGTAGGGATCGGCCGAGAGGGCCCGCAACTGGGCGGGGAAGGGGTTGATCACCTGGGCGAGCAGGCGATCGATCGGGCCATAGACCTGCTGCAGCCAGGCGACCAGCTCACTGTCACTGGAGCGCCCACGCTGGCGCGGCGGGGCGGAGGCAGACGTGCCGATCAAACCAGCCCGTTCCACGTCGTAGCGGCGCCGCTGCTCGGCATCGCCCAGCACTGCCCAGGCTTCGTTGAGGGCCAGGATCACGGTGGCATCGCCGCCGGCATCGGGATGGTGCTGCTTCACTAGGGCGCGGTAGGCCGCCTTGATGGCCGCGGCACTGGCAGCGGGCGTCAGCCCAAGAACGGCGTAATGCTCTGGCCTGGCTGCTGCCACCAACAACGTTTCGAACGCCAGCATCATCATCGCCAGGGACCAGGACCGCTTGAATCGCCGGCAGGCGGAGGATCGAGAGCAGCCAGCAGCCAATAAAAAACCCCCCGTTGCCGGGGGGTGTGGGTGGGTGTGTGAGGAGCTGGGTGCTGAGGATCAGAAACGGAACGTGGTCTGAACCAGGCCGCCGAAGACGTTGAAATCGTCGTTGCTGCCTGTGTTCTGGCCCAGGGGGCGGCTCAGGTAGAAGATCGCCGGGGTGATCGAGATGTTGTCGGAGACCCGGAAGCGATACCACCACTCCCAGACGTAGTTGCCATCGTCGGGGGTGGTGCTGAGGTCCTTGTTGGTACCGGAGGACAACTGGGTGGCGAAGGTGCCTTGACCAACAGCCATGCCGGCGGCATTGCCTTTCGCGAACACATCGCTCCACTGCAGACCCGCGAACCAGCTCTGGGACTGGGTGACATAGGGGGTGGCGAATTCCAGGCCGTTGGTTGTGGTGTCGTTACCGGAGAGGGTGTTGATTCCCCAGCCCACACTCAACGACGGAATGAAGCCAGCCTTCTTCGGCTGCCAGTAGGCGTTGACAGCGAAGTTGTTGGACTCACCGTTGGCCAGGAAGGAGCTGTTCGAGGCGGCAAAGCCGGTGCTGCGGCGGAAGTTGGTGGCTGCCTGGCCGTAGCGGTAGGCCAGGGAGATGTTCCACTGGGGGGCCGTGTAGTTCAGCTGGGCCAGGAAGTTGCCGCGGGCGCAATCTGTGCCGATGCCACCTTCGCTACCAGAGCAAGCAAACGGGTTGCTCTCATAGACGGTACCCACGTTGCCTTGCTGAGCCACATAGCTGGCACCGAAACTGAAGGCGCCTTGCCCCTTCTTGACATTCTGTTTCCAGATACCAGCCAGCAGGGAACCGGTGGCCTTGTTATAGACGCCCGGGGCACCATGGACAGAGAAATAATCAAGAATGTTGCTGTTGTAAACCGTGGGATTCACTGCCAGCGATTCGGTGTTCCGAGCTCTGGGGCCAACGATGAAGCTGAACTCCTTGCCAACCGGGAAGCGGTAGTAGAGACGATCAATACCGACACCATCGGAACCACCGAAGCCATTACTGGCTTTATCAAGCGTGGTCAGGTTGACTGGATCCCCACTGCCTGCGTTGAAAGCATTGGCGAAGTTGCCAGAACGCAGCCGGGTGTAGAGCAGGTCCTTGCCGGTGAAGCTGGTCAGCAGGTTGAGACGGACGTCATAGCTGAAGGTGGTGGCGCCGCTCGCCTGGTTGTACTGATCTGCGGTGTTACGGCCGACACCGGTAGGCAAGCCAGCCACAGCGCCATTACGATCGCCTCCGGCGATCAGTGCACCAAGCACGAAGTTGGCTTCACCTTGCAGTTTGGTGGTGGTGGAGAACTGAGACGCTTCGAGTTCACCAACCTTGGCCTCAAGACCATCGACCCGGCCCTTGAGCACGGCGAGTTCGGCCTCGAATTCCTTCATCAGCCGACGGAGCTCGTCGGTCACCTCGGTGATCCGATCGAGGCAGGCGTTGAGCAGGGCGGCTGCTTCCCAGCGGCTCAGGGGCTGCTTGCCACGGAAAGTGCCATCGGGGTAACCAGCCACGCAGCCATATTGCTCAACCAGATTGGAGAGCGCCTGGTAGGCCCACTCGGTGGGTTGAACATCGGAGAACTGGCTGATGCTGGTGACCTGGCTCTGAGCTTTTGCAGAGGAAGGCCGGGCATACTTGTTGATGCCATCAAGATTCAGATCTGCGGCGGATGCGGCCAGGGGACTGAACATCCCTAGGGCGACAGGCGCCAGCAGCAGTTGCTGGAACGGTTTCATTGGATCCTCACACCAATTGAGGGGGGCTTCCATGGGGAAGCTGTGCGAATTGTAATCGACGCAGCCTGCTCAGACCACCAAAAAAGGACCAAATGAGGTATCGCCGGATACTCGCAGATACATGCCCACGAGTGTCCATTCAAGAGGCAATCGGCAGCTCTTGAGAACGATCGAGAGGGCAAAAAAAAGCCGCAGCAAGGAGCTGCGGCAAATGGAACAAGGAAAAGTGAATGCAGTCGTGAGGTTGAGTTGAGAAAATGGAATTCGGCTGATGATGTGTGAGGGATCAGCCGAAAACCAGCTTGAAACTCAGGCGATCAGAACTTGAAGGTGGTCTTGAGCAGGCCACCGAAGTTGTTCAGATCAGGCCTGAATTCAGTACCTGCATCTTGGCCCAAGGGGGCGCTGAGATAGTAGATCGCCGGAGTGACGCTGATGTTGTCGGTGACCTGGAACTTGTACCACCACTCCCAGGCATACTGGCCGTCGTTGGCATCAAATTCATCGACACCCGACTGGGTCAGGAAGGTGGGTTGACCCACTGCCATACCAGCGGCATTGCCCTTGATGAACACATCGGTCCACTGCAGGCCGACGTACCAAGACTGGCTCTGTACATCATCGACGCCGTCGACGTCAAAGTTGGAGCTGTTGATGCCCCAGCCAGCGCTGATGGAGGGAATGAAGCCGGAGTTGGAAGGCTGCCAGTAACCACTGATGCCAACGGAGTTGACGGAGTCAGCAGCAAGGAAGGCGTTGACAGCCGTTGGGGTGCCATTGCCGCCATAGAGGCCAGCCAAGCCATTGGGGGTGGAGTAGGTGTAAGCGACGGCGAGGCCGAAGTTCGTGCCGGTGTAGGCGACCTGGGCAGTACCGGTCTGCTGGGAGCAATCGTTGCCGATGCCGCCACAGACAGCGCTGTCGAGGCTTGGGCTACCCACGTTGCCATTGGCGGCGACGTAGTTGACGCTGGCACTGAAGCCACCGCTCTTCCACCACAGACCACCACCAGCGCCGAGGTTGAGGCTGTAGGCACCCGGGGCGCCGGCGTAGGTGAAGATGTCGAGAATGGTGTCAGCGGGGTACACGCTGGGCCAGACGGCCAGCATGTCGTCCTGACGGACCCGGGGGCCGGCGGTGACGGTGAAAGAGCTGCCGACCGGGAACTGGTAGAAGAGCCGGTTGATCATGACGGAGTCAGGACCGGGAGGACCCTCAAAGCCCACTTCCAGTGCGTTGAGGCCAACGATGGGCTGGCCGAAGGGGCTGTCAGCGAAGTTGCCGGCGCGCAGACGGGTGCGGAGCAGATCCTTGCCTGTGAAGCTGGTGTCCAGGTCGAGGCGGAGGTCGTAGTTGAAGGCGGTGGCACCTTGAAGCTGCTGGGCCAGATCCGTACGGGTACTGTCACCGCTGTAGGCATTGGCGCCGATCACGAAGGTGGCCTGACCTTTCAGCTTGGTGGTGGTGGAGAACTGGTTGGCTTCGAGTTCACCCACTTTGGCTTCAAGGCCATCAACACGGCCCTTGAGCACCGCCAGCTCGGTTTCGAACTCTTTCATCAGGCGACGGAGTTCATCGGTCACCTCGGTGATCCGATCAAGACAGGCGTTGAGCAGGGCAGCGGCTTCCCAGCGGCTCAGCGGCTTCTTGCCACTGAAGGTGCCATCGGGGTAGCCGGCGACGCAGCCGTAGCGCTCCACCAGGTTGGAGAGAGCCTGGTAGGCCCACTCGGTGGGCTGAACATCGGAGAACTGGGTGATGCTGGTGACCTGCTCTTCAGAGCCGGCGTACTTGTTGACGCCGTCGATGTTGAGCTCTGAGGCGGAAACAGCCATTGGAGCCAGCAGACCAAGCGCTGCAGGCGCCAGCAGCAATTGCTGGAAAAGTTTCATGGATTCCTCACACACGAGATGGCGCAAAGCGCACAACATCACAGTCACCTGAGCACGGCGGGCTTGCCAGGGGGGTTGTGCCACAAGGCGCAACGTCCCAGGGTGTGGGTCGGCATTCGGCGCCCGTCCCGGCCTCAGCGCTCCACCAAAATGGCTGGGCCTCGCCTCAGGCCCCTGGGCGGTCTTCGATCCCGTTTGCTTCGTCTGCCGCCTTCACTGGGCTGGTGGCTGGCGCTCGGCCTGATCTGGCTCGCCTGCACCACCGCCGACCGGCTCTGGCTTCAGCTGGACCAGCGGCTGCCGGCCTGGGATCAGGCCGAGTACCTCAACAGTGCCGTCGACCATGGCCGCGCCCTGGGCCTGCTGCCCGGAGGCGGTTGGGGCGGCTGGGACGCCCTGCTGGATCTCTCCCCGAAGATCCCTCCCCTGGCCAGCCTGGTGAATGGCAGCGTGATGGCCTTCAGCGGCGACAGTCCCGATCAGGCCAGCTGGGCGCTGGCGTTCTGGCAGTTGCTGCTTCTGGTGGTGGTGGCCTGCTGGGGGCGCCAGCTGGTGGGCCCGGGGTTCGGTCTGCTGGCCGCCACCCTTGTCTGCCTGGCGCCAGCCATGGCAGCGCTCCGGGTGGATTTCACCCTGGACCTGCCGCTCACCGCCACCGCACTGCTTGCCCTCTGGCGGCTGGGATGCTGGTGCGCCCCCGCTCCCCAGGGCGGCCGCTGGAGTCAGGTGCTGACGGCGGCAGCCGCCGTGGCAGCCGCCGTGATGGTGAAGCAGAGCGCCTTGCTGGTGCTGCTGCTGCCGTGCCTGTGGGCAGCCGGCACTGGCCTGCGGCAGCCGGGCCGCCGCCTGCAGGTCGTGGCCGCCCTGGCTCTGGTGCTGGCCGTGGCCTTGCCCTGGCTGAAGCACAACTGGATCACCACCATCGGCGGCACCAACCGGGCCGTGCTCGAATCGGGCGCCGCCGAAGGGGATCCATCGCCCCTTAGCCTGGCCAGCCTGTTCTGGTATCCCAAGCACTGGCCTGCCCAGCTCGGTGCGCCGATGCTCGCTGCCGGTGCAGCGGGGGCGGCACTGGCAGGTTGGCGGCGCTGGCGTGATCCCGCTTCATCGCCGCAGGATCAGGGATCTGGGCCACCAGGGGAATCCGGCAGCACAGGTTCCGGCTGGGGCTGGTTGCTGGTGTGTGCCATCGCCGGCTGGCTGTTCACCAGCCTGAGCCCAAACAAGGACTCGCGTTACATCTCCCCCGTGTTGCCACTGCTGGTGATGGTGCTGGCACGCGGATGGTGGGTGCTGCTGCTGGCGGCCCGGTCCCGCTTCGGCAGCCGGCTGGGGGTCGCGCTGCTGGGCGCAGGCCTGCTGGGAACAGGGGCCGCCACGGCCGCTGGGCGGGCCAGCGAACTGCAGCCACGCGCTAAGGCGCCCGTACCGGAAATCGTCAACCTGCTGCGCCAGCGCGTGGGGAACGTACCCGCCACCGTTGTGGTGATCCCCACCACCGGTGACGTCAACCAGCACAACGTGAGCACCTTCGGGCGCCTGGGCGGCGGGCAGGTGCTTGGGCGGGAAAGCGGCAAACAGGAGCGGGACCATGCCCTGGTGCTACAGCAGGCCCAATGGCTTCTGCTGGCCAGCGGTGACCAGGGAACGAAGCGCAAGGAGTCCAGGCGGTTGAGCCGCAGCGTGCGCAGCGATGGCCGCTTCAGCCTGGTGCGCAGCTGGCCCTGGAGCAATGACCGCCAACTTGAGCTCTGGCAGCGGCGGGTTGACGCGCCGGCAGCGGTGCCGTTCGATGCCCGCTTCATCGCGCTGGCCCGTGGTCTTGAACAGGGCCCGGCGGGCCTGGGCGCCGTGTTCGACGCGATCGGACCGGAACATCAGCTCGAAGGCCATTTTCTTTACCAGGAGCGCGTCCGCACCTGGGCGGAATCCCTGCTCAAGAGCAACCCTGCTGACCGCGAGGCGCTCTGGTCGCTGGCGCTGCTGGAGGTGCTCCAGAACCGTCCAGCTGCCGCCGCCCGACGGTTCGAGCGCCTGGAGGCGGTGGACCCGACCAATCCGTGGCCGAGCGCCTACCGCGCCGTGGTGCTGCTGGCCGATTGGCGCCCCTGGCAGGCGGCGGCAGTGGCTGAGGCGGCGCGCCTGCGCCACGACGAACCGGTGTTGGACGGGCTGATGCACGTGGCCGGCAGCCTCGGCGGCGATCTGCGCCGCATCCCCGGCACCCGCGCCGCTGTCGAAGCGGCGATCGCCTCGGTGGAGGCCCGCATCGAAGCCGGCGCCAAAGAGGGCCGGTAGCCTCCTGCCCACGCCTGATCTCTGCCGATGGCCGCTGCGGCGCCAGCCTCCGCCTCCAAACCCGGCTCGCCCCTGCCGCTGTGGCTTCCTCTGCTGGTGGGGGCCACGTTGCGGCTGGTCCAGATCCAGTCCCCGATCCTCGGCATCCACAGCTGGAGGCAGGCCGACACGGCGGCGATGGCCCGCAACTTCGCCGAGCAGGGCATGAACCTGCTTCTGCCACAGATCGACTGGGGCGGTGCCGGCAGCGGCGTGGTGGAGGCGGAGTTTCCGCTGTATCCCTACATCGTTGCGCTGCTCTACCGCCTGTTCGGGGTGCAGGAGTGGTTGGCGCGGGGCCTGTCCGTGCTCTGCAGCGTGCTCACGATCGCGCTGGTGGTGCGGATCGGCCGCCAGCTGGTGGGGGAGCGGGCCGGCTGGTGGGGCGGACTGTTTTATGCGGTGCTGCCGATTCCGGTGTTCTACGGACGCACCGTGCAGCCGGAAGCGGCGCTGATGCTGCTGGCGGCCCTGGCCTTGGAGCGCTTTCTGGCCTGGCTGCGCACCGGCAGGCTGGCAGCCCTAGGGATCTCCTGGCTGGCCTTCACCGCCGCCTGTTTGATCAAAGTGCTGCCTTTCCTGTGGCTGGGCGCGCCGCTGCTGTGGCTGTGGGGCCAGGCCCACCAGTGGAAGATCGCGCGGCGGGCGGGCAGCTGGCTGTTTGCCCTGTCAGCGCTGGCGGTCACGGCGGCCTGGTACTGGCATGCCCACCAGCTGGGCCAGGCCAGTGGCCTCAGCTTCGGTTTCTGGGGCGGTGGGGCCAACCGTTACACCTGGACCGACCTGTTCGCGCCTGGTTACTGGCTCGGGCTCGGGGTGCGGGTGAGCGTGCGCAACCTGGCCGTGCTGGGGCTGCCATTGCTGGTGCTGGGCCTGCGGGCCAGGCCTGGCCCGCAGGCGCGCGTGCTGCCGGTGGGGCTGGCGGCCGTGCTGCTGGCCGGGGCGCTGGCGCCGGAATCCAGCGCTGTGCATGAGTACTACCAACTGCCGCTGATGCTGTTCGCCTGCCCGCTGATGGGCCTGGGCTGGGTGCAGCTGCGGCAGCAGGGCACGATCTGGGGGCGACAGGGGGCCTGGGTGCTGCTCACGCTGCTGATTCTGGTGAGCTTCACGGTGCTGGGTGTGGATTACTGGAGCCGGGAGCGGGTGGCCGGATCCCCGGTCTGGGAGCTGGCGCAGCAGATCCAGGCGCGCACACCGCCCGGGGCCAAGGTGGTGGTGGGGAGCGGTTCCGACCCCACCGTGCTCTATCTGGCCAACCGCAAGGGATGGCTGGTGAGCCCTCAGCGGCTGATGCGGCGCGATGCGGCGGCCTGGCGGGCCATCGGCGCCGATGCCCTGGCCGGCAGCTTTGCGGTGATCGAAAGCTATGAACCCTTCGCCGATGGCACGCTCAAAACGCGCCTGAAACGCTGGGTCTGCGACCAGCCACCGGGCTGCCAGGCCGGGCCCAGTTTCGTGATTCCGCTGCTGGCAGGGGCCGACCGGCCGGCAGGCTGAACCCATGACCACGTTTCACCCCGCGACCAAGCACCGCGCCTACCCCTGGCGGGGCCTGCTGCTGCTCTGGCTCGCTGCCGTGGTGCTGGCTGTGGCGGGTCTGGGGAACCAGCCCCTGCGCGATTGGGACGAGGGGATCGTGGCGCGCGTGTCCCTGGAGATCTCGACGCGCGGACTGCCGGAGGGCTGGCTGCCCACGATCTGGGGCAGCCCCTACCTCAACAAACCACCCGGGCTGCATGTGCTGATCGCCGCCGCGATTAGCATCTGGCGCCAGCTCAGCCAGGCGTCGGCGGAGGCGCTGCCGCCGGAGTGGGTGGTGCGGCTGGTGCCGGCACTGCTTTCCTCCCTGGTGGTGCCGGTGGGGGCGTTGGTCCAGCTCCAGCTCCGGCCAGGCGACAACCGTGCCGCCCTGGCGACCGGGGCGATCCTGCTCACCCTGCTGCCCGTGGCGCGCCACGGACGGCTGGCGATGCTGGATGGGGCGCAGCTCACCGCGATGGGGCTGTTGTGGTGGGCGCTGCTGCGCAGCCGTTCCAACCGGCCCGGAGCAGGTTGGCGCTGGGGGCTGGCCGCTGGCCTGGCCGGCAGCGCGCTGCTGATGCTGAAGGCCCCGATCCTGTTGCCGGTGCTGGCCGCCGGCCTGGCCGGCCTGGTGCTTGATCCGCAGCGGCCGCGCCGTTCGCTGGCGCCGCTGCTGGCGGCCCTCGGCGTGGGCCTGCTGCCCGGGCTGGCCTGGCACGGCTGGCACGCGCTCATGCGCGGCAGCGACGCGCTCTGGCTCTGGGGCGGCGACGGGATGACCCGGGTGCTGCTGGACGCGGGCGAAGGCAGCGAACTGGGCTGGCGGGTGCCGGTGATCGAGGTGCTGGAGGGCGGCTGGCCCTGGCTGCCGCTCTGGCCCCTGGCGGTGGTGATCGCCTGGCGACAGCGCCACACCCCCTGGGGGCGCTGGTGCCTGGTGCTGCAGCTGGGCATGGCTGGCTCGATCCTGCCGCTGCGCACCCAGCTGCCCTGGTACAGCCATCCGCTCTGGCTGCCCTTCGCCCTGCTCTGCGGACCGCTGCTGGCGCAGATGCTGCAGGCTCGGCAGACCCGTCCGCCTCTCCAGCTCGTTCCAATCCTCTGGTCCGGCCTGGGTGGCGGTCTGATCCTGCTGGCCCTGGTGGCCGCAACAGCCCGGACCGGACTGCCGGGTGGCGCCAGCCTTCTCCTTCTGCCGGCGGGCGTGGGGCTGCTGGGGGGAGGGTTGCTGCTGCTGCGCCCGGCGCAACGACAGCGCCGCCGCGGCCTGGTCCTGCTGCTCGAGGGCTGGTGCCTCTCCCTGCTGCTGCTCTTCCACAGTTCCCTCTGGAACTGGGAATTGAACGAACAGGACGACGTTCGGCCCGTGGCCAGCCTGGCCAGGGGTGCGGCGACCGGGGCGGACAATCGCCAGATCCCGATCTACATGGCCGGACAATCCGGGCGGCGTCCAAGCCTGAGCTGGTATGCCCAACGGCCAATCGAGCGGTTGCCGTCCCGGGCAAGCCCCGGTTCTCCCAGCCCGTTCCTGTTCATCGAGAAAGCCTCCGCCCCCCCTCCGCCCATGCTTCTCCAGCCCGGCGTCCGCTGCCGCCTGAGCGGGCTGGGCGAGCAGGACTGGCGCCTCTGGCACTGCACACTCGCGTCTCAAACCGATGACCCCCGCCCCTGAACGACGCTCCTGGAGCCGCGCGGTTCTGGCTGCCGCCCTGCTGTTTGCCGTGGTTGGCCTGGCCCTGCAGGGTTGGCGCCTCCAGGTGCTCACCGCTTCCTATGACCAGGGCATCTTTCTGCAGGTGCTCTGGAACGGCCTGCAAGGCCATCCGTTCGAGAGCACCCTCTCCTCCCAGCTCTCCGCCAGCGTGGTCCACGACGGCCAGTTGCCCGCCCTGGGCTATCACCGCCTGGGGCAACACTTCACCCCGGTGCTGCTGCTCTGGACTCCCTTGGTGGGTCTGCTGGGGGCGGCAGCCTTGCCCCTGGTTCAGGTGGGGCTGATGACGGCGGCAGGTCTGGCGCTGCATCGGTTTGCCCTCGAGATCCTGGGGAGCAACAACGATCGGCTGGCCGCTCTGCTGGCCTGCTCCTTTTTCGGAGCCAATGCCGTGCTCGGCCCCACCTGGGGCAACTTCACGGATCTCTGCCAGTTGCCCCTGGCCTTTTTTCTGCTGATCTGGGGATTGCGGCGACGGAGCTGGTGGCTGGTGGCGCTCTGCACCCTGCTGATTCCGTTGATCCGGGAAGACACCGGCGTGCTGCTGGTGGGGGTGAGTCTGTGGATGTTGCTGCGACGAAGCAGGCAAGAGTGGCCTGTGGCGCTGCTGATCGGCGCGGTGGGAGCCAGTTGGGTCGTGATCGTCACCACAGTGTTGATGCCTCTGTTCAGCGAAGACAATTCACGCCGGTTCATGGTGGAGAACTTCGGCCACTTTCTCGGTGATCAGGATCGCGCCAGCAGCCTGGAGGTGGCGGGAAGGATCCTTTCAACGCCCATGGCGCTGATTGAGGAACTGTTCAGCGAACCTGGAGACACGCTTCGCTACCTGTTCGCCCAGAGTCTGCCGCTGCTGTTCATTCCCTTGATCTCCCTGGACAGCTGGCTGCTGATCGGGTTGCCATTTCTAGGTTTGCTGCTGGCGGATGGGAAGCCACCACCACTGGCCATCCATGTGCGCTACGCGCTGCTGGTGGTCCCAGGCTTGTTTGCAGGGGCCGTGCTCTGGTGGGAACACCATCAGAACACCTTCCGTCGGCCGAAGTTTCGTGCCGTTTGGATCGGGGCAATCGGGCTATCGATCCTGCTGACGATCAGCAGCAACCCCAATCGCAGCCTTTCGTTCGTCATTCCCGACAGCGTGCAGCCCTGGGTTTACTCCAACCCAGCCCAGCTCTGGGCCCATGGCCAGGCGGCCAGGCGCGTTCTCCAGCAGATCCCCCCAACGGCCACCGTTTCAGCCACCACCCCGCTGGTTCCGTTGCTTGCTGAGCGGGAGGTGCTGGTGCGGTTCCCGCGCAGCTGGCGCTATCTCGACAGACAAGGAAAGCCCCAGGAGGTTGACTGGATTGCTGCAGATCTTGAGATGCTCAACAGAAATCTCAGGGTGTCTGATGGTGATCGAAAAGAGCTGGCTCGCATCATCGAAATGATCCCCGATCTTTCGCCCGGCTATGGGGTTGTAGATGTTGATGGGGGCATTGTGTTGATGGCCAGAGGCGCGGTGGATCATGCCGATGCCCAGGAGCGCCTTGAGCGCCTGGTGGGATCATTCAAGCTGGAGCGAGCACCCGAGAAGTGAATGCCCTGAAGACAATTCACTCGGCAAAGAAAGACTCTTTGCCAAAGAACGCCTGCCCTTCAAAGAAAGAACTGCCTCCATAATGAACGATGCCCCCCATTCAGCCGATGGCTGAATGGGGGGCTCTCGCCGGGTCCGCTTTGGCGCGGAACCGAATGAACTCAGATCAAGCTGCCTGGTATCAGACGGCGTTCTCCGCGATCAACAGACCCTTGCACATGGAACTGTGGCTCACAAGCACCTCCTCCCCTGGGGGACAACGCCAGCCGGTGACGCCTTCGGAGCGAAACAAGGGAGAGAACTCCGAAGCCTCGCGCCACGACACTGCTGACACAACCCATTGATCCTAGATGAAAACCTGAGAGATCGGCAACAGTTGGACCCAATCAAAAAGGCGCCCCGAAGGACGCCAAATTGGATGGATTCTCTGGAACCACCTGATTGGCTCAGGGCTCAGAGGGCGTTACCGCGTGGCAACACTTCCTCAGGGAAGACGAAGTTTTCATGGGGCTGGTCAGCCGGTGCCATCCAGGCACGCAGACCTTCGTTCAGAAGAATGTTCTTCGTATAGAAGGTTTCGAACTCAGGATCCTCAGCCGCGCGGATCTCCTGGCTCACGAAGTCATAGGCCCGCAGGTTCAGCGCCAGGCCGATGATGCCGATGCTGCTGGTCCACAGACCCATCACCGGCACAAACAGCATGAAGAAGTGCAGCCAGCGCTTGTTGGAGAAGGCGATCCCGAAGATCTGGCTCCAGAAGCGGTTGGCCGTCACCATCGAGTAGGTCTCCTCTTCCTGGGTGGGCTCGAACGCCTTGAAGGTGTTCGCCTGCTCGGAGTCTTCGAAGAGGGTGTTCTCCACCGTGGCGCCGTGGATGGCACACAGCAGCGCACCGCCCAGGATGCCGGCCACGCCCATCATGTGGAACGGGTTCAGCGTCCAGTTGTGGAAGCCCTGCAGGAACAGCAGGAAGCGGAAGATCGCCGCCACCCCGAAGGAGGGCGCGAAGAACCAGCTGCTCTGGCCCAGGGGGTACATCAGGAACACGCTCACGAACACCGCGATCGGGCCGGAGAAGGCGATGGCGTTGTAGGGGCGGATGCCCACCAGCCGGGCGATCTCGAACTGACGCAGCATGAAGCCGATCAGCGAGAAGGCACCGTGCAGGGCCACGAACGGCCAGAGGCCACCGAGCTGCACCCAGCGCACGAAATCACCCTGGGCTTCCGGGCCCCAGAGCAGCAGCAGGCTGTGACCCATCGCGTCGGCAGGGGTGCTCACCGCAGCGGTGAGGAAGTTGCAACCCTCCAGATAGCTGCTGGCAATGCCGTGGGTGTACCAGGAGGTGGCGAAGGTGGTGCCGGTCAGCCAGCCACCCAGCGCCAGATAGGCGGTGGGAAAGAGCAGCAGGCCGGACCAGCCGACAAAGACAAAGCGGTCACGCTTGAGCCAGTCGTCGAGGACATCGAACCATCCCCGCGTAGCTGGCGCGCGCCCTAGGGCAATCGTCATGGGTGC
>Ga0247838_1002006_pt1 | contig 27155 bp, 30 predicted proteins | sample LaCruzMarch2015__5_FD_189097 | JGI IMG/M metagenome (GOLD analysis project Ga0247838, IMG submission 189097) | Freshwater microbial communities from meromictic Lake La Cruz, Castile-La Mancha, Spain - LaCruzMarch2015_15m | ecosystem: Environmental > Aquatic > Freshwater > Lake | place: Spain... | reverse complement strand
GCGCGTAGCCGGTGTCGACGCCGGCGGAGTCGACGTCGGGATCGGTCCCGAGCACGAGACCGCCGATCAGATTGGCCTTGGAGCCGCGACCTCCGGTCGGCAGACACTGGATCGGATGACCATTGGAAAGCTCATAGGGATCGCCCGAACGCAACTGGTCGGCGTGGAAAGGACCGTGACCCTGGTGAATCATGTGGTTTTTCATGGCGATGGGACCTTCTCGTCAAGCGCAGACGCTCGAAAATTGTCAGTTGTCAGGTAGCAACCACCAGCACCGGAAAATCTTAAGGAATGAGCGCAGTGTATGCCACCGCACTGAGATTTCCTGCTCCAAGGGTGAAATTACTACGTAATGCCGGGACTCAAATCGGGGGCGCCCGAGCACACTGCGCTGCTTGCGGGAAGAAAGGCCACAAGTTAATCGCTTAAATACTTTACTCCAAGAGATCCTCAACATTCAATGAACGCCATCAGCTGGAACATGAACTGGAACGAAGACAGCCGGCGGACCGCCATGATTGATGAAGCAGATACGCTGCTGTCCATCATCGACGCCGCCCAAGCTGACGAAGACATCGACGAGGATCCTGTCTCCCGCAAGACGCGCTTGGCCATGGGGAGGACGGCCAGGCGGTTAGCCTTACAGATCATCGCGGAACTGCGGCCCGACACAGTCGTGCCGAAAACCGAAGACAAAAGCAAACCTGTCCACCGTCTCGTTTGGTGCTAAACGACATCTGTGGATGATGGGTGGGTATTTCGGAAATCACCCTAACCTTTCTTCTTACTGAGATGGGTAGTATCTCAAGCCCGCCCGGCGCGGGTCAGCGAACAGACCACCGTGCGAGGCCTTGATCATGGTACCGGCCACGCGGCATCGTAGGGTGGACAAGCGCGGCGCAGTCCACCAGCGGCGGCGCGGGATTCGGTGGACTGCGCTAGCGCTTGTCCACCCTACGGCCGGAACGATGATCAAGGCCCCGTGCGAGTCCTGGCCTATCGTACAAAATCGATGAATTCCAGAGAACAAAGCAATGATTCCCATTCCCTCTAAGACCCGGTTTGCCATCGACAACCGTCGTTGCGACCCGCGCCACGCGTTGCGCTATCCGGTCTTGCTGCCTGACTGCGACGCAATGACGCGCAACCTCAGTGGTTCGGGCGCGTATTTTGAGACGGATCGCCAACTGGTTGTTGTGAATCAACCAATCAGCTTTGCCCTCGTATTACCCGCCGGTCCACCCGACCCTGCCGCGCAGCACTATGCATGGAGCGAAGGGCGCGTCGTGGATGGGAGAGTCGTGCGAATAGATACGGGTGAGACGGGGCAAGTGGGTGTTTGCGTCGCTTTTTAGCAACAGACCGAGGCCGTTTCCCCGATGGAACCTAACCAACCTAAGATTTCCGCACGGATTCAATGCAATGACAGGAGATGGCTCAGCGGCCGGCAGAGCCCTCTCCTGAATTCATTGCGGTGTGACTGACGGCTATAATCCGGTGCCCTTCAAGGCATAGGGAACGAGCGGGATCAGCATGATGGAGAGGGCAAGCCAAATTGCCACGTTAGTCTTGGAACGGAGAGTTGCTTCGCTCATGGTAATCACCTCAAGGCCGATTGTTGGTATTCACTGTCCGACGGCAAAAGCGCCCTGATCGTTCACAACGGGCTGGAAAGCGGCAGCCTGGGAGGGCATCAGCGATGCCCAACTGGACTGGTCGCGGGGGAGTCGCCCGTCGGGGTCGTTGACGGTGACCGAGTTGCCATCCGTGAGCCGGTCGGAATACACCACGACGTTGGTTCCGCCCCCGTGCGCCTGGCTCGGAAAGAGGATGCCGGTGTAGCCATGGGCCAGCACCAGGTCGGCGAGAACCCACGTTGGGGGTTCGATATGCCGCTCGAACTTCAGGTGGCGCCAATCTTCGCGCCAGTCGTGCCATAGCGCGTCCCAGGGCGCCCCGTGGTGGAGCTGGCGCAGGTCGACCAGGTCGCGCAGCGTCACCGTGTACGAGCACATCGTGCAGGGTGGCAGGAAGGGTGAGGTCTGCTGGTACTCGCGCAAGGCGGTCACCTCATCCAACGACAGGTACAGCGCCGCGACGCCTTCTCGGTTGAAGCGCCCCCCGCGGGTGGCGGCGCCAGCGCCGCTGGTGGGTCGGCTGGCCCACTGCGGGGTATGCCCCCGGAATAACGTGGTGCCGGGGGGCAGATCGACGAGGATCAACCGACGAACCCGCTGCTGATTGACTCCAGGTAGCCGATCGCATCCTCGGTCCGGCCGTCCTGGACCAGTTGCAACAGGGTCTTGTGACGGAACGCAGGAATGGGTTCGTTCTTGACCAGGAAGATGGCGCGTGGTGGGTCCGGCTGCACCGCCGCGGCGGCCGACAACACGCGCATCAGGTCACGCAGTGCGGATTGCAGTCGTGGCGATTCCGGGTGGGTGCGCAGGGTGTTGCGATGGACCCCCGCCAGCTCGGCCAAATCCTGCTGCTGCAGGCCAAGAACGTCGGCGACGCCCGCTGCAGAGAATCGCGACGTCCCGGGTTCCCGCGTCGATTCGAGCACATCTGCGAAGAGGGCGGCCATGGCGTTGCACCTGAGGGGGCATTGAGCAGATGCACATTTTATGCACAGTACAGGCACAAATCAAGTCCCCACCCGTCCCGCGGCCTGTCGCGACGGGTAAGTCGCCTGACAGCGTGCTCCAGCTACCCTTTGGGGATCGCTCCAAACAGAGCCCTCGGCTTCGATGCTTCCTTGAGCCTCCGCATGTCGAACCGCCCGGATCGCGACAGTCGCTGCCAGTCCTGGAGGAACGACTTCGTGTAGTCCGCCGCACGCGGCGAGACCGCACGCTTACTCGCGACTGGCCTTGTCGATGTCATCGAACAGTTCGGCAGCGGTGGTGAAACGGGCGTGGTGCTGACGGACGATCCTATCGGCCTCGGCCATCGCCGCGCGGGTCTCGGCGTTCGGCGCCTCCAGGGCGAATGGAAGCCGCTGTTCGGCGGCGACGCGCGTCAGGAATACGCGCACGGCATCGGACAAGGACAGGCCCATCGCTGCCAGCGTCGCGTTCGCCTGGGCCTTGACCTGCTCGTCGATCCGCACATGGATCATGGATGTGGTCGCCATGGGGTCCTCTGCTCAGCAAGATGAGTTACATTGTCGCACACGGGCCGGGACGCGGATGTGGCCATGACCGTCGCCAGACCCAACCCGCACTATGTGACACACCCGCCGCCGCGCCCGGCGAACGGGTGGCGGCGCCGATCGCGGTGGGGGTTGCGGATGGCTGAGGCGAAGAACTCCAGGAACCGGAGCCGCGCCCGGTCCCCGGTGGCCTCCACCACGACAGGCAGAGTCGGCACTGACAGGAGGGGGACAAGGGCGAGCATGAGACCGTAGGGGAGGTAAGCTCTTCAGGACACCTATCCGTCGTCGTCTTGAAAGAGAGTGGCAATGTCCCGCGATCCATGCAGCACACGTACGATGTCGACGCCATTGGTCAAGGCCACGTAGAAAATGAGATACCGCCCCACCGGGAAACTGCGTAACGCGGGAGCCAGTTCCTCGCTGTCGTCGGCGATGTAATCCCAGATTTGAGCCAGGTCGCCGAGGGCCTTCGGGCGTTTGACGATGATCGGCATTTAACCCTCGCGCAGTCGCTCGGCCCGGCGTTGGCGGCCGGCCTGCTTCGCCTCGTCGGCAGACCAGGACGTCGCGGGGCCACTGTCCAACCCGTCCTGGATGTCTTGCCGCAGTTGTTCCAGCTTGACGGCCCGGAGGCGGTCTTGCTCGTCCATCAGGCGCAAGGCTTCCCGCACTACCTCGCTGGCCGATGTGTAAAGACCGGACGCGACTTTCTGCCTGACGAGCTCTTCGAGTTGGGGGGACAGGTTGACATTCATGGGCATGAACCGCTGCGTTCTGTATCGGGCAAGTTCGAAGCCGCGACTCGGCGGCTGTCAAGGATGAGCAAAGTTGGACATCGCCCCTGGCGCTGGTGGGGACCAGGGGGCCTGCTGGAGGCGGCGTGGCCTAACGGATAAAAAAGGAGTTTAAAGGATAAATAAAGGAAAGGATAAGGAGGAAAAAAATGACTTAAGAACCATGATAAAAAAAAAGATATATATTTATATTGCGGCGTCTTCCTACCACCTTGGCCACTGTTGCGGCTTCTGCCTACCACTTTATCCAAGTATTGCGGGTTCTACCTACCACCATTGCGGCGTCCACCTACCACTTTTCTGCCTTATTGCGGCGTCTACCTACCACATATCAAGCCTGTTGGGTCGCGAAAATTCGATCGCTCTGGGCATAAAATGCCCTTTGCGGCTTCTACCTACCACCTGTTACCGTCTCTACCTACCACTTGGCAAGAAATGACGGTATATCAGATCATTCACGCTCTTGGAGATGAGGGCCGGGAGGCGAACAACCCAGGTAATCGAGGTGTCGGTCAGATACTTCCGGCGGGTGACGCGGGTCACGTCTGAAAGGATCGGGGCGGAATAGACGGGATCGTCCGTATCGTCCAGAAAGAGCGAGATGTGCGTCTTAGATAAGATCTCGATAGAACGTCGGTTATGTGAAGTGGAGCGGGCGTTTATGAACGCGACGGCCCGCCGGGAAAGTCATCACGTGCTCCCGGCAATGCGCACGCGCCCCAGCAGTTGCTCGATCAATTCGCTCACCTCGCGCTGTCGCAGTACCCTTGCTTCACGTTGTTCAGCGTCGTCACCTTCGCCGAGTTCGAACTTAGCGACAATTGGCTTCCGGCGTCACGAGCACCCGACATCGCACCTGTCCAAAACTGGAGAGGAATGGGGCGTAGCGCTGCGCCGCGGCTTCGTTGCTGATGGCATAGCTGACTCCACGGGCTTCAAAGGCCTGCGCAGCACGGTCTACCAGCGCTTCGGCTTTCGTGCCAGGCACGAAATAGCGTCGCAGGATCGCCGGTCGGCTTCCCACGACCTGGGCAGCCCAGGCGTCGAGCAGAGCGCGTGGGTCGCGCAGGTGCCGTTCCTTGTTCGGCCCCTGCCCGCGGATGGCGATCCAGTCGAACTTCTCCAACTCGCTCAGGATCTCGGAGGCGGTGGCCGGCGACACCTGGGGCCGCTACGGATAAATATAGGATAAGGAGGCAAAATTAGACGTATTGACAACGTACGCACATCTGGCTAAACCTAGTGCAAGTAGCCAACAACCTCCCACGGAGCGCTTCATGTCATCCCTCGAATCCCAGGAGACCAGCGGCCAGACCCGGGACATCAACATCAACATCAACATTCGCGCCCAACGCAACCAGCGCGACCTGATCGACCAGGCGGCCCGGATTTTAGGCAAGACCCGCTCGGACTTCATGTTGGAGACGGCCTGCCGTGAGGCCGAGGACGTGTTGCTGGACCAGCGCGTGTTCGTGCTGGACGCCGCGGCATTTGCGGAGTTTCAGGCGTTGCTGGACGCACCGCCCGCCGACAATCCCCGACTGCGCGCCTTGTTGGCAACCAAAGCGCCCTGGGAGACCTGACTTGCCAACGGTTGGTACTTGGACGGCGCCAGCGCCCCTCGCGGCGACGCATGACCTGACGACCTTTGAGAGCGGCGAGCCGGCTCTCGACCACTGGCTGAAAACCCACGCCCTGCGCAACGAAGGACGCGGCGCGTCGCGTACCTATGTAGTGTGTAACGATGACCATGTCATCGGCTACTACAGTCTGGCGACCGGTTCAATATGCAGCGAACAGGCGCCCGGACGTATCCGGCGGAATATGCCGAACCCGATTCCCGTCATGCTGCTTGGGCGCTTGGCGATCGATCGTGCGTGGCAGCGCCACGGCATCGGCAAGGCACTGCTGCGCGATGCCATTTTCCGCACGGCCACGGTGGCGCAACTGGTGGGCGTCAAGGCGCTCATGGTCCATGCCCTGTCCGAGTCGGCGCGGCGCTTCTATGAGGTTCATGGGTTTGATCCTTCACCGACGCACCCGCGCACCCTGTTTCTGCCGATCGTCTTGTCGAGCGGAGAACTGCACCGCTCGACACCACACGACCGGCAGGTGTTGCGCCTGGATGATTTCACGGTAGAGGATTTGAAAGCCGTTTTGGCGGTCGAGCCTTCGCCGCACGCCGCCGATTTCGACGATGAAATACCATGATCGTCCTGGTCACCCTCTTATCTGCGCTGACGTTGCCCGCGTCCTGACGCGCCGCCCGGCAAGGCCCCAGGGCCTACATGCGCTTGGCCGATTCTTCGTGCTCTGCACGGCGGCCGGCCCCTCGGCGGCGCAATGGCCGATAATCATATTATGTGAAATTGAGCGGGCGTTTATGATCGCGGCGGCCCGCCGGAAAAGTCATCAAGTGCTCCCGGCAATGCGCACGCGCCCCAGCAGTTGCTCGATCAATTCGCTCACCTCGCGCTGTCGCAGTACCCTTGCTTCGCGTTGTTCAGCGTCGTCACCTTCGCCGAGCTCGAACTTAGCGACAGACACGGGGCCATCCTTGAGATAACCCTCTACCTTCTCGTCGCTCGCGAATCGGTTATGAAGGATCACGAGCGCGGCGTCGACAACGTCGCGATGTTTGCCTTCGAGTTCTTTACGGAATGCTTTGGCTGCGACATCTGTGCCTTCGGGCGCGTGCTCAATGCAGTAGATGAGGTCGTGCGCGTCCTTGCGCTCGAAACGTTGATCGAACGCGAACGCTTTCAAGCACGTGAAGCTGACGAGGTTGGCGTGCCTGATCCACTCGGTCACGATGCCGTTGCCGCCCAGCAGTTCGGCGTGGATCTCCGTGGCTTGGTTTAGGTCGAAGACAATGGACGAATGAGGGATGTTCAGCGCCGAGATCCTGCGTTCGGTCGGCAGAGCCTGCACTTTGCCGCCGGCGATGTCCGGCGCGTCGGCCAACAGTTCAAGCACCATGATCGCACCGTGTTCAGTCTTTGTTTGCCAGCGCCAGGAAAGCGCCTGCTGCCTGTCGTTGATGGCGCGCTCGAAGCCCAACTTCTTGAAATTCTGTTCGAGCGTCTGATACGCCTGCGTGTCGGCGAGGATCTGCAGGTCGATCACGATGTCCACGTCCATCGTGCCCGCGTGCGGCGGCACGGCCGGCGGACGTGCCGCCACCAAGTAGCGCGGAGTGAGCCCACCGATCAAGCAGACCGAGTCCTTCCATGGGCCCAGTCCGCGGAGCAAAGTGACCAGCACGCGCTCGCAATCGAGCGTGTACTGATCGCTGTAGCCATCCAGCGTTGCGGGTTTCGCCATCAACAGCCGATCCTTTCATTGCGCAGGTGTTCCGCCATTTCCTTGGCTCGTCCTTCTCCTTTTAGCAGGTCGAGATAGACGTGGATGGGGCTGGCGAGCCAGGCATTTCCGACGCGCTCCCGGAACAGCAGATCGCCCGGCGACTTCAGGTCGATGATGGCGAAGTTCGCCCCTTCGTTGACGACACGCGCGCCGAGATCCGCTAGTGCATGATTGGCTTCCGGCGTCACGAGCACCCGACATCGCACCTGTCCAAAACTGGAGAGGAATGGGGCGTAGCGCTGCGCCGCGGCTTCGTTGCTGATGGCATAGCTGACTCCACGGGCTTCAAAGGCCTGCGCAGCACGGTCTACCAGCGCTTCGGCTTTCGTGCCAGGCACGAAGTAGCGTCGCAGGATCGCCGGTCGGCTTCCCACGACCTGGGCAGCCCAGGCGTCGAGCAGAGCGCGTGGGTCGCGCAGGTGCCGTTCCTTGTTCGGCCCCTGTCCGCGGATAGCGATCCAGTCGAACTTCTCCAACTCGCTCAGGATCTCGGAGGCGGTGGCCGGCGACACCTGGGACCGCTCGGCCAGTTCCTTGACGCCGAACCAATGTTCGCGCTGCATCAGCAGGGTGTGGATGGCCTGAGCGCGACGCCCGGTGAACAGCGAACGCATCACCGCGGCCTGAGCCTTGGGTGGAGGCTTGTCGATGTAGACGTAGGCTCCCGGTGCGGGCAGGTAGAGGCTACCACCGCTGTCGAAGTAGCCCACCTGCTCAGTCCGGAGGAGATCCTTGGCCCCAGGCGAGAGTGATTCGGCGGCCAGCACGGGTACTACAATGTCGATGTTTGGCCGCGCGCTGCGGTTGGCCAAGGACTTGATCCGCCAGAGCGCCTGCTGGACATCACGCGGGTAGACCGTCTTCTTCGTCTCGACCAGCAGGGTCAGAGCCTTGCCGGCAATGCTGATGTCAATCTCGGCATCGTAGCCGCGGTCGTTCGCAGCACCTGTTGGCTCGCGCAGGACGACGTTAGCATGAACACCCGGTAGCGTCTGTAGAACGACCAGTAGCTGTTGGACGAGTTGCCGCTCGTTGGCGTGGAAAATAAGCATGACGAAGAGATCGTCACTGAACAGTGAATGTTTGAATTTTACCGAATATTCGACATTAGCACAATATTCGCTGAACAGCGGATCTTCGTGTTCTCCAGAGGCGTGATCCCCAGCTGCTGATTGGCGGCGACCTGTTGGTTCCGTGGTCCCCCAGGGTCCGCCGTGCGGACCCTCTCCCCGCGATTGCCGGTCGCGGCTGGCACGATGATCGAGATCGTCTAAAATGGCCAAAGTCGAGCGAAACGCAGGAAGATCCACATGAAAGACCCAAGCGAAGATAGCCTACACGGTCAGCTCGACACCTCGTTTACGACTACGCAACGCGACCTCTACACGTCCGGCTTGGTCGCTTCCATCGGTTCTCACGCGTTCTCAGTCTGGGGCGCGATCAAGCATCATTCTGACTACAGCAGCGGCGTGTCATGGCCATCTATCGTTTCGCCTAAAGCGGGCGCGCCCACTGCGATGCCCGAGTTCTGCTCCGCCGGTCGTGGCGCGCCTCGCTCTTTAAGGCGACCGCTAGGCGCCATGCGCGTGCTAGCCTCGCCGAAAACCGCGTTCGATCAGAGCGCCACCCGAAACCACGGACCCCACCGGGCCGGGCTTGCAGAGAGCCGCGCTCTATTGCCGCAGCGTATCACGCTCATAAAAGTGCCGTCCTCCGGACGTACTTCTTATTCATGATTCGTCTAGCGCACGCCTTTGTGAGCTAACCGGACTTTCTTTGGAGTCCGTCCGTGATTGATCTAGCTCGGTCCATACCTCGGTCGATCAATCCTTTCGGGTTCGCGATTCTTCGAGGCCAGTTTCACGCTGCCGCCAAAGCGGGAACGTCAGCGCTTGCCTCTCCACGCGCTTTCGCATTTTTAGGTGTTGCCGTTCCCGCCCTACCGGCGGTACCCACCATCAGGATATTCAGGGCCGCGTTATGGTCCCGATCATGATTCTTCCCGCAATCCGCACACGTCCAGTTGCGCACACCGAGCGGCATCGCTTCCGCTTTCACCCCGCACGCCGAACAGACCTTGCTGGTTGGCTCCCAGCGGTCGATAACCACCAGATCGCGCCCGTACCAGTTAGCTTTGTACTCCAGTTGCCGGCGCAGTTCGCCCAGGCCAGCGTCGGCGACGCTCTTGCTCAGCATCCCGCGCGCCATACCGTTCACCGACAAGTCCTCTATGACGATCACCTGGTTGTCCCGAATGATCTGCGTCGAGAGCTTGTGCAGGTAGTCGCCTCGCGAGTCCGCGACCTTGGCGTGAATCCTGGCGACCTCACGGGCCGCGCGGCGACGGCGGTTGCTTCCCTTCACCTTGCGACTCAACCGGCGTTGAGCCCGGCCCAGCGCCTTTTCCTTGCGCTTGAAGTGTCGCGACCGGCCCGACTTCACGCCGTCGCTGGTCACGATGACATCCCCCAGGCCCATGTCAATCCCGACCGCGTTGGTTCTCTGCGGCAGGGTGGTCATGGTGGTCTCGACCATGAAGGACACGAAATAGCGCCCGGCGGCGGTTCGGCGCACGGTGACCGCCTTGGGGATGCCGTTGATAGGCCGCGTCCAGCGAACATCCACCGGTCCAAGCCCAGGGATCTTCAGCAGTTCACCGTCGCGGTAGCAGTTCATAACGGTGCGCTGGTCCATCTGCATTCGGATGGCTTGTTCAACCCGGCGCTTCTTGAACTTCGGGTACTTGGCCCGACCGGCGAAGAAGTTGGCGAACGCCTTGTCCTGATCGCGCAATACCTGGGCGTAGACAGTGGCGGGTGTGTCCTTGAGCCAGGCGTAACCGTCCAGCGTCTTGAGCCAGGTCAGTTCGCGCGAGAAGTCCACGCCCGTGACGGACTCGCCGTCGAGCTTGTAGGCTGCCGTGCGCCACGCGAGGCAGGAATTCCACACCCACCGGGCGCTGCCGAACATCCGCGCAAGCAAAGCCTCCTGTGCGGAATCGGGGTAGAACCTGAGCTTGTGCGCTATCATTGTCATAACATTTATTGTGAGACTTGTTATGACAGAAGTAAAGGGTAGGACGACTCAAATCATGTTCCGTGTCACGCCGGAGTTGAAACAGCAGATACAGGAAACGGCGCAGGCGCAGGGGGTGGGTATGTCCGCGTGGCTGGAGAAACTAGCCGAAAAAGAGTTGAGGCGAATCCGAAAGACCGGACGGACGGACCGGAGATAGGCCCTCGCGCCCTCTGCTCTCGCTGCGCTTCGCAACCCGGGCTGGGGGGTCGCTGGTCATCCAGGACCAGCTTCAACGTGACGGTTCAGCGGTCTCTCAAAACCCTTGTGGAGTCCAAGTTGCTGAGGATTGAGAAGCGGGGACGCTCAAATCTGTACATCGCACGGGAGCGGATGAGCCTCAGAGTCGGCGATGTCCCCGTGTGCAGTGTCGTTGTTGACTACGCCCCCGCCAGGCTCAGAAAGACCCTGTCCCGCCTCCAAGGTCTCGTAGTGGGGACTGACCAGGGCAAAGACATCCAAGAGCTTCTAGCCCAGATTGAGATTATCCCCGGCCCCGGCTTCGTCTGGGATCCTGTATCAGGCAGTCTCAAACGGGAGGTTCCCGCCCGAATGTTGGCGTCGAGCGTACCTAGCCCCACCCCAACCGACACCGCCCTGTCCCGCCGTCTGGAGCAAGTTCGGGCCAGGGCGAAGGCCAAGGGGACGCCTTGATTTTCTGTGGATAAATCGCAAAACCTTAATACCAGGTATCAATGTGCTAGTTAGTTGATACCTGGTATTAAGGTGCTAGTTAGTTGATACCTGGTATTAACGAACGACTCTTAACGACAAAGAACGACTCCGCCCCCGCCCTGTGAATAACCTTCCGTCTGCGGGGCGAACAGGAAGAGGTTTTGCAGGAAGAGGCGGGGACCAAGGAAGCAGGAACAGGGTCCAACCAGGTTAGCAAGCGTCGGGGTGACGCCTGGCAGGAGACTGGGCGGTGCGCGGGTGGTGCGCGGGTGGTGCGCTGGTGTCGCTGCCGCCCTTCGCGGCGGTGACGATCAACCTGGATGATCTTTGGGCGACGCTGGACCCGCGCAGCCCGAGCGCCGACGCCGCGGGTTCGGGCGACGGCTCGCCACGGCCTGAACACACCAGGTCACGCGGCCGGTGCGGTGCGCGCGCCAGCGAGTGCTGAACCGCCGGAGCGACACGACCGGAAGCGAGAATTGCCGCCGGTCCGTTGGCGGGCCGGGCGACGCGCCACAGGTGGCCGGAAATCGCCCGGCGATGACTCAATGCCGTCTGCCATGGCCGATAACGCACTTTATGTGAAGTAGCCCCTTATTGCGCGTAAATTTATCTCTACCCCGTTCGGTCGCGGCATTTTGGGTTACGGCACCGTATTAGTTCACGGATTCAGGTCAATTCTAAATTCGTTCAAGCAGTACTCCTGGAGAGCTCTTTTTGCCCGAAATGCCCAAACGACACATAGTACAGAATACGCGATTGACAGGATCAGGCTTATTCCGTTCGTAATCTCATCCCCCATGCCACCAAATACCCCCGCGAGCCCCGAGCAGACAGCAATCCAAATAATATAGACACTATCGGCAGTTTGCATTTTCGTGATCTTGTCTAAAATCTTATAATTATCATTTAACCAAAGGATTAGATATATCCCGCCCGTCGCTATTGTTAACAGTAACAAGTTGACGGTTTTTGTATCAATCTGTTCTTTCAGTTCGGTTATGCTAGACTTGACGTGGTCTCTTTTGTTTGTTGTTGCAAGCAAAGTTGAATTGCCAGTTGTCTATTTGGAGCGCTTTTCCGTTTAGACGTACTGGACAAACTCCATCTGGCTTTATCGCTGATGCAGACGACAGTTCTTTCAGCATCCAGTCCCCGCTCCGCAGTTGCTCGGATACTGCTCTGCCATCATAAGCTCTTGACAGCTCGCTGTCAATGGGCTATAAAGCTTAGGTATCACCAAGTGAGAATTGCGTCGCACTTCTTGTGCGCCACCAGCCAAACACTCCAGCAAATGGTCTAAGTTACACAGCTACGAGGCTGCAACCGCTTTGTAGATGGCGCTAGACGGGTGTTACGAGGGGAATCGGGGGTGTCCGGTGTAGTCGATCTCGCCGCTGTTGAACCGAGAGCTCGTTGCCCCCTAAACGTCTGCGACTTCGACGGTATCCTCATCCACGCAGCCTACATGTGGTTGTTGATTCTTATTGCGCTTGCCTGTGGGTCGAGCGCCACGATAAGACGTGCAACTCCTCAGTCGACAGTCAATTAACGCGGGGTCGGGGCAGTTGAGACATTGTGCATACTGAAATATCGATTCCCAAACCGCATCTCAAAGTCGAGTCATGCACCTCCCAGCGATTCCCGGTGAACGCTAACCTCTTGAAACCATAGGTTGCTATTTTGCAAATCTTGTTGCGGTCAGAATCGTGATTATTTATAAATCAGAGGCTTACACGCCGTTCGCCGGGAATTGCTGTGCACCTCCGGGTACTATGTGAGTCGCAACTATTGCATGCCGAAAAAAACGCTCGTTTGGCAGTACGACGACCCCGGTCATGCCCTTCAGGCATTACTCAAGCGGTACCTACTGCTTAGCATCATCCAACTCCATTACCTCAGCGGTCCCGAGGTCCGGATCATGCCTTTCTGGTTACAACTCCAGCGGCGATTACTGCCTTTCCAGCAAGAGAATTTCATCATTCCGGGTAATCGAGAGTCGTGCGATTTCGCTAGCTTCAGCCATATCCTTATCGGGGACTACTTTGCCGTACCAAGATGGTATCTTAGTTCTCGGTCTGGGGTGGCGATTTCGCCACCCAAAACTTCCAGTGTATAGACCGAAGATAACTGCAGCGAAACCTGCATCCCCCGATAGTTAGCTAAAAGTAACTCAAGCTAAGCGAGAATAGTACTATGCCACGTTTTCGATTCGGAGCATCGCATCCCTATTCCTCTAACGCCGCAGACTGGCTTAAGGGATTGCTGTTAGTCTTGATTAGTAGTTCAGGTATTTCGGTCGCCATTGCTCAGGAAGAACAAGCCACCTCCGCTGATCTCAGTAGCCTTGAAGGTTGGTGGCGATTTAACGAAGACGCGACTGCATTTGCAAATGGTTGCGCGGACGAGGATAACAAGTACCGAGTCGCAATTGGGCGCTGGCAGCGGGACGAAAATTCAGGTGCTATCGAGTTCAGGCGAGGCGAAGACCAACGGATAGGGCTTTACGACGGCGGCTGCACTTTGAAGTCGGGCGAGCGAAAGGGGAATGCGCTTGTGTTTTCTTCGGAGTGCTCATCTGAAGGCGAGGAACTCAATGGGTTGACGGTAATCAATATTGTGTCGCAGAATAAAATCGAGATTATAAGCCCCGTTACCTCTGCAACGTCATTGATAAGATGCAGCGAGAAAGAACAATCTGCGTCTGGTAGTGTAATAACGAATTCAGTACACACGGCACAAACTTCCTACGTGCCGAATGCTTCTGCGGATGCTTCATCGACCCACATGGCTGAGTACCCAGCTAAATCTGCACTGGAAACCGCATTCTTGGAAGCTGTTCCGTCAACAAAGTCTGCAGAGCAATCCGAACCCGCTAATCCGACCTCGAATATGATGCAGATGGTAGCCCAAGCTAGTCAATCTGTAATGGCACACTTCTTCTCCGAGTCCACGCCGCGATCAACATCTTCTGCAAGCGATTTTGACAAGAGTGCGACAGCTGAGTCCCTAACCATAAAAGGACTTCATCTCGGCATGAGTCGCAATGAGTTCACTCGGAGTTTGGAAAGTCTGAGAGAATCAAATCAGAGCCACATAAAGGACGTTCTGATTTTCAATGGCTTAGCGACGACTGTGCTCGGAAATAGTCAAGTTCAAGAACCGATGAAGCGCTTATGCCCTATAACCGAATCCGCTCCGGGAGAAATCGAGTTCAGATGTAAAGAGAGCATGACTTTCGTCAGCGGAAGTTTTGAAAATGATAAACTCAATTCTTTTTATGTAAACGACTGGTTATTTCGCCCAACATCTCGTTCTGAATCTGTCGATATACACGTGTTCTACGAAAATTTTATATCCGCTTACAAGCTAACACGATATTTCGAGAATATTCTTACTGGAGAAGAATTACATGCGCTGGCTATGTCAGATAAGTTGAATTCTATGCCAGGACTCGAATTACCCGAGAAAGTTTTTTCTTACTACGAAAGCGTAGGTTCATCCGTTTGTCTCTCGGCGCCATTTCCGTTGGATTGCTCAAATGCCCAGATTGGTCTTAGACTGACTACGAGCGGTCCAATGCCAGATAAGGAAGGGTTTAGAATATTTAAAATTTTAACACCAAACCAGAAATTGCAAGCCATTAAAGACGCGCAAATGAACGAGCAAGAGAGTGTAAGGAAGCTAAGGTCAAGGTTCGACTGATGATACCTGATTCTTCCTTCGCCAGAAACCCCGTTAATCTCAATCCGCTAATTGATTGAGCTGTTGGCCTTGGTCATAATTCCGCCCACCTCGGTCAGTTCCGATGCCACCGGTCCCCTGCAGAACATTGGCTTGCGCGCATAAAACCACATTAATCGAACGGTCTTGGGCGGATTTATGATCAAGGCCGAGCTGTTTTAGGGTGATAATTAATGACCAATTCTTAATACAGTTGCTTCAATTTGAAATGTTGCCATAACTGAAGTTAATCGGGCGGTTGAGTCAACCGCCCGATTAATCCTTTCAATAATTTCGCACAAATGAAAGATCCTCTTGCGTGCCATCCTGTAGCGTAAGGCTCAGCGTAAATTTGTTCTCCTCGTCAAAAAGCTGTCTGACAGTCCAGAGAACGGACGGATTGTTATTTATTGTAACAGGCAAAGCCTTTCCGCTTACTTCCACGGATTGATTATTGCCGTCAAGCTTAAATATAACCTGAATCCGTGAACTAATACGGTGCCGCAACCCAAAATGCCATTACCGAAGGGAACAGAGATAAGTTTCTGCGCAATAAGGAGCGAATTGAGGCGTGCGGGCACGGCCGCTGCCGTCTTTTCAAAGAGAGAAGGCGTCATCGGCAATACTGTATGCATTCGAGGCAATGGGTTGGCGCCGCCGCGAGCGCGTCGCAGCGGTGAGTTCAGGGGCAGGATGCCGTGGCGGTCAGGTGGTGGCCAGTTGGTCGTAGAGGCGGCGAAAGACCGGGATGATTGGGCAACCGTAACCGAAGGCGAGCTTCAAGCGCCGACCGGTCGAGATCAAACGTGCGGCGACGTACATCAGTTCCTGCATCACGGTGCGCAGCCGTCGACGTTTGGCCGGAGCCCGGGGCGGGGCATCGTGACCAAGCAGTCCGGTCTGCCCGATCCAGCGCAGGATGTTGTAGGCCAGCATGGCGCAGGCCAAGACCAGGGCATTGGTGGCAAACTTCCCCGAGGGCAGGCGCTCGACATCCAAGTCGGTCTTGAATTCACTATGAAACTGTTCCGAGGTGGCATGATCGGCGTAAAGCGCAATGATGGTTTCCTCATCCAACTCCAGGCTGGTCCACCAGCCTTCGATGGCGATGTCGGGGATCAGCAGGTGCTGGCCGTGCTTGTCGATGGTCCGTTCGATCACCCGCATGACCCGGCGCAGGTCGTCGTCGAAGCCGTTGTATGTACGGGTTTCGCGGACCTCGAACAGGGCGACCCGCTTGCCCGGGCGCGGTGTGCTCCAGTCGCCGTGCTCTGCGGCGTAGGCCAACCAGTCCTCGCGGCTTTCCCGCCGCGGATTCCACTTGATGAGGTAATGGACGGGGGCGTCCTGCGGGTGTTGCTCCTCGTACGCGACGATCGTCGCGATGTTCTCAATGGCGTCGTTGCCGCTGTCCAGACGCACCAACAGCGGTGCGGGGGTCAATCGACGCGCGCGCTCCAGGACCCGTGCCAAGAGTTCCGGTGTGCCTTTCTGGCTGTGTTGACTACCCTCGCGCAGTTCCAACTCCAGGCAGTAGCCTTCTTGCCCCAGATAGGCCGCCATGGGGGCGAAGCCATCCTCACCCTTATAGGTCCGCGAGACACCCTCTTTCTTCGTCTTAGCATTGTTCATGGGGGTGACATCCGCATCCAGCGGCACCAAACCATTGCCCAGTGGCGTGATCGGGGCCGCGCTACGGCGGACGAACTCAATGGCGGCCTCAATGACCGAATCCTTAAAGCCGGCCGCGTTGGCATCCAGGCGCTGGCGCAAGATGGCGGCAGAGGGCACCTGTCCCAAACCCAGCGCTTCAAGAAAATAGGGGTCGGCCCGGAAGGCATCAATGGCCTCAAAGTCACTCTTGCCCAAACACAGCAGCGCGACATCGCTGGCAAGGATGTCACCATGCGGCATGGCATCGCTACGCAACGCCGACACCGCGGCGGCTTCCGCTGCCAGGTCGGTGCGTTGGCGAATAGCCATCCCAACCAGTCCCAAGCCCGCGTGGGAAGTGAAATCCGCCGTCGATTTGGAAATAATCAGCCGCCGCATCGTGTCACCTGCCGAGTGAGTCCTAACGATGCGCAATTTTAACTACAGACTGCTGTTTTTTCTAGAGATCTATGTCAAAAAAGCCAATTCAGTTCACTGATCCAGGAGAACCCCCGACCGGTTACCTGCCACGGCTCAACCGAAATCTGACATGAGAGACGTATAACTCCCTCTCTGTCATTTATGCGGAACGTGGTAAGCCCGTCTTGCTGCCCAACTGAGGGCAGGTGAATCGCAAGAGGATCTGTTGGGGAGGCGGGTAAAGGAAACTGGAGAAAGCGAACGCCGGGTTGTAACGACGCGGATAGGGGCTGAAACATCGCCTCACCCGAAAGGGGGCAGACTTCCAGTTGGTCTTGAATCGCGAGAACGTTTGTAGAACTCTCACAACGGCGGCAAAGCAAATGACGATAGCTTCTGCTATTGGTGCAGCCACCGACTGCGAGGTGGATTGGCACAGGCCAAGGTACACTGAACGGTACGAGGGCTGCAAATTGGTATCGCGAAGGCCGTACGGCCGGCTCTGTCACAGGGGTTTATCAAGGCTTGAGCCGTGTGCGGTGAAAGTCGCAAGCACGGTTCTTAGGGGGCTGGGTGGCGGTTACGTGTCGTTCATAGCAACTATGTCGCGTAGCGACTGCTCAACCGATGAGCCGGATGCGGTAGTCCCGCACGTCCGGATCTGTGGGAACCGCGGGTGCGTAAGCACCCGTGGTGACCCGGTGCCACCCCAGCGTGGCATTAGCGGTGCAGGCTAGCAATAACAACCGGTTGCAACCTGAAAACCGTGTTGAATATCAGGTTTTAGCCGGAACGACGATCGAGGCCCTCGATGTCATCCCGGATTGGGCTGCGTCACTTGGGGAGCCCTTAGCCCAAATAAGTAAACTGTCACCGGAACTGCAACTGCAACTGCAACTGCAACTGCAACTGCCGGAACTGGGTCGGAACTGGTCACCGGAACTGTGGAGTCGAGCACCTAATTGGGGATTTGAAGATCTTTCAAATTCTTACCAATAAATTCAGAAACCACCCTATAAACATAGCTGATCGAGCTATTTTAATCATTGCCGGATTGAACAACCATAAAAATAACTATATAGTTCAGTGGTATACAAATGCTTGATTGGGAACATCTCTATTGTTCTGAAGTGTGAATATGGTCACGGTTGGGGCGTTGCTTGGTGCATAAACTGTAATCGTTCAGACCCCCACCTGCGGCAGGGGGGCCAGCGGCAAGCCCTGGCGCCGGTCAGTGATCGCTTTGACCAGGTAGGTCCAAGGCGAGTGCCGACGTTGCCTACAGGTGTCGATGACACTGGCCAGCAGGGTAAAGACCCGTGAGCCAACGGCGGTACGGGTGCCATGACTGAGGCGGCGGGCGATGACCCAATGGCGCAGCGCACGTTCGGCCGCATTGTTGGTCAACGGCAGTTCCGGGTGCTCAAGCACGCGGAAGATGGCATCCCAGTCGTTGAAGAACTCAACGGCGAAGGCCTTGGTCTTGTCATGGCGATGCCCGAGATGCGCCTCGACCGCCCGGCGCAGGGTCTGCAGTTCATGGGCATAGGCGCGGGGCAGGTCCACCGCCGCGCCGTCGGGTGGCGGGTCCTCGCGGGCCGCGTAGATCGCCGCCATCAAGGTTTCCAGCGTGGTGTGGACCAGGTGACCAAAGGCCCGGCCGCCGGCGTCGTAACAGTCCACCAGTCCTTGTGCTTTGCGCAGCAGGTGCGCCCAGCAGCGCAGGCGGCGCGCATACCCGCGGTAGGAGAACCAGCCATCGCTCATCAGCCACCCGGTGAAGCCGTCCAGCACCTGCGTGACCGTGGCCTTGCCGCGTCCGGCGATGACGTAGAGGGTGGTGGTGGCCGTGAGGAACACCCACAGCCACCGGCCTTGCTCCTGTTGCGGCCACGAGGTCTCATCGGCATGGAGCAAGCCGCTCGCTTGGATGTCGGCCAGCAGGGTCGCTTCGACCGGTGCCACTACCGCGGCGGTCTCGTGCAGTGTCTGGTGGATGGTCCCGATGCTCAGGTGCACCCCCAACCAGTCGTCAAGGAATTCGTGGATGCGCGCCCGCGAGAGGCGAAAGCGCAGGCTCAACGCGACGATCAAGGTCGCCAGCCCCGGGCCGACCAGCCGCCATTCGCGCAGTTGGACGCCCTCCAGCGTGGGGTCGTCCGCGACCTGCATGGGCTGCTCGCGGGTGTGGTGCCCGCAGGCGTCGCAGCCCGCGTCAAAGAAGCGGTGATCGACCACGCGCAGCCGCACGCCCGGCTCCTTGGGGTCACCCCAGACCAGATCGAGCGATTGAAACCCGGTGTAGCAGACGGCCGCGGCCGCCGCGAGCGACGCCTGACAGCCGTGACAGGCCGTGGGACGATGCTCCTCAGTGGCATGCGCGGTGAAGACCTGCGTGCGCCCCACACCCGGCGTCCCCAGCTGCTTGCCCGGCTTGCGCTTCGGACGCTCGGGCGGTGGTGTGGGGTCGCCCGACGGCGGGGCGCCCGGTGGCTCAGCGGCAGCGTCCGCCGCACGGTCGTCGTCCCGCGCGGTGGCGTCGCGCGACGGCGCGACCGCGTCGTCCTCGTCCGCGTCGGTGTCCGATGCCGCGGTCGCGTCCACCCCCGGGCGATCCCAGGGCGCACGACTGCTCGGCGGTCGGGAACTGTTGTTTGGATTCTGTTGCAGACGCTCTTGGGCTTCCTTGAGATCCGCCAACAACGTCAACGACAGCGCCCGCAACGCCGCCTCCGGCAGGCGCTGCAGGTACCCGTCGTCGAGTTGTCGCAGATCGTGCTGGCTGAGCTTCACGTCACGTCTCGCGCGTTCGCAGGCGGTCTCAGAAACCTACGGTCTTGGTGTACTATGTTGCCACGATCGCTCGCCAATGTCTCGCAGATCGCTGTTTTGAGGTGGGGGGTCTGAACGAGTACCATAAACTTAGTCTTGTCGGTCTCCTTTGTCCAGGGCTGCCTGCAAGAGACGCCGAGCTTTGCTCGGCGCTATAACTATCGCCTTAAAAGCGACCCCCCACCACAATGGGGAACGTATTCGGTCCTGGAAAGTTGCATTTCCTATTCCTGTCAATCCATGAATGCATTCCAAGTTATTTGGTGAAATATGAGAAGCGCACTTTGCACGTTGTTAGCAACTCTGGTTCTGATATCGCTTTCAGCGAAAGCTGATAAGGCGGCGTTCCCGTTCGAGCTCAACGCGGAGTCATTTACCGAATACCTGAATACGAAAGTGCACTGGAAAGATGGATCTCAGATAACGTTTCAGAACCTGTCTTCTTGTAATTATGATGATACGATGACGATGACGTACGCGTGCGACAGCGGCTGGGCTACAATAACTGATCCACGCGGAACCCAGGTGTGTCGGGTTAGCACTTTGTTCACCAAGCTTATGGGTACTATATCTAATTATACCATCCTGCCTGATACGCCATGCAGGTGGGAGTAGTCTTCCACCGAAAATGCCGGGGGCTGTCGTTAAAGACTAGCCGTAGCCATGCCCGCTACTCGGTTCGGTTGGGGAAAAAGGGGCCTTAGGCTCGAGTTATTATTTGAGCCAAAGGTTAGGCCATTTTCTGATTTCATAATTTAGCCTAGCCCTTTTTCCGCATCACAGCCAGAGCCAGTTGAGTTCGATTCGGGACGCGAGTTGGAAGCCCACATTGGGACGAGCGTTAAGCTCGGCAATGAACGCCCAAAGGGCCGCTTGGATTTTTGCATGCTCTTGGTAGGGCAGCGAGTATGGGGGACTCTTGAAGGTTGCTCGAAGCGGAGTAAGGCTAGGTGAGCGGATGCGGAGCAACTTGTCGAACACCCTTGCATCAAGGGGTAGGTGAAGGCAGGTAAACAGCGGACGAGCTTCCTGGTACTTCATGAGCTGGTGCATGAAGGTGTTGAGGAATTTGGCGGCTACGGACGCCTGAACATTGTGGGCTGAAATGTTTGGTCCGATATGGGCTGCGATCTCATTCACTCTGTCTTTGTGCCAGGCATCGTATTGGGGCGCGATCTCTGGAGCACTGTTCCAGACGGCAGCGATTGGGAAAACGTCTTGGAAGTAGGCTTCAAGAGCCGCCTTCGTACCTTCTGTCACGACTGGCTTCTTTCCGCGGCTCATTGAGCCAGGGTAGGACATGCGGGCCGTCTCGACGGCGATACGTTGGAGTAGATCCTTTCGCGTGAGCGGTAAAGCCATTTTCTGCATGCCGAGTTATACTCTATTCATTTATCGTCCCTCCATTTGTTATCCGGAGAGATTAATTGCTAGTCGTATTATAAGTTATTGATAAGAAATGACAAAAAATTATGACCTGGGAATTTCTATTTGCATATCAAATGAACTGGCGATAAGATCTGCGACTTTTCTATAATACTCGACTTTGGCCATTTCCTGCGCCCCCATCATCGTGCCAGCCACGACCGGCCACCGCGGGTCCAGCGGCCGCCGGAGATAGTCTCGATCTTGTCGGCGGCCTCCTGATCGATGACGGCGAAGGCGAGTCCCTCGCGTTTCTCGGCGACGCCCACCGCCTCCTCGATGGCTGAGGACAGGCTCTTTAGCTGTTTCGTATTGTCGTCGCCGGGCTGGCGCAGAACGGGACGAATCGGGGTGCCATCGGGCCACGTGGCGAGCTTGCCAGTATAGATATCAGCGATTTGCTCGCGTGTGATGGCCGTGACGCTCGATTTTGTCGAGACGGCCAGCACCGTCGGGCAACGTGCATATTCCGTGGCGACCGAACCGGTGGCGCGCTCTTCATCGCTCAGCGCCCGTGATGTCAGGCCGATATCGATGGCCCCCGTGGGTACCGCCTTGATCGCACCGCTGCTGCCCAGACTGCTCAGCACGGTGACCTTCATGTCCGGGTAGTGTTTGCTGAAGGCTTCGCCGAGGAGACGCATGGTGCCCGGCGCGTTGCCGGTGCCGCCGATCTTGATTTCTTGCGCCATGGCGGCCGGAGCCAACAGGATACAGATTGCAGCCAGTATGCCAAGGGTACGGCAACGACAGACTAAGGTCATGGATTTCGACATCATTGCTTCCACCTCTTGGATTAGGGGTTTCGGGTGCAACGGAACAGAAAACCTCGATAAGGGCTGAACCCCTGGATTGTCAGCGACTTCCGGTCTGTCGTCTCGCTGGGGTATACCCTATCCTGATGTCAGGGTATCCTGCTGAGCACGTCAGGATAGGGTTGTCGCCGATATTTCTTGACACCTGCACTGAAAGATCATAGATCTTTTCCTGACACTTTTGGCATCGGAGGCATCATGCAGGGTCAGCGTATCGGCTATGTCCGGGTCAGCAGCTTCGATCAGAACCCGGATCGGCAGCTTGAGGACGTGCCGGTGGACAAGACGTTCACCGACAAGGCGTCCGGTAAGGACACCCAGCGACCACAGCTTGATGCCTTGCTGGGCTTCGTGCGCGAAGGTGACACGGTGCTGGTGCACAGCATGGATCGGCTGGCACGCAACCTCGACGATTTGCGCCGCCTGGTGCAGACGTTGACCAAACGGGGCGTGCGGGTCGAGTTCGTCAAAGAGCAGCTGACCTTCACCGGCGAGGATTCGCCGCTGGCGAATCTGATGCTGTCGGTGATGGGCGCGTTCGCCGAGTTCGAAAGGGCACTGCTGCGCGAGCGGCAGCGCGAGGGCATCGCACTGGCCAAACAGCGCGGCGTCTACCGGGGCCGCAAGAAATCACTCGGCCCCGCGCAGGTGGCCGAACTGCGGCAGCGGGCCGCGGCCGGGGAGCCGAAGGCGACGTTGGCCCGCGCACTCGGGATCAGTCGCGAAACCGTTTACCAATACCTGAAGGTTTGACGGCAAACCAAGCCGCAGCGCCGGCGGCTGACGCCTGCCGCGCACACCGGACTGCTGACCGCCCCAACAACTGCGGACGCAGGCTGGTCAGGCACGAATGACGCCTGGGCTCTCCCTAACCCAAGAACTGGGCTGGGGTCAGGATGGGGACGCCCTGCCAGGGGTTTAACACCAGCAGATCGCCGTCGCTGGAGACGATGATGTCCGCTTCGCAATGTCGCGCCAGGGCCAGGAACTTGTCATCCTGAGGGTCGCGGCAGGGTTGAGGTAGGCCCAACGCGTCGGCTTCGGTCACCGGGAACAGGCGCAACACGTCGCGATAGTCCTGCAAAAACTCCAGGCGTGTCGCTCGGATTTGATAGGCATCGAATTTGTCGCGCATCAGTACCCGTTCCAACTCGGCCAATGTGGCAGGGGATGCGCACAAGACGCCCTGCGACAGCGCGGCCCGAAAGGCCTGCCGAGGTACGGATGCAGGACGCAGCACCGCACCGAGGAGCGTACTGGTATCAAACACGAAGCGCTTAGCGAAGATCATGCACCAGCCGCTCGATGTCGGCATCGGTGAGGGCCTTGGCGGCATCGGTCAAGGTGGCATCGGCTTTTTGGAAGTAGGCATCGAAGGTCGCCAATGCCGCTGTCTGCCGTTGGCGGATGTCGGTCAGCTCACTCAAGTCCCGAGGCGACAGGAGCACGGCCACCGGGCGCCCCCGCCGGGTGATCGTGATGGGTTCACGCTGGGCGTTATCCAGGAGTTCCCCAAACCGATTCTGGGCTTCGGCTGATGTGATGGTCTTCACGGTCGACTCTCCCACTTAGCTCATTTGGCTAGTGTAGCCAAGACCGCGGCCAAAGACCTGCGTCGGCTTGCGCTTCGTGGTGTCGGCAGCAACGCGCCATGAGGCAAAGCACCGCGGTTGCTTCCGGATACTCTACGGCAAACCCAGCTTGAGCGGGCGCGGGTTGCTCAGGTCGAAGCGAGGAGTCTGGTCGGGGACAGGGGGCCGCTTCGGGGCTTGCGGCTGGTCGTGAGGGGGGCATGGCGCGGGGATATTACAGGAGATCGGCCGGTCCAGCAGTCGCCGCAGCGCCCGTGGGGAGCGCCTCTTTTAGCTTTTGTGCGCAGCGGTCGCCTTTCCGTTTTAAGGTTTTAAAGTTTTAAGCGTTCTATGTTGATGATTTTAAAAAATAAATAGGAAGATAAGACGAGGAAAAAGGGGCTATAAGACGAGGAAAAAGGGGTCTCAAGACGAGGGAAAAGGGGTATTAGACGAGGAAAAAGGGGTACCGGCCGGTAGACGCACAATAGCGGCTATAAACCCTTGACAGACCGTACGCAGACAACGCGTCGATGGCCGCATAAGACGAGGAAAAAGGGGTATTAGACGAGAGAAAAAAATAACCTCGTCTTTTTGGTATCCTGGTACAGATCGGATGGCTCAAGGAGCAATTCCAGGTCCCGAACAGCTACAGCCGCATGTACGATTTCAAACGGAACGTCATCGACATCGCGGTCGACCAGATCAATACCTACAGCGACCTGACGGTAAGCTACACGCAGCGTAAGGTCGGCCGCCAGGTCGTGGCCCTGCAGTTCACGTTTGGACCGAAAGCCGAGAAGCCGTCACGGCAGACGAGATCGGAGCCGGCGTCCGCGCCGAAGGTGGACCGAGCCTACATCGAAGCCAACGCCAGGCCAGGCGAGAGTTGGGCGGATGCCACCGCCCGGCTGACCGCTCGCGATACCGGGTAGGGGCAAGGCTTGCTCGTCCGGTAGACCTGGTAGCTCACGGACATCCGCCGGGGCCTCACGGACGCGTTGGCGGATCATCCGGGACCCCGACAGCAGCGGACCACGGACGACATGGCCAAACCCAAGTACCCCCGTGCCCGTCGCTCACCCACCAAGGATGAGCTGCTGGTCATCGCCATCACGCGCGAATCGGTGGTCACGAGCCATATCCGGCCCCTGCTCGACAAGCTGCTGCCGCTTGCCGCAACTCGCCTTGACCAATCGCCGGTCCAGACGCAAGCGCTGCGGGGCACCAACGGCGGCGGCGTACTCGGGGTTCCGCTGCACCCTTGCCCACCTCTACGGCCAGCGCCTTGTGCGCGCATCGCCGACCAGGCTGACTTCGCTCCGGCCCGCAGGCGCACGATTCCCGCCGCCGCCCGCCGCGACGGTGTCCTTGTTGCAGAGATCGAGGCATCCCCGGAACAAGCGGACTTCCGCGCCCGCGCTGTTGCGTCCATAATCGGGGTCTATCCATGCAACATGGACAACAGAGAATATCGTACATGGTCCAGACACCCGACCACGCGTTGCTCGCCGCCGCCGCCCAGCAACTCGCGCGGCTCGGCCTCACCGTGGCGGTGGACGACGCGGCCCTCCCCATCGACAGCGACCAGGACACACGACTGCACTTGCATTGGCACGGCGGTGAGGCGTACTACCAGGTGGAGACCAAACGCGGACTGCGGCCGGCGCTGCTCGGGGCGGTCGCGCACCAGCTGCGACGCCGTGGCCCCGATGCCTTGCTGGTCGCGGATCATGTCTCCCCTCCCCTGGCCGAACGGCTCCGCGAACTGGGGCTCCAGTTCATCGATACCGCCGGCAACGCGTTTCTAAGCCATCCGCCGCTCCTGGTCTGGGTCAAGGGCGAACGGCCTACCCAGGCGTTGGCGGCCCCGGCGGTGGGTCGGGCCTTTCAGGCCAGTGGACTGCGTGTGCTGTTCACGCTGCTCGCGGTACCCGGACTGGTCCATGCACCGTATCGGGTCATCGCCGAACAGGCCGGGGTGGCCCATGGCACCGTGGGTTGGGTCATGGCGGAGCTCCCCCAACTCGGGTTCCTCGGCGCGATTGGCGGTCGGCGGCGCTTGCTCCAGCCCGAACGGCTGCTGCGACAGTGGGTGGAGGCCTACGCACGGACCTTGCGGCCCAAACGACTGCTGAAGACCTTGCGCGCCCCGACGATCGCGTGGTGGCGCGCGCTGGACCTGCGCGACTGCGCACTCGTGCTCGGCGGTGAGGCGGCCGCCGCACGGCTGCACCGGACGATCGAACCCGAGGTACTCACCCTCTACGGCGCCAAAGCGGACCTGCGGCGCTTCATGGTCCAGCGCCCGTTGCCGGAGGACCCGCGCGGCAACGTAGAGATCCTTGAGCAGTTTTGGCACTTCGCGCCGGATCCGCCGGAGTTGGCGCCGCGCCTGCTGATCTATGCCGATCTGCTGGCAACCGGGGATGCCCGCTGTCTGGAAACGGCGCAGGCCATGGAGGGAGGGATTCTTGATCGATTTGCGGGATAGCGACGCACTACGCCACCTGGCGGCCATCGTCGCCGATCTTCGCGCCGCTGCGGTCATAGACTTTCTGCTGGTCGGCGCCGCGGCGCGGGATCTCCTGCTGCTGTATCGACATGGCATTACACCGCCGCGCCGCACGACCGACGTGGATTTCGCTTTCTGCGTGCCGGACTGGTCGCGGTTCGAGCAGCTGAAGGCGGCACTGGTTGGGTCGGGGCGCTTCACCTCGGGGCGCATCACGCATCGCCTGCACCATCGGATCGGCACGCCGCTTGACCTGATTCCATTCTTCGATGTGGACTTGGCTGGTGCCTGGCTACTCGGCTCACTCGCCGTGAGGCGATTGACCGTTATGGCGAGCATCGCCACGCGATGATCGCCCGCGCCACGACCATTCTCGAGCGCCAGACCGACCCCAATGGGCCGTTGCGCCTCATCGGCGAGATTCAGGCGGCGAACCCCGAGCGGGCGCGGCGCACGCTGGTCGCCTTTCTCAATGGCCTGCGACGCCGTGTGTCGCTCGCTGACCCACGACGGTAACCGAAGGCACAGATGGCCATCCGTGCTGAGCGGCCCGCAGACGGTGGGCCGATTGCGGCCGTGATGTTTCTTGACACCTGCATTGAAAGATCATAGATCTTTTCCTGACACTTTTGGCAGCGGAGGCATCATGCAGGGTCAGCGTATCGGCTATGTTCGGGTCAGCAGCTTCGATCAGAACCCGGATCGGCAGCTTGAGGACGTGCCGGTGGACAAGACGTTCACCGACAAGGCGTCCGGCAAGGACACCCAGCGACCACAACTCGATGCCTTGCTGGGCTTCGTGCGCGAAGGTGACACGGTGCTGGTGCACAGCATGGATCGCCTGGCGCGCAACCTCGACGATTTGCGCCGACTCGTACAGACGTTGACCAAACGGGGCGTGCGGGTCGAGTTCGTCAAAGAGCATCTGACCTTCACCGGCGAGGATTCGCCGCTGGCGAATCTGATGCTGTCGGTGATGGGCGCGTTCGCCGAGTTCGAAAGGGCATTGCTGCGCGAGCGGCAGCGCGAGGGCATCGCACTGGCCAAACAGCGCGGCGTCTACCGGGGCCGCAAGAAATCACTCGGCCCCGCGCAGGTGGCCGAACTGCGGCAGCGGGCCGCGGCCGGGGAGCC
>Ga0247838_1001999_pt1 | contig 27240 bp, 25 predicted proteins | sample LaCruzMarch2015__5_FD_189097 | JGI IMG/M metagenome (GOLD analysis project Ga0247838, IMG submission 189097) | Freshwater microbial communities from meromictic Lake La Cruz, Castile-La Mancha, Spain - LaCruzMarch2015_15m | ecosystem: Environmental > Aquatic > Freshwater > Lake | place: Spain... | reverse complement strand
TTGGGGCTTTTTCTTTCTTAAATCTATGGATAATTGCTCGCTTCACTACAGCACTATAACGGGTTGTGCGTTCGCTTCGCATTTATCCACAGATTTAATCTCACATCTGTTTGAACTTTTACACTACAAGCTAAATATGCCGAGTTCCTTAAAGAGAAAAACGATAATAATCAATATGTTCACGGAAGAATCAGATCGGCAATAAGATCAATTAAAAGCAATCTTCCCTATCTCTTTGTATATAAAGAGATAAATGCCGATATCCCTCACACGACCAATAAGCTGGAGGGGGCTTTTTCACATCTCAAAGAAAAAATCAGAATCCACCGAGGAATGAGCAAAAATCGTAAGAAAAAAGCAGCTAAATTTATTCTTAAAAACTCTTAATCAGCCCTACATTTTTTCCATTATGCCCTAAAATAGAAGTTATCGGCAATGAAGCAAGTACTGCAGCCCATACGGTGTAACGCCTTGCCAATTCTGATATAGCAGATATTATAACTGCGGTTAGAAGGGTTTTTGCAAGGAAATACCCCATATATCACCAATGATGCTCAAAGCGTTTGCGGATAAAAATTGCCGCAGAGTTTAAAGTAATCAGTGCAACCAGCAAAACCATTATACCTGCTGCTGTTTTTTCGACAAAGCTTTCTTCGGGGCTGGTCGCCCAAAGATAAATCTGTACCGGCATTGCGGTTGCAGGATCGAGCGGATTTCTAGGAATATCGACAATAAAAGCAACCATGCCGATCATAAGTAAAGGTGCGGTCTCACCCATTGCACGGGCTATGCCTAAAATTGTTCCGGTCATGATGCCGGGAATCGCAAGCGGGAAAGTATGATGAAGAACCACCTGCAAAGGCGACGCACCGAGTGCCCTTGCAGCATCACGGATTGAATCCGGCACTGCACGCAAGCTTGCTCTGGTAGCAATTATTATGGTCGGCAATATCATCAATGCGAGAGTTAAACCGCCTGCCAAAGATGCCGAGCGTGGAACCCCGAACAGATTAAGATAAACCGCAAGTCCGAGCAAACCATAAACCACCGAAGGTACTGCCGCCAAATTATTGATATTAAGCTCGATAAGGTCGGTAATTTTGCCGCTTGGTGCAAACTCCTCGAGATAAATTGCCGTCATCACCCCGATCGGCAAAGCAACCAACATGCAAGACAGTAACGTAAAAAGCGAGCCGATCATACTGGCGGCAAAACCTGCCAGTTCGGGTTCACGTGAATCGCCGGAGGTGAAGAAATAATTGTTCCAAGTAAGCTTGATATCGCCTTGTTCTTTGAGCTTTGTAACCCAGAGAACTTGATCGGGATTTAATTTGTCGCTACCCGATTTTATATAACGATCAACCCGATCCGATGCCGAAAGCCAAAAAACTGTTTCTTTGCCGATTATTTGCGGATTAGCAATAACATGATTACGAATTTCCTGCAATGCCCCCGAGCTGATTAAGCCGACCAACGCCCGAATTTGTCGCTTGTCTTTAACCTCGGGGAATTGTTTGAGCAAGGCCTGCTTGATAAACGGGCTGAAATCGGCATGCCTTATATCTTTTGTATTATCGCCGACGCTTGAATCTATAGTAAGTGGTAAAGAGATTTGCGTGTGCAAGAAACCTTGCCAGCCACGCATCACAATTGTCGAAAGTAGGAACACTAAGGAAATTAAAGCGGTCGCAATAGCAATTTGACCGTAACGCCGAAAACGTCGCTCCGCTTTATAGCGTTTTGCAAGTAGGGTCTTATTCATAAGCTTCCCGATATTTTTTAACCACACGCAAAGCAAGGATATTTAGCAACAAAGTAACCACAAATAAAGTTAGCCCCAATGCAAATGCCGCCAAAGTTTTGGGGCTGTCAAATTCTTGATCGCCGACCAATAACGAAACTATTTGGGCGGTTACGGTCGTCACTGCATCAAACGGATTAAAGGTTAGATTCGCCGAGAGTCCGGCTGCCATTACCACGATCATAGTCTCGCCGATTGCACGAGAAACCCCGAGCAAAACCGCTCCCATAATCCCCGGCAATGCGGCAGGGAAAACCACGTGAATAATCGTCTCTGATTTGGTTGCCCCGAGAGCCAGCGAGGCATCTCGCAAAGATCTCGGCACCGAGGTTATAATGTCGTCGGAGAGTGAGGATATAAACGGAACAATCATAATGCCCATCACAAAACCTGCGGCAATTGCACTCTCGGTTGCCACTTCAAAACCCAATGCACCGGTTAGAAGCCGCAGCAACGGTGTTACCGCAATAATTGCAAAATAGCCGTAAACTACGGTGGGAATCCCGGCTAAGATTTCAAGCAATGGCTTTATGATTGTATGCGAACGCTTGCTTGCATATTCCGCCATGTAAATCGCCGAGAATAAACCGATCGGAACAGCAAAAAGCATGGCGATCAACATGATAAGCAAAGTGCCGCTAAATAGCGGAATTATCCCGAATGAGCCTGATGAGCCGACTTGATCGGCACGGATCGCAATCTGCGGACTCCAATGCAAACCGAACAAAAAATCAAACGGATTAACGAATTTAAAGAAATGCAAAGACTCGATCAACACGGTGAGAATAATTGCAAAAGTTACCGCAATCGAAAAGAATGCCGATAACATCAACAATGCTTTGATAAATTTTGCCGCTAAAATTTGTCTATTCTTTTGCATAAATAACTTACGTTATAACCAGAAACGAGATCCTTACGAACTCCCTCTAACATATTCAGACAATTAAGTATACCTATATGTTTGCGATGTAATATTCAGCATTATTCCTCGGCAATCGGCATATAAACGCTAAAAATGCTGCCTTCGCCGACGACGCTGTCGATTTTAAGCACACCACGATGCCTGTGGATAATATGCTTAACGATTGCAAGCCCTAAACCGGTTCCGCCGATTGTGCGAGTGCGTGCCGAATCCACCCGGTAAAATCTCTCGGTTAATCTCGGCAGATGCTCTTTGCCGATCCCTTCACCTTTATCGATCACCGCAATCACTATCGCCCGATGGGTATTGACGAAATTAGGGTCGCTCGGCAAAACCGAAGTCACTCTTCCGCTGATTTTTATATCGGTTGCGGTATTACCGTATTTGATCGCATTGCCGAGCAGATTATGGATAACCTGCATCAATTCACGCTCTTCCCCCCGGACAAAGGGTAAATTATCGGGAATGTCTAAGATAATTTCCATATTTTTATCTTTTGCCGCCCAGGAGAAATTTTCTTTTTCATTGCGGATTATACGTAAAATATCGACTTTGCCTTGCGGCACCGAATAGGAATTCATCTCGATCTTTGAAAGCGATAATAAATCATTGATCAAGTTGATCATGCGGTTAGCCTGGTCGTCCATAACCTTTAAAAATTCTTCATGCACGGCAAGATCGTCTTTAGCAGGACCTCGCAAAGTTTCGATAAATCCTTTGATGCTGGCAAGCGGAGTACGAATTTCATGGCTGGCATTGGCAACGAAATCTGCCCGCATTTTTTCCACCCGTCTGAGTTCGGTCACGTCGTTTAGAGTAATTATAAGCGAGATTCCGCCGCTTGAGGCCGCAGGAAAACGCTCGATAATTGCCCGAAAATCACGAGGGGCAGGTTCTTCCATGCGAAAATTAACTTCACGTCCCCGAAGATCGGAAATTACCGCTGCAACACCGTTTAACATTTCATCGCTCGGAATTATGTCGGAGATTGATTTGCCTGCAAGATTCTGCCCGAAGATTGCTCTTGCCGCTTTATTGGTGCGGACTATAATTTGCTCGTCGTTACACATCACCAAAATATCGGGAAGGGAATCAACCAGAATTTCCCGCTCGGTGATAATATCACTCATTTGACGACGTTTATTTTCCCAGGAATAGTGCAATTTGATCAATTCTTGCGGTAAATTACTGATTGCACTTAAATAACCGAGTTTAGGCTCTTCAATTTGTTTGTCGTCCGCCAAATCGTCGACATAAGCGGTAAGAGCGGTTATATTATCCAGAAAAGGAGCTATAATCAAGGTTGTTGCAACTAATATAAATAAGTAAGAATAAAGAAAACCGTCAAATCCGATTGTTCCGATCATAATTAAAATCAGTAACAAAATAAGGGCAGGGATCGTCAATATCACGACGGTTTTAAGCAGGGAGAAAAAAGATATGCCGGTGCGATTATTCATTTTATTGTGTATTTGTGGGCAGATTTAAAAATTATCTGCCCGACGATATTACATTTACAGCCTTGATGCAAATCTTATGATTACATTCCAGGACCGCCGGTTCCGGTTTTTGTTGCTGCATAATTTTGATCGTTTGCGGCAGCCCTTTCGGCTGCTATTTTAGCGGTGGCATCGCCGATTACGGCAGGAGTGGCAGGAGTTTTAACTGCATTTTCTACCGGTTGTTGCGATATTGCTTGAGTTTGATCGGGTAATTCTGATTTTACCTCGCTTACAGGCGGTTGTTCCGCAGGCTTGCTTTCGGCAACCGGAGCGGCTGTCGGAGCAGGTTCGGCATGCGGTTTTGCATGGCTTGCCGCATGTGCGGTTATCGAATCAAATACTTGTTGAATTGTAACATTTTCCGGTAATTTCAATCGCATACGATAAGTGTCGGGGTGATTCTCTTTTTCGCCTGTAGTCGGTGACGAAATTTTAAAGTCGGCTGTCGCATGTTTGCGTTTTTCTGCTTTGGCATCATCATCTAAAAAAACATCATTTTTTAAGATTTGTTCAACTTCTTTTTTAAGTCCGTCATTGGCAATTCCTGCGGCTCTATGTTGCAAGTAACCTTGAACTTCTTCATTGCCTGCAGTTTGCCCGAAAGCTTGCAGCCAATTTTCACCGGTATATGTCATGTGATGACGGATTAAACCTTCGCCTACCGATTGTTTTGCATCTTTGGCATAAGTTTCCATCAATTTATTAAATGCAGAAACTTTGAGCGGATATTCGCCGTTTGGCAACTTGTCTTTGTCCTCTACGCTAGTATCGGGAATCCCGATTTTAAGCGAGACTTCGGCTTGTTCGCCGTATTTTTCTTCTTTAATGTCGATTCGTAATAGATTAGTGATTTCGGCAATCTCGGCTTCGTTTAAAACCGGCCTTGCAACACCGTCTGCACCTAGCGTAGTTGCGGTTTTTGCATCTTCGATCAATTGCGTGCGAATTTCCGGCAAACGGCTTTCTAAATTTTGCTTGAGTGTATTGGCATCTTCGTCGTGAGCGGCGTAATAATTTATATTGATCGGGCTATCGCTGCTAGTTCTTATATTGGCTCCGCCTGAATTACCGTGATACCAATAATGTCCGCCGCCGTTTTCTTTGCCTGTTTGCCATTTTTTTAGAGCTTCGACTTCTTCGGCAAGTAAGCCTTGGCTTGCATCTGGGGATTGATGTTTTGTTAAAGCTTCTATTTCGGCTTGTAACTCGTTTGCCGGGTGGGGCTGTAAACCGTTAAAAACCTCTTGTATAATCGGAATTCCTCCTAGTGAATTTTGTATTGCCGCAAAGAATATATCCGGGGTTGTATCTTCATTGGCGGGCTTTAGGAGTAACACAACTTGTTCATGCGGTTTATCGCCACCTCTATTTAGCGAGTGTGATAACTCAGGCTCAAGTGTAACCGAAGGTTTGGTTGCCACAACTTCAACCGAAGCGAGTGGATTCCCCGACTTAGAGAATAATGAAGTAACTGCATTTTCAACCGGTTTGTAAGCCATAAATAATCTCCTAATTATTTTTTGTATCTGTCAAAAGATATAGCATATAATGATGACAATATTATGACAAATTACAAAAAATTATGAAAATATTTATTTTATAATCGTAAATCTGCCCTTGCCGCAAATCACTTTGGCAAATTCCCCGACCGTATGGATCGAGAAAACGATGATCGGAATATTATTATCCTTGGCAAGCGAGATTGCCGATGCGTCCATAACCTTAAGATCTTGCTTAATAACTTGGCGATAGGTTAGGGATTCGTAACGCTCGGCGGTTTTGTCTTTTTTAGGGTCGGCAGAATAAACTCCGTCCACTTGGGTGCCTTTGAAAATCGCATCGCAACCCATTTCGGCAGCCCGTAAAGCAGCGGTAGTATCGGTAGTGAAAAACGGATTGCCGGTTCCGGCTGCGAAAATCACCACCCGGCCTTGTTCCATATGGCGGATTGCCCGGCGTCTGATGTAAGGCTCGCAAATTTCCATCATCTGAATTGCCGATTGCACTCTGGTATCAACCCCGATTTTTTCCAATTCATTTTGCAAAGCCAACGCATTAAGTACGGTGGCGAGCATGCCCATGTAATCCGCACTTGCCCGTTCCATTCCGTGTTCGGCACCCGACATGCCCCGGTAAATATTGCCGCCGCCGACGACTAAGCAAACCTCGACTCCCATCGCCGCAACTGTTTTTACTTCACCGCAAATACGCTTGACGATATCTTGATCATGCCCATAATTTTGCTTGCCCATTAGAGCTTCGCCGGAGATTTTTAAGAGAACTTTGCGGTAAATCGGAGTGTTCATAGTTTTCTTTCTATCGTGGTTACTTCAACAATATATTGGTTACTTCTTTGAGTTGCATTCTTGACCGCATCAAATAAAAGCCCTGTACGGCGAGGTGGTTGGGCATAAACTGACTTGAATTGCTTGCGTTGAAGACGAAGAAATGATTGATCTTTGCACCTTCGGCAAGGCTTTCCATGGTGTTGTCCCAAGCGTTTTGCAATTGTTTTTCTTTGATTAAATCGGCAAAATCACGCCGTAATTCTCGCATGATCAGATAATTGACATACATGCGTCCTTTGATCGAATAGAATATATCGGCGGCATCACTATCGATATATTTTTGCGAATAATTATGTATATGACTGTCAATTATTGCCGAAGCCGAACCCATATCGTTGGAGATTCTATCCAATGCTTCCATTAGATTATCGCCACGACGGTCAAAGATTGCCTGCCCTCTGGCAACTCTTTGATTATACTGTCCGAGTAAATTTGCAGCGGCAATATATTGCTCTTCTGAAGGGGTGGTCGGCAGCAACGAGGTCGAAATATCAAACACCCAAACATTAGGTGAATATTTTAAAAGTCCTGCCGCTTTTTCTAGATCGACATCGGTCTGGCTCGAGCTGCGTGAGCGTCCGATTTGGTCGGATAATTCAACCGCAAAGCGAGAAATTGCCGAGACCATTCCACGTTGGAAAGCAGGCATACGGACTAAAAAATGCGAGGGATAAAAAAACGGATCGTTGGGAACCCAGCGATTTTCCAAGACTTCTCGTTCGATCAATGCTTGAATTATTGCAACTGAGTGGCTGCCGTTTTCGATCTCAAACTTTTTGCCTGCTTTGAAGTTTAAATCATCGTCGATATTGCTCATGAAAAACATGCCGATCGGATAATATAGGCATGTGAAAATAAACAAAAAAGACCCCAAATAAATAAAAACATATTTAGGAATTTTTTTTAACTGCTGCCAAATCAATCTTAATGTTTCCATATTAGTAACGCTCCATGGTTAGACCGTTCATGCTGATTTCGGTCGGGCGATTTTCAATTATATCGGCAATCAATGCAGCACTACCTGCGGCTTGTGTCCAGCCCAAAGTTCCGTGTCCGGTATTAAGATAAAGATTGGAATATTTGGTTTTGCCGATAATCGGCGGGCCGTCGGGAGTTGAAGGACGCAAACACGCCCATTCGCTTTCCGGAGTATCAAATTCGCATTTTGGCAATAATTCTTTAATCGAACGCACGATCGGGGCGATGCGTTTTTGCCGCACTTCTTGATTATAACCCGCAAATTCGGCAGTGCCGGCAACCCGCAATCTATCACCGAGGCGGCTATAAACTAATTTATGCTCACCATCGGTAAGGCTCATATTGGGGGCATAGTGACCGGCTTTAAAAGTAACGCTGTAGCCTTTCATCGGGTAAATCGGTAATTTTATGCCCAACGGTTTGAGATAAATCGGGCTATATGAACCTAGCGACATCACGTAAGCATCTGCGGTAAATTCGCCTTTATCGGTTAATATCGACGTAACATTGCCGTTTTTTTGATTTATTTTTGTGATCGCAGTGTCATAATGAAACTTAACATTATATTCTTTTGTGCAAACTTTTGCCAATTCCCCGGTGTAAGCAAAAGCATCACCGCTTTCGTCGAGTGACTGGAAAATGCCGCCGATTATTTTCTTGCCTGCATTGCCGAGGGCCGGCTCTAGGCGGACGCAATTATCGTAGTCGGCAACTTCGGCAGGGCAGCCGAATTTATCCTGAAATTTTGCTTGCTCGATCGCATGTTCCCATTCTTTTTGGGCAGAAAATATATGTAAAATTCCTTCACGGCGATTGTCGAATTGAATGCCGCTGTAAGATCTTACCCATTCCAGCTTTTTTTTGCTGTAAATACCGAGGCGAAGTAAGCTTACGCTGTTTTTCTTGGCATTGCTTTCGCTGCAATTGGCAAGAAATTTTAGCCCCCATGTCAGCATGTCTAAATCTGCCCTTGGACGTAATACCAACGGAGCATCGTCTTTAAATGCCCATTTAACAAGTTTGGGCAGCACCGAAGGATTTGCCCAGGGTTCGGCATGGCTGAAGCTTAATTGTCCGCCGTTGGCAAAGCTGGTCTCGCAACCGCTTTGAGTTTGTCTTTCAATAACTTCGACATCATGACCGCGGCTTGCTAAAAAATATGCCGTACTTACGCCGACTACCCCGGCCCCGAGAACAATAACTTTCATGAATAAACGCCTAATGAGATTTTCTTTATGATTGTTATTGTTATAACAAGTTTTTGCATATCGCAACAAACTTAATTGGTTTGCCGAATCATTGCGATTATATATGAGAGATTATCGATATTTTGTCCGCCTGCTTTTGCAAGAAGATTTTTTACCGCCAAGTCGGAATATTTATTACCGATAATTTTTTCTTTGGAGGAGCGGATTTCCGAGACTACTTCGAGTAATAATTTGCAAGCGGCAAAGAATTTTTCCGGCAAGCCTGCCTTTGCATATAGGGCTTTAAAGCCGAGACTACCTTTGTCGTGAATAAGTCTTTTGGCGTTAGCAAGCGGAATATTGGATAATTTGGCAAGGCTTGCCTCAAAGAATGAGAGATTGCCACGGCAAAGAGAGGTTAGAATTATTGAAGGGGTTAATCGCCCGAAAACATGTAATTGCGAGACTAGTTTCTCAACGTCTTTTTCGTTTAAATCTCCGTCGACGAGCTGTAGGGTGGCGATTTCCCTGGTGCGTTCGCTTTCGCCCTCTACTGCTTCGGCTGCGATTTTGTATTTCTTGCGTAATGAATCCGATAATGCAGTTGAAACCAATGCGATAATTTTCTCGACTATCGTAATCGGCAGAGCAGGGCGATTTGCCAAACTATCTATTATTTGTTGATTTTTTGTATGATTTGCGATGATTGTTTCGTAGCCTATTTCATCAATTTCTGCGGTTATATTATCGCTTAAAGATGCGATGATTGTTTCTTCTTTTGTGTCTATTAAAGCTTTGGAAATTTTTTTAGAGATATTTTTTCTTTGGCTGATTGCCAATTTCTTTTTAATCTCTTTGGTGGTTGCTATAATATCAAGCAAGTCTTCTTCGCTTAGAATCGTTGAATCGCTAATGATCGGCAAAGCTACCGATGTTACGTCTGAAGCCAGCACTATTATAATATCACGGGGTATATATGGATTATGACGCAAAAGATCGGCAAGCATTTCACGAATTTTTAACTCGGTATCTTTGGCAATAATCCGCAATATTTGTTCGGCAATACCGACTTCGCTTAGGCTATATTTTCTGTTTAAGTGAGAGTCGGCAACTTTTTTGATTATTTCCAGGCGAACTTCAATCGTTTCGCTATGCAAAAGCCTATCCACATCTTCTTTGCTTAAAGCAAGAAAATTAACGCTATTTTTAGAGTTTTTGTCAACAAGCTTGGGCATTTGATCTTTGATTGTTCTGTATTATCGTTATTATATAGTCCATATAATCGATTTCATGGATATTTTTATCTTCGAGCAATCGGCTGGTTAATATCTTTTTAAAATCACTTCTTTGATAACGACCGCCGTTGGTTTCTTCGATCACTATTTTTAACAAATGGCGAATTGCCGGAAATAGTTCTATCGGTAGCTCAGTTTTTTTATAAAGAGCGTCAAATCCCATTGAATTATCTAGGATTAGCAGCTGTGCATTGATTACGGAAATTCCCGATAATACCGCCATTGCATGTTCAAAGAACCGCAAATTACCAAGACATAAAGAGCGTATAACTAAAGATGTATTAAGGCGACCTGCCGCATGAAGATGGACAACCAGGTCGGTAGTATCCATATTGCTCATGCTTTGGTCAATCAAACCGAGTGTAGCCAATTCGCGTGCGTAATGAGCAGAGCTGTCTGCAACTTTCATCGGTATGTTATATTGAGATGTCATGATTCGTTTGACTTCGTCGGAAACTATGACGAAGATTTTTTCCACGAATTTAGCCGGTAAATTTTTGCGTTTGCCCATTAAGTCTACTATGTCGGCATCATTGCCGAATAAGTTATAGACGTGTCCAAAGCCGAGTTCGTCTATATTGGCATTGCCATTTCGCAACAGAGTTTTAATGACTTGGGGATTTTCTTTTTTTACCAGCTCTACCGATAATTCGGGCGATATTATTTCCCTGCGTGCAATTGCCGACATTACCTCTACGTTTTTAGAGCTTTTGGTGATGTCGATAAGGTCGCTTTCGGTCAGTACGAATGATTTTTCGAGAACAGGAAGCGAAATTTCCGCCAAGTCACTTGCAAGTTTCAAGATAACATCATGCGGAGCTTCGATGCTTTCGGCAAGATTATTGCTTAATATTTTGCGAACCTGAATCTCGACATCTTTGACCAGGAGTCGGAATATTTCAATCGCAATGCGTTTTTCATTGTCGATAAATTCACCCTCTGCAAAAGCCAAAGAGATTTTTTCTGCAACTTCAGCTCTGGCAGCCGCCGACGGTTCTTGTATTATTTTCTGGAGATCGCTTATATTTATAGCCATAATCCCTCCGAAACTTTTCTATTTAAATTCTATATTCATGATTTCATATGTTTTGTTGCCGCGGGGAGTAGTTACTTCTACTACGTCGCCCTTATGCTTACCGATTAAAGCACGTGAAATCGGTGCAGTTATCGACAATTTATTCTGTTTTATATCGGCTTCGTATTCTCCTACGAGCTGATAAATAACCGTTTCTTCGCTATCTTCATCGAGCAATTTTACGGTTGCTCCGAATTTAACTATATCTCCGCCGAGTTTTGATACGTCGATTACGTCTGCTCCGGCTATCCGCCCTTCGAGTTCAAGTATTCTGCCCTCGATAAAGCTTTGTTTTTCTCTTGCTGCGGAATATTCCGCATTTTCGGATAAATCTCCGTGGGCTCTGGCTTCGGCGATCGCCTTAATCACATTCGGGCGTTCGATAGTCTTTAACTGTTTTACCTCTGCTTCCATAGCAACAAAGCCTGCGGCAGTTATAGGAAATTTCTCCATGAAGTCTCGCTTTTTTAATAAAAAATTTATAATAATCTATTTATATTGATTATTTTTAATCAATCAATCGGTAAATATTTTATCTTAATTTATTATTGTTCTTAATTATCATTTATACAGTATTTTAGTTAATAATTGGTTAATAATATCACATAATTTTACAATAATTTTATAATAATTTTCTGCACCGTTGTTTTTGAAAATAAATTCTCGGCGTTAACCTTTTATTAACTATTTTATGTTAAATCGCCGTTATAGGTTCAATCGAGCATGTAGCTTAGTTGTTTGTAAAGTCACAGGAAGTTATCGAAATGGGTGTAAAATATGCAACAAAACTTAAGCGAAATAATCAAAATAGAGATTGAAAATAAGTTAAATAATTTTTTAGGGCAGGGCGGTTTAAAAATTTACATTGCTGCAAACGATAATATCGATTCATCGAACGTCGGTATTGCAATTGAGGGGATTGAAAATATCCCTCTTTGTGAAAATAAACTTATATCGGAAATTCGGGTGCGTTTGGCAATATTTGCCTGCTCACGCAAATATGATGCGTTGCTGCTTGAAATCAGCCGAATTCTTCACCCTTATAATCTGAATTTTTCGGAAGCGGTTATTTTGCTTTCCAGCATACATATTGAAAAAACCCGCTATGTTGAAGGCAATCTACACAAGGGCAATGCCAAATTGCGTTATATAGTTGAGCATGGGTGAGGGGGCTTTTTTATCCCAATTTTATTCCCGTGGTTTTTATGTTTCCGGCAGAATATGCAATCGGAGAGGCTGAAGACATGCCTTGAATATTCTCAACTTTTGGTGAGTTTTCTGGCGTATTTTCTAGTTTCTGTACTTTATCGATAATAATTGCCGGTAAATTTCTATGCGGCAGGAGATATGCGTTGGCGGTTTCTTGATCAGGTGATTTATCTAATTTTTCCTGTTCGGTTTTCCAAGTAATCTTTGAATATTGTGCAATTGCTTGGCTCTGGCTAAATCCCATAGAGTCGTTTATTGCCATTTTCCCGGTTTCTTTAGTTGCCGAAACTTGAGCATCGGGAGATTTTGCTTTTACTTTAACGACATTCTCTGCTCCTCCGCATGAACCAAGATTAACCAATTTAATCTTATCATCTATTAGCTGCAAATAAGTTTCGGCATGATAAGAGTGACCTCTTCCGGTAAACATCTGGAATTCAGCTTGTTTTCCACCTTGTTTTGCGGCAACGATATTTTTTATCTCGGCAATTCCTTCATCTAGTTTTTCAGGGTTATTGGCATAAATATGCACCGGGGTTTTGCCGGTTTCATTTGAAATATGGGTGTGGTTTTCTTTTTCTTCTATTTTCCAACCCGATTTTCCTTTGTATTCTTGTTTCCAATGATTAAAACTCGCTTTGCTATCGTCGTCGTCTGAAGGAAAAACCATCAATTGATAATTTTTTCCGTCTTTATAAGTTAATTTGTCCTGTTCAATTGTAACTATTTTCTCAACTTGATAGCGTTGATTATGTTCCATTCCGGAAAAAAATGTTTTCATATCGGGGGAAATTTCGTCAGAAGATTTGGCGTATATATTAGCTGCAACTCCCATGCGATCTTTTGCCTCTTGTGAGGTTGCATTCTCATATTGATGTTTTAATTCGCTTTCAAAAGAATGCCGTAATTGCGGGTTGCCTTTCAAGGAAACCATTATTTCGGTCATCGAGACCAAATAATTTAACTCCGGAGCATTTGCTGCTTTTTCCCCTATATCTTTTACGGTTTTTTCTAATTCTTGCGGCGGAATAAGTTTTATAACCGTATCAATTCGATTATATGCAGAAGCAGCCTCTAAAAATGTCGCCATTTCTTGTTTTTGTGACTCCGACAGAATATCAGTGAGGTTTTTTCCGTTTTTCTCTAATTTATTTGCCAAGTCATCGACAATATTTAAATAAGTTGAGGTGAAAGCCTCTTGCCGACCTTTGGTAATTAAATCAAACTCTTGCGATGGTGACAAATTCGATAATAATGCAAATCTTTGGTTCTTCGGTAACTCATGATATTCGTTAAACGATCTTACCGCCATAATCGCATATTTTGTTACATCTGAATTGATTGAGTCGGCAATTGCATCAATGTCTTTTCTGTTCTCTGTCGCTATCAACGGAAAATTGGCAATCAATTCTTTGTGGTTGTTTTTCTGCACTAATTTATCAATAGCACCGTTGATAACCTCATGTTTATACGTTTTATCCTGGAGAAATTTATAATTTGTATAACTTAAAGTATTATCCGGTGTTTGTTTAAATGCGGCTTCTATTATTTTTGCACCGTTTTCTTTTTCTAGAAAACTTTCAATATTATAAATTACATGATCAGGTTCTTGTAAAGCAACATTAGTCATTGCCTTTTCTAGTAATTCATCGTGATAAGGCTGGTCTTTAAAAAGGCTGTGACGGCTGATAAACTTGCCGGGAGATGTTTCTACGGTTGCATAAAGTTTTTCTCTCAATATTTCTTCTTTGTGTGGATTTTGATCCAATAGACCGTGTTTATGCATTTGAATCACTGAAGGGACATCTTTTTCTATTATTTTATTGGCAAGATCACCTGCATATGGCTTGTCTTTAAATAAGCTGCTTCTAAGTGATAAGGATTCCGAATCAATATCTGCAAATTCATATAACGCAGATTTAAAAAGCTCATATTTAATTGGGTTGTCTTTCTCATTTGCACTTTTGCACGTCCTAACAACATCGTTTAGATAATGTTTGGCGATATCATCTATTACAGATTGTCTTCCGGGATTATCTTTTAGTGCATCTATGTTGCTCAGAATAAAGTTAATTGATGGGGAGCGTTGTTTTAAGCCTGTTTTGAAAGCTTCCAATATTATCTTATCTGCCGATTCTGTTTTTTCTATATTTGAATGGTTTAATACTATGTTTTCCCATTCCCCATGCTTGACTGCGTTAATAATTGTTGCTTCTTCTTTGGGAGTTAGATTTTCTCCTGCATCTAATTTATTTGCTCCCGAGGTTAATAATTCACTATCGATAGAAGTTGTTATTTCCTGCGGTGCTTGTGAAATATTAGGTTCTTGCGGCGGCTGAACCGCACAGCCGGTAGCCGTTACCAATGAGAATGCAAGGGCAATTTCTTGAACCTTTTTTAGGGCATGTTCAGTTAATCCGTTAAACACAAAATACTCACCAATATTATAATTCTTTATATAATATCATGAATAGATTAAAGAATTGTTAATTTTAGGGTTTGTTCAAATATCCAATTTATTAAATATAAATCCGGGAATATGTTGGATTATAAGCATAATCAGTTGCCATTTTTTTGGAGTATAGATCACCGCTTTGCCTTTTTCGATTCCGGCGACGATATCGGCGGCGACATCGGCAACCGGTGCGGCTTTTAAGCCTTTTTCTTTTAAGTGGGCGGTCATCGGGGTGTCGGTCGGGCCGGGTTTGATGATAATCGCTTTAATCCGAGTGCCGCCGAAACGATGCTGCAAGCCCTGAACATAGCGTTCAAGCAAGGCTTTTGCCGAGCCGTAAACATAGATTGATTTGCGACCGCGATCACCTGCCACCGAGCCGATAACTGCGATGGTGCCGTGTCCGGCTTTTTCCATATTGCCCGCAAAAGCTTCGGCAAATAACACCGGTGAGATTGCATTGATCTCGATTGCATCACGACAGGCAACGAGATTTTCCTGGCACAAACGTTGATCGGATAGTGAGCCGTGTGCGATCAATGCAATATCGACATCGCCTTGTGCGGAAATCGAATTAACGGTTTGTTGAATTTTTGTCGGGTCGAGAAAATCCGACTCGATAATATCGATTTTTGATTTCGGACTGCGGATTTTTAGATCCACTGCAATTGATTCGATGCGAGTTTTATCACGTCCGACCAAAACTAAATCGGTCGGTTCGTTTTGCAGCCAGATTCTTGCACAATGCTCGGCAATTGCCGAAGTTGCACCGATAATAACGATTTTTTTCATAAGTTTAACTTCCGATTAAGAATTGTGGATTAAGCGTTTTGAAAGAGCCGAGCTAATTCCCGGATCCCGATATTTAATAAATTCTTGTAATTGCGGATAGCCGGATTCAAATAAATCTCTCGGCATTCTTGCATCTTTTGCAGGATAAATTCTACCGCCTGCCCCCCTCACAATTTCGTCCAAGCGTTCAAATAATTTGAGAGTTTTCTCGCTCTTGTTGGCAAAATCAAGTGCGAGCGTAACCCCTTCTTGGGGAAAACTCAACATGCCGAGCGACTCAATCTTGCCGAAGGTTTTTAACACCGCCAAAAACGAGCCTTCGCCTGCTTGCGAAATTGCAGTCAACATCTCGCCGACTGCCTGTTTGCCGACCGAGCGTGGCACCACGCTTTGATATTGATAAAAGCCTTTGCGTCCGTAAATCCGGTTCCATTCAAGCAGGTTGTCGAGTGGATAAAAGAAGGATTTATAATGCTCGATGCTACTGCCGGCTTTGCGTTTTTTAACTGAAAAATATAACTCGTTAAACGGTTTGAGGGTTAGTTTGTTGACCAAAGAAAGCGGCGGAGTGAGCGGCACTTTGAGCGGACTTTTGGGCTTCTCGCAGTCGCTAATATTTGCGTGATTACTCCGCATGAAAATGCCTCTGCCGCTTGCATTTAAGCAGTCGATCCAGGCGACATTATATTCGTGGCTTGCTTCCGAAGAATCGGATAGAGTGAAAAATTCGTCTAAGCTTTCAAATGCAATGGTCTCGCTATCAAGCCATGCACCGTTAACTTTGCGAAGGGCAATTTCTGCCTCGGCAATCACCCCGGTTAGTCCGAGTCCGCCGATAGTTGCAGCAAACATCTCGCTATTTTGTGTTTTTGAACATTCAAGAATTTCGCCGTTGCTGCGGACTAATTTTATACTTACGACATGATTGCCGAAACTGCCCAACGCATGATGATTTTTCCCGTGAACATCATTGGCGATTGCTCCGCCGAGCGTGGCAAACCAAGTGCCGGGAGTCACCGGCAGCAGCCAGCCTTGTTTAAGCATAACTTGTTGAATATCTTTGAGTAGAACTCCGGCTTCACAACGCAAGATCCCGCTTTGCGGATCAAAGGCAAGGAATTTGTCGATGCCGCTCGTATTCCATAATATGCCTTTGGGATTAAGGCAGACATCGCCGTAACTGCGTCCCATGCCGTAAGCAATGCCGGGATTATGTTCGCCCATTTGAGTCGCAATTTTTGCCCGATCATTTAGATAAACCACGTCATGCGGCAAATTATTCAATCTTCCCCAGGAGGTTATATTTTGCATAATAAGCCTATCTTAAACACTAAAAATGCAACTGCGATGCCGACTAAAATCCCCGACAAAATTTCGATTTTTGTATGTCCGATACGTTCACGCAAATTTTGATCTTGTTTGAGCGAGTTGATTGCTTGGGCGTGCTTGCCGACTTGTCTGCGTAAGCTTGCCGCATCAAGCATAACGATGAACGCCAAAGTCAAAGCGACTCCGAAAGCAGGAGAGTCGATGCCTTGTTTAAGGGCGATCAAAGTGCTAGTTGAACAAACAATTGCACTATGGTTACTCGGCAATCCGCCATAGCCGATTAAGCCAAATGCGAGTTTTTTGGCTTTGATGCTATTGATGATAAATTTGCTCACCCCGGCAATCAGCCAAGCTAAAAACGGGGTTATTAAGTAAGAATAATCCATATATTAAACTTTCACCGGTAAAAGTGCATATCCGCAGGCGATGATCCATAATAATACCGTAAGCAGCAATTGCCAATCACCGATTAAAGCATCGGTGGGCGATTCGCCGCCGTCGAGTTCTTCAACCACGTACCAATAGCGAAATAAGCCGAATAATACCAACGGCACCGTGATAATCAATTGCGGTTTTGCCGACATCACGAACATGCTGTAAAACACCAACGCCCCGGTTGCCGACATCTCGGCGTAGCGATCAACCAATGAAATCGAATATTTTTCCAATACTTTGCGACCGTCACTACCGTTTTGGTCAAGTTCTTGCCGACGTTTTACCGCTGCCAAATAAAGTGCCAAGCATAAAGTTGTTACAAACATCCAGCCAGAAACCGGAACTGCCAGAGCCACCGCACCGGCATAAACCCGAAGCACAAAGCCGATTGCAATCGTAAAAATATCAACTACCGGCTCATGTTTTAAAACAAAGCTATAGGCAAGGTTAAGAACTAAATAAATCGCGATTACTTCAACCACTTTGGGGAACACAAAAAACCCTGCGAAGAGTATTGCGTATAATACGCCGAGCATTGCAATTGCAGCTTTAACCGAAATTAAACCCGAGGCGAGCGGACGTTTTTTGGACTTCTTTGGGTGCTTGCGATCATTCTCAATGTCGTGAATATCATTGACGATATACACCGCCGAAGCCGCAACCGAAAACAGCAAAGCAGCATATATAACGTTAGTTACCGAAGTGTAATTGAGGAAACTACCCGTAAAAATCAGCGGAGCAAAAACGAAACCGTTTTTAACCCATTGTTTGGGGCGGATCAGGGCAATCAGCCCAAGGATTTTTTTTGATATATTAGACATATATGTTTATTCTGGTACGTCGATTATTAAAATTTCACAATCTGAATCTGCAATCATAGCGATGATTTTGCTTTGGGTTACTTCGGCACCGTCGCCTTTTTGCATCTGCAATCCGTTAATAGTCGCACTTCCTTGAGAAAGCAATATATAAGCTTGATGCTTGATATTTTGCGATATTTTTGTGTCTTTGGTGAGTCCTCCTGCATAAATCGCCGCATCTTGATAGATAAATAAAGCGTCTTGGTCTTTATGTTCATTTTGTCCGGAGACTAGCAAGGTGAGTTTGTCGGCAATCGGCTCTTTGGGGAATTGCTTGAGATCCCAGCGTGGCTCAACATTCGCTTGATTTGGCTCAATCCAGATTTGATATAAAGTTGTTGCTTCATGCTCTAAATTTTGCTCGCTGTGGCGCACTCCGCTGCCTGCACTCATCACCTGAACGTCACCTGCCGCAGTGCGTCCCTTGTTTCCGAGACTATCTTGATGGGTAATTGCCCCTTGGCGAACATAAGTTATAATTTCCATATTATTATGGGGGTGGGTGCCAAATCCGGTTTGGGCGGCTATTTTATCGTCGTTGATAACGAGTAATTTTCCGAATCCGATGCGGTCGGGGTTGCGATAACTCGCAAAGCTGAAATGATGGCGAGCATCAAGCCAGCCGTGATCGGCATGTCCGAGTTGCAGGTAAGGGTAGATTTTTATCATTTGATTATGCTCCTTTAAAGTTCGCTCAATGCCCATCTCGCCCGAGGCTCGGTATCAAGCGGTGAGGTGAGTCCGAGTTTTAAGCGTTCGATTCCTGCCCAGGCTATCATCGCTGCGTTGTCAGTGCAAAGGATAATCGGTGGAGTGATAACCGTGAAACCATATTCATCTGCAACTTGCGAGAGTGCTTGCTTGAGATATTGATTGGCAGCAACTCCGCCTGCAACCACTAGGTTTTTGCTCTCATATTGCGAGCTAAAAATCTCGAGTGCGTTTTTCATTCGGTCTTTTAAGACTTCGCCGGCAGTATATTGGAAAGATGCACAAATATCTGCAATATCTTGCTCGGACTCTATATTATGCTCGATGATTGCGAGGCGGACGGCAGTTTTGAGTCCTGAAAATGAGAAATCGCAACCTTGCCGTCCTTTAAGCGGCATCGGCAAGGTAAATCGCAAGGGATTGCCGCTTTTGGCTGTGGCTTCGAGTTTTGCACCGCCCGGATAGCCGATGCCGAGCATTTTTGCGGTTTTGTCGAAGGCTTCGCCCAAAGCATCGTCTAGCGTGCCGCCGATTTTGCGGTATTTGCCGAGCGATTCGGCGATAATAATTTGGCAATGTCCGCCTGAAATCAGAAGCAACAAATAAGGAAATTCAACCTTATCGGTCAAGCGCGCGGTGAGTGCATGTCCTTCTAAATGGTTAATCGCAATAAACGGCTTGTTTAACACCGAGGCTATTGCTTTGCCGGTCATGGTGCCGACGATTACGCCGCCGATTAGCCCTGGCCCGGTGGTTGCTGCAACAGCATCAATCGCTTCCCAACCGCAGCCTGCTTGCTCGATTGCTTGAGCTACGATATTGTCCATATTTTCGATATGGCATCTGGCGGCAATTTCCGGTACAACGCCGCCGTAAGGTGCGTGTGCGTTGTTTTGCGACAATATAACATTGGAGAGGATCTCGCCGCTATCGCTTACGATTGCCGCCGAAGTTTCGTCACAACTTGATTCAATTCCGAGAACTAACATAAAAACACTAGATAATTTGCAAATATTAGTTAAATAAATAAACATGATAATAAAAATAGCAACACGCAAAAGTCCGCTTGCATTGGTTCAAGCAGAAATGGTTAGGAATAAGCTGCTTGCAGCATTCCCAGGCGTGACTTGCGAACTCGTTGCGATGAGTACTTCCGGCGATGATAATGCCGACCGGGTGCTTGCCGAAATCGGCGGCAAAGGCTTGTTCACCAAGGAATTAGAAGAAGGTTTGCTTAGCGGTAAATTCGACATTGCAGTACATTCGCTCAAAGATATGGAGACCATATTGCCGCAAGGTTTGATGCTGGCAGCGGTGTTGGAGCGTGAAGATCCCCGTGATGCTCTTATTGCCAAGGATAATAAAAAACTTGCCGATTTGGGAAAAGTGCGTTTCGGCACTTCGGCAATGCGGCGAGCCGCACAATTAAAAATAATTTCACCCGATATTGAGATCGTAAATATTCGAGGTAACGTCGCAACTAGGTTGCAAAAAGTCGTAAACGGCGAGGTTGATGCGACTATGCTTGCATTTGCCGCCCTCAAACGCTTAAATTTGCAAGATCAAGCAAGCGAAGTTTTATCGAGCGAATATTTTATTCCGGCGGTCGGGCAAGGCATAATCGCAATTGAATGTCGTGAAAATAATACACAAATGCGTGATATGCTCGCTCAAATAAATCATGCAGAAAGTTTTATAGCCGCAACTGCCGAGCGGAGTTTGCTGGCGGTTTTAGACGGATCATGCCGCACCCCGATTGCCGGGTATGCAGAGATCAACGGCAATAATTTGCGTCTTAATTCACTGATTGCCAAGCCAGATGGTTCATTTTATACTAAAGCCGAGCGATCGGGTAATATTGCAGATGCGGTGAAAATCGGGCAAGAAGTTGCTGCCGAACTGCTCGCAAACGGAGGCAGAGATTGTTTGTGAACAAGAAGCTAATCGTCATTACCCGCCCTAAGCCCGATGCCGATAAACTTGCAGCTCTCATGAGTGAGCAGGGCTTTGCATGCTTGGTTGAGCCATTGATGGAAGTTGCACCTGAATTTAGGAATGCCGGATCGCTTGAAGCTGCTCTTGGCAATAATCCCCAGGCAATTTTAGTTACCAGCAAAAATGCGGTGCTTGCATTTGCCCGTATGAGCGATATTCGCAATATTCGTCTAATTGCGGTTGGCAAAGCAACTGCGGATTATGCAATGCAATGCGGATTTTCCAATATCGAATTTGCCGGAGGCACTGCCGATGCTTTGATTTTATATATTCGGGAAAATTGCCAAGCAAGTTTAGGCAATCTGCTTTATTTGCGTGGTTATGATATTACGCTCGATATTGCGATGATTTTGGGCGGAAAAGGTTTTGTCGTCGATTCGGTGATGCTTTATCGTGCTAAACCGATTGCGGATATATCGGGAAAATTATTCGATGCCATAAAACAAAAACGGGTTGACGGCGTGGTTTTATTCTCACAAAACACCGCCAAATTATATGTTAAGTTGATCCAAAAATCCGGACTTTCAGAGTTCCAGCAAAATATTACTGCAATTTGTATCAGCAAAGCAGTCGCCGAGCGGGCAGAGTTACTTGGCTGGAAAAATATTATAGTTGCAGCTAAGCCCAATCTTGAGAGTGTTGTTGCGAGTTGTGGATTGGTCTAATCAGAGCTAAAACCTAATCAATTAGAACTGGAATCCAGCTTGCAAATTTCAATTTTTTGTAAAAAGTCTGAAGTTTTCTCATTAAGCGAGCGACTTTGTCTAGTCAGCCCAAGCATTTCTTGAAATAATAACTCGGCATTATCTTTGATTTTATTTGCAGCCTTGCTTATTTCTGAAATATAATTCTCAATTGCTTGCGATTCTGTTGTTACGCTTCCTATGTTACCGGCAATGGTGTTTATTAAATTTTTCTGCTCGGAAATTATATTTACGGTGTTTGCCGATTTATCTTTTATTCTGCTAACTCCCTCTACAATATCACAAAACGTATATGATACTATTTGAGATGTTTGTTGCAGTTCTGTCGTATATTTTGAGATTTGATTGGTTGCATCGGCTGTTTGTTGTGAGAGTAATTTAACCTCATTTGCAACTACTGCAAACCCTTTTCCTGCCTCACCTGCTCTTGCAGATTCTATTGAGGCATTTAAGGCAAGTAGACTAATTTTATCCGCAATATCGGTAATTATATTTGTAATTTCTGCAATATTGGAGGTTGCAGTTTTTAATTGTAACGCCACCTTGTCGGAGTCTTTTAATCTTTCGACTGCATTTTGCATGGAAATTTGCGATTCGTTTGATTCAGTCTCGAGCTTATCGGCAACATCAACTAATTGTTTACTGATCAATTCTATCGATTTTATGTGTTCAAGCGTATTTTTTGTGCTTTGTTCTGCATATTCGGTTTTTTTTCGGCTATTCTCGGTCATGTCGGATATTTGAGCAGTCATATAGTTGGTTTTGCTTGAAGTTGACGCAAGTTCTTCTGCAATCGTTTGTACGTTCAAATCAAATTCCTTCATCAATTCAATACGACGTTCACGGATTTGATAATCTTTGAGATGTTCGGTGCGAATACGTAAAACTATAATATATACAAATATAGATAGTAATGCGGATAATAATGTCCCGATTGCGAATGCAAGCCAGATTCGGTTCATGCGAGTATAGAAATCCGAAGCGTTGATATCTAGCCCAACGGTACCGACAAATTCGTGCTTACTATTATAAAATGGCACATATGCACTAAAAAATGAACCCCATTCGTCTGAATAAGGATAGCTAACTGCGGTTGCTATATGTTCACTTAGTGCCTTTTTAAGAGATGGGCTTGCGTCTTTATATTCTTCCATAACCGAGGCTGGGTTGGAGCGTGTTATCTCGGGAGAAGTTTTTGCGTTTTCTTTGTATTGTGAGTCGATGATAAAATAGACTTTATCGTCTTTTAAGATATTGGTGTAAATAAAACGAAAATCATCGTCTACTGCAAGAATCTCGCGAAAGCCATTGATAAATTGCATGTATTCGGGAGAACCTTGTTGTTCTTGTTTTGTAATTTTTTGATGTTTGTCGCCGTCAATTCTTGATGCAACTATGGTTGCAATATCTTGTAACCGCTCCTGAATAGATTCTATCAATCCTATTCTTGCAACCGCCGCAACGGCGATGTTGCATATTATGCAGACGATAAATAGACAAATTGAAGCAGTAAAAGCTTCTTTTCTGGGATTATGATGGATCACTATAAACACCTACCTGATGTAAAAATATGCCGAACATTAGACTGCTTTCACTGCTAAATCTAGCTAGTCGTGAAAGAAGTCTATTCTATTTCGTTTATATAATCACGTGCAACATATTTCTCGTCATTCCCGGAAATTTATTCCGGAAATAAGGCGTTTGCAGCAAAATATAGCAGAATCTCAAATAGCCTACAACACCACCAAGTCTTTATTTAGTTCAACCACATGCCAAGGCAAGCCTTGCTTTGCGAGTTCTGCCATAAACGGATCGGGATCAAATTCTTCGACATTGATAACTCCGTTGCCGCCCCATTGTCCGGTTAGCACCATTTTTGCACCGACCACCGCAGGCACCCCGGTCGTGTATGAGACTGCTTGTGCGGCTACTTCTTGATTACACACCGCATGATCGCAGACGTTATAAATCAGATATTGTTTTTCAACACCGTCTTTAATTCCTTTGAATACGCAGCCGATCGAGGTTTTGCCGGTGTAATTTTCCGCCAAAGACGAAGGTTCGGGCAGTAATGCTTTGAGGAATTGCAACGGAATAATTTCAACTCCGTTATAAAGTATCGGGTCGATTCTCGTCATGCCGACGCTTTGCAAAACATCGAGATGTTTGATGTAATTATCCGAGAAAGTCATCCAGAAGCGAATGCGTTTTAAGCCTTTGATGTTTTTAACCAAGGATTCAAGCTCTTCATGATAGATCAAATAGGATTTTTTTTCGCCGACTTCGGGGTAATCGATCATGGTTGAGATCGAAAGCGGATCAATCTCGGACCATTGCCCGTTTTGCCAATATTTACCACGCTGGGTAACTTCACGAATATTGATTTCGGGGTTGAAATTAGTTGCAAAAGATTTGCCGTGATTACCGTCATTGCAATCGATAATGTCGATCTCGTGAATCTCGTCGAACAAATGTTTTGCTGCATAAGCACAGAAAATATTGGTGACACCTGGGTCAAATCCGCAGCCCAAAACTGCAAGAATTCCTTTATCTTTGAATCTGTCTTGATATGCCCATTGCCAACCGTAATGAAATTTGGCTTCGTCTTTGGGTTCGTAATTGGCGGTGTCTAAGTAATTAACTCCGGTTGCCAAACAAGCGTCCATAATCGGCAAATCTTGGTAAGGCAATGCCATATTGATGACTAAATCGGGTTTGACCTGCTCGATCAAAGCAATAACTTCGGCAACATTATCGGCATCAACTTGCGAGATTGTGATCGGTGATGCGATTTCTTTTTGAATTTTTTCACATTTTGACAAAGTCCGGCTTGCCAAATGGATTTTGCCGAAAACGTCGCTGTTCATCGCGCATTTTTTTGCAACTACGCTGCCTGCCGCACCTGCACCGATAATAAGAACCGTATTCATTTCACCCTCTTTGATAATAAATAATATTTACGCTATAAATAGCAAAAATGCCGATTTGTAAAGTTAGAAATCCTTAAAGAACAAGCCAATTGTGTATGGTTTGAATTTGCGAATCCTCCATAAGTGCGGGGGCATGTCCGACTCCCGGTATTTCGACAAAGCTATTTTGCGGACGATTTTCGCACATTTTTTCGCAAGTTTGGCGTGATATTATGTCGGATAACTCGCCTCTTATGATCAAAGTCGGGCAGGCGATATGTTGCCAAAAGGCGGTAAGATCAACATCGACGATTTCTTGTCCGCTAGTTGCTGCGGCACGGAAACCTGCACTTATTTGCGGATCATATGCTAGTTCATAGCTGCCGTCTGCTAATTCTATAAAGCTTGCATCAAACGCATATTGCCAATGCTCGTCTGATTTTATGCCAAACGGTGCGATGGTATTTTTAAGATATTGCATCGCTAGTTCTTTATTTACAAAGGTTGTTTCGCCCCCGACATAACTTATTATGCGTTTTAATCCCTTCGCCCAAATGATGTTGCCGATGTCGTTAAGCACGAGTTTGCCTATCAATCCCGGGCGAGCTGCTCCGAGCATCATCGCAATAATTCCCCCCATTGATGTGCCGACCCAATCGGTTTTGGTGATTGCCAAAGCAGCAAGCAAAGCGTTGGTATCGCTTACATAAGTCTGGTAATTATAATCGGTTGGATTTTCGAGCTTGTCGCTTTTGCCACGCCCAGGCATGTCAGGGCAGATAACGTGATAATCTGCTGCGGCTGCTTCTGCGAGTAAACGGAAATCTAAGCCGTTACGAGATAGTCCATGCATGCAAAGCAGCTTCTTGGGGTTGCTCGCATCGCCGTAACTATAATATGCTAATTTGCGGATTTTGTCTTTATTGCTCGGATCGGGCAAATTTATATAATCAAGCTTGAATTGCATTTGGGTCTCCGTATGCGATGAAATTGCCGTTGATAAAATCTTGTTTAGCATAAAGAAAATCGTCGCCTTGCGGGGTGATGATCTTGCCGCCTGCTGATTCTAGGATTGCATGTCCTGCAGCAATATCCCACTCCATAGTAGTGCCAAATCGTGGGTAAATGTCTGCTTTGCCTTCCGCTAAGAAGCAGAGTTTGATCGAGCTTGCACAAGGTATGCGATTGCTAATATTGCGGGCTGATAAATAATCTTCGGTTGCGAGATTTATATGCGAATGGCTGATAAAGGCTGCGACGTCGTTTTTTTCGCAACCCCGTACTTTTATTGGCGTGGTTAGATCATTTTGTCTGCGGAATGCTTGCCCTTCTGTTCCCCAATACATCACCTTGTCGAGCGGATTATAAATCACCCCGATGCTTGGTTTTTTGTCTTTGATTAAAGCGATATTTACGGTGAAATAACCGTTGCCTCTGATAAAACTCTTGGTTCCGTCAAGCGGATCAACCAGCCAGAAATATTGCTCTGCCCCGGTATTGGGTTTTTCGCCTTCTTCGGAAACCACCGGGATCCCGGGAGCGAGTTGTTTAAGCCGTTCGGAGATTAGCCTATCTGCGGCTTTGTCTGCCTCGGTTACCGGTGATTTATCGCTCTTTTGTTCAACTTCGGTGCCGGTTTTGTAATAAGTCATGATGAGATCGCCGGCTTGCTCGGCAAGTTCAAGCAATTGCGGTATAAGTATTTTGGAGTCGAGCATTTTTACGCCTTATTGTTGATTAAGGTTTTAATATAGCCGATTGCGTAATAATAACATCAAGTTTTTGATCATGCTCTTCGCCTTGGATTTTTGGGGTTTCTTGAAAGTCAAACCCAACTCCGATTGTGAGAATATTTTTGTGTTTGCGTAAGTCTTGAAGAGTTGCATCGTAATAACCGCCACCATAGCCGATGCGGTGAAGATTTTTGTCGAATGCGACAATCGGCACGATTATAATATCGGGGGATAATTGCTCCGCCGTTTGTAGCGGTTGGGGAATTTTATATTTTGAGATTTTTAGATCTTCGCCTTGTCGCCATGCCCGAAATTTAAGGATTTTACTCGTCCCGTCAATTACGGGTAGGCAAATTTGCTCGCATTTTAGGGCTAAAATATCGACTTCATTATTGCAGGGGTAATAAATTGCGACGATTCCTTTGTGGTCTTGCAAATACTTGCCGAGTTTGGCACAAATTTGCTTCGATAAATCTTGATGCTCGCTCGCAGTTAATGCTTGGCGAAGCTCGATTTTTTGTTTGCGGATAGATGATTTGTTCATATATTCATAGGATTAGCGAACGGGAACCGCACCGGCGTTGGAATAACTTGCCGCATGAGGCCCTTATGTTAAGGTGGGTACCGTATAACCAAAAAATTCCAACTTAACGGATTTTTAAGATCAGGGACAGCTCCCTATGCGTGATTATCGGCCCAAGGGACTAAAGTTCCTGACGACACTTAGCAGAACCCGCTCAATTATTACTATAGATCTTATTCGATAAACTTACAATGCAAATATTGCAGGGCAAAATTGGCATTGTTATTATTCGCTACGTGTTATTGTGCTTATTGAACGACTTGCAATAGCATCAACTAATTTGCGCTTGATTTGGCATAATGGACAAAGTGTGTGGGTGGATTTAGGTATTGTTGAGCAAAAATTTGGTCATTTTAGCTTTTCTATCTTTTCGTAATCCTCGATGGATTTTGACCTTTGATTTCCAATGAGCGAACG
>Ga0247838_1001995_pt1 | contig 27257 bp, 22 predicted proteins | sample LaCruzMarch2015__5_FD_189097 | JGI IMG/M metagenome (GOLD analysis project Ga0247838, IMG submission 189097) | Freshwater microbial communities from meromictic Lake La Cruz, Castile-La Mancha, Spain - LaCruzMarch2015_15m | ecosystem: Environmental > Aquatic > Freshwater > Lake | place: Spain... | reverse complement strand
GCGCCGGCTCACTGACCACCGCCGGCACCTCAGCCCGGGCCGCCGACGACGTGTTCCGCGCCGCACGACGCGACCGATCGGCACCCGCCCGCACAGTCGTGCGAGAGGCCGTGGGAGCGGGCCGCGCGGCCGATTCACCCTCGGCGGCCGGTTCGCTGGTCGCGCCCGTCGCTGCGCCGGTCGCGCGACGCGGTGCGGTCCTCGCCGGGGCCGACGCATCAGCCCGAGCAGCCGACGATCCGGCGCCCGCGTCAGATTCAGCGGTATCAGCGACAGCAACCCCGGCACCGGAGATCAAGGCCGACCCCACCCCGACGATCACCGCGCCCGTGCCCAGCAAAGCCCGACGATCACCCATGAAACGACGCCTTCCGTTAGCCAACCGGCAAACAGTACCGCGACCGCGGGCCACCGAGCACCGTATTAGCCCATCGGCGCCGCCCCGTCATCAAATGGTCAGTGGACGGCGTGCGTCGCTACAGGATGGCGATCCCGATGATGAGGCCGAAAGCGATATATGCGGCGACAACGACCAGCACTTCGGGGACGAAGCGCTCCGCCGCCAGCACCCGGCCGATGTCGATCCCGGTGACCAGTCCGATCAGCCGCACGCAGAGTGCCTGGCCGACGAGGCCGAGAACGCCGAAGACCAGCGTTCCCAAGAGTCCCTGGATGAGGTCTCCCGACGAGGAGTAGATGGTCAGGACAACGATCAGTGCGATGGACACCACTCCGGCGGCGGCGATCGCGGCCGCGTTCGGCCGGCCGGCCATCACCAGCGTCCGCAGCGGCCCCGGTGTGGTCCAGTCGATGACGAAAAAGCCCAGCACCACCAGGGCCACCCCGACAATCGTGTACAGCGCGATGGCCGAGACGCCTTGACCGACGGTCGACCAGTATCCGGGCTCCAGAGCAGCAGCCAGCATCGCAACTCCCTCTCGTTTCATAACTCGATGCGGTGTGGCACAAAGGCTGAGATGTTGTCGGTGATCAGGCCGGGACTCTCGCGGATGCCCAGGCCGGCCGACTCGTCGCCGACCATCCACGCTCCCAAGCACGGATGCATGTCATCGAATTGCGGTAGCGGGTCGAACAACTGATACACGTAGCCTTCCGCCCCGTAGACGCCGCCGGTCTCCATCTGGTAGCCGGGAACCGCGACGGTGATGTTTGAGCCTTCGCGGCCGAGCTTGGGTTTGCGCAGATAATCGACGAGCTCGTGCGGTTCGTCGAGGTAGGCCGGTAGCAGGTTCGGGTGCCCGGGATACATCTGCCACAGCACCGCCAGGATCGCCTTATTGCTCAGCAGCGTCTTCCATAGCGGCTCCACCCACATCGTTTCGGGCAGCAGATCCACTGCGCGGCGGCCGAATTCGTCGTCGAGCACCCACTCCCACGGGTAGAGCTTGAACACCGACGAGACCGGCGCCTCCTCGAGATCGACGAAGCGGTCGAGGTCACTGTCATACCCGAGTTGCTCGATCGCCAGGGCCACCGTGTTCAGGCCTGCTTCGGCCGCGCATTCCTGCATGTAGGCCAGCGTCACGTTGTCCTCGCCCGTCATATCGGCCGACGACCACGTGAAATGGACTTCCTCACCGGCCAGCCTCAGCCGGATTTCCTGCCAGCGCTCGACGAGGCGTTCGTGCAGTGAGTTCCATTGGTCGTCGGCGGGGAAGACGGCGGTTTTCCAGTGCCACTGCAAAATCGCGGCCTCGAGCAACGTGGTCGGGGTGTCTGCGTTGTACTCCAGCAAGACCGGAGGGCGCTTTCCGTCGTAGCGCAAATCGAATCTGCCGTAGATGTGCGGGTCGCTGCGCCGCCAAGACTTCGCGATGGGCTCCCAGCACCACTCCGGCAGCCCGAAGTCTGCGAACCGTTCGGTGAGCACCACATGCTCGACCGCCTCCAGGCACATCGAGTGCAGGACCTCGACGCTGGCCTCCATCGACAGCACCTCGTCCATGTCGAACACGTAGTGCACAGACTCGTCCCAGTAGGGGCGAATCGAGCCGTCGGCGTAGCGGGCGGGTTCGTCGAAGCACATGCCCTGGGCGGCGACGATCTGCTCCCAACCCGGCCGGGGAGCCCTGTGTTCCCGACGCATTCAGCCGCCCGCACTGCCCACACTGGAGGACCCAAAGCCGCCACGACTGATCGACGATCCGGACTTGGTCTTGGCGACGGTGCCGCGGGGCTGTGTCAGGGTCCCGCCGGTGGCGACGGTACCCACGCCGCCGGTCGCACCGCCGTAGTAGTAGCGGTAGGGCGCACCCGCAAAAATGAAAACACCACCGATGCCCGGGCTCCCCGAACCGCAATAACTGTCCGAAACCACCACGTTGTTCTCGTCCACACAGCTGGCCGTGACCTCCGGGGTGGCCTTGAACGCCTGATATCCCAGCGCCACCACCCCGACCACCCCGACCACGGCCACCGCCCCCATCAGGGTCTTCCTGTTCTGGATGCGTTTCCGCTCTGCGTTGGCGACCTGTTCGGCGGCGAATCGTTCGGCGACTTCGCGCGCCTTGCGCGCCTTGTCCCGTGCTCGCGCCTCGGCGACGGTGGCCGGGCGTGGCCGGGTGACTCCCGGCTCCTGCGTGCGGATGGCCCCGCGAGTTGTCGACGCGGCAGGACTGCTCGCGTCATCGGCATTGTCTGGATGCGGTGGACGCACCGCATCGTTGTCTGGCTCGTTCTCCACGTCTTGCACTCCGGGCCTAATTGTTTCCTTGACGATAACCCGTAACGGGTAGTCAGGAAACGGTCAGCAGCGTCCCGATGATTTCGACGTGTCAGCCGTCGTAGCGAACCGCGTGCGCACCTTCGCCGGCGAACTCGGCCGTCGGCAAACGGTGGGTGCCCTCGAGGTCGTCGAGGATGGCCGCCTGAGCCGCCGGCGGCAGGGTGTGCAGAATCTGGCGCACCCGCGCCTGGCGACGGTGGACGGCTTGGCGATCCGGCATGCCCGGGGTGGCGACCAGTTGCGGCGGCACTCCGACCAGTTCGTCGGCGCCGCCGTCGGTGTGCCCGGCGTCCATCATGGCCTGCTCTTCGGCCATCGTCGACTCGTCCTTCTCCTCGGACATACCGATCGGGCCGAGGCGCCGGCCGTTGAGGAACTGCTTGACGACTGGTTCCTCACTGGTCAGCAGCACCTCGCGGGGCCCAAACATCACCAAATGCTTGCGGAACAGCATGCCCATGTTGTCGGGCACGGTCCGGGCGATGTTGATGTTGTGCGTCACGATCAGGATCGTCGCGTCGATTTGGGCGTTGATGTCGATGAGCAACTGGCTCAGGTAGGCGGTGCGCACCGGATCCAGACCGGAGTCGGGCTCGTCGCAGAGAATGATCTTGGGGTCGAGCACCAGCGAGCGGGCCAGGCCGGCGCGCTTCTTCATGCCGCCGGAGATCTCGCCGGGGAACTTGTTCTCGTCACCGATCAAGCCCACCATCCCGAGCTTCTCCATGACAATCTCGCGGATCTCGCTTTCCTTCTTCTTCGTGTGCTCACGCAACGGGAAGGCGGTGTTGTCGAAGATGTTCATCGATCCGAACAGCGCGCCGTCCTGGAACATCACGCCGAACAGGGTGCGGATCTCGTAGAGCTCTTTGGACGAGCATTCGATGATGTTGGTGCCGTCGACGATGATCTTGCCGCGTTCGGGCCGCAGCAGGCCGATCAGCGATTTCAGGAACACCGATTTGCCGGTACCGGACGGTCCGAGCAGAACGCTGACCTCGCCGGCCGGAATGTCGAGGGTGACGTCCTCCCAGATCTTCGCAGACCCGAATGATTTGGACAGTCCCTCGACCTGGATGCTGATGCCCACGCGCGATCCTTCCGCCAACACGATGTCACCACGGGTCACCGCCTGTGGTTTGAGTCACTGTAGCGCACAGTCTGCAGGCCTATTCGCGTTTGTCGCCAAACGAAAATCCCCCGCGAACCGGCGGGCTCGCGGGGGATTTTCGCGCCGGTTTCCCGGCGTCGACGGTGCTACTTGACGGTGACCGTGGCGCCGGCGGCCTCGAGCTTGGCCTTGGCGTCCTCGGCGGCCTCCTTGGTGGCCTTCTCGAGCAGCGCCTTGGGTGCGCCGTCGACGAGGTCCTTGGCCTCTTTGAGGCCCAGGCCCGAGACGATCTCGCGGACGACCTTGATCACGCCGATCTTCTTCTCGCCGGCAGCCTCGAGGATGACGTCGAACTCGGACTGCTCCTCGGCGGCCTCGGCGGCCGGGCCGGCTCCGCCACCGCCGGCGGCGGCGACGGCGACCGGTGCGGCCGCGGTGACCTCAAAGACCTCTTCGAACTTCTTCACGAACTCCGAGAGTTCGAGCAGGGTCATTTCCTTGAACGCGTCGAGCAGTTCGTCGGTGTTGAGCTTTGCCATGGTGATTGACCTTTCCAGTGAATGTTTGATGCGATTGGTTTAAGCGGCGGTTTCGCCGGCCTTCTTCTCTTGCAGCGCTGCGGCGAGCCGGGCGAACTGCGACAGTGGGGCGTTGAACAGGCCGACTGCCTTGGCCTGGTTGCCCTTCATGGCGCCGGCCAGCTTGGCCAGCAGCACTTCGCGCGATTCGAGATCGGCGATCTTCTCAACCTCTGCGACGGTCAGCGAGTGACCGTCCATGTAGCCGCCCTTGATGATGAGCGCCTTGTTGTCCTTGGCGAACTTCTTGATCGCCTTGGCCGCGTCGACTGCCTCGCCGTTGATGAAGGCGATCGCGGTGGGTCCGGCGAACAGATCGTCGAGGCCCTCGATCCCGGCTTCGGCCGCCGCACGTTTGATCAACGTGTTCTTGGCGACGGTGTAGGTGGCGACCCCGCCGAGTGAACGGCGCAGTTCGGCCAGATTGGCCACGGTCAGACCGCGATACTCGGTGATGACGGTGGCCGTCGAGGACTTGAACTGCTCAGAGATCTCGGCGACCGCGGTGACCTTGTCAGCCTTGGCCATGCATGCCTCCTCGGTGGTTATCGTGTGCGCCACCGCTGAAGGCCCGAGAAATGACGAACGCCCCGGCGCAGATGGGCCGGGGCGTGAAAAAGCCGCAATGCGACTGCCTCGTCCTCCTGCGTGGGCCGCCCGGACAAGTCCAGGACTTTCAACCACTTGCGTGGTGACCGACGGTCTTCGGTGGAACTGGCCAAGGGTAACGCGCGCGCGCCGCTCCCCCCAAATCCACCGCCCGCTTCTCCCGCGAGCAGACACAAACTCGCACGTTTGGCGCCCGAAACGTGCGAGTTTGTGTCTGCTCGGCGTCAGGAAGCCAGCGAGGCACGGTTCAAGTGGCCCCGTATGCGCTCGCACAGACGCGCCGGGTGGCGACGCACGTCGTCCACCACGATGGGGATGACGATCCACCCAACATCCTGCACACCGGCAAAGCGCTTCTTGTCCCGCAGCATTTCCGCGCGACCCACATGCCAATCCACGCTTTCGTACTCGGCCGCCACCCGGACCTGAGGCCAGGCGTAATCCACCCGCCAGCATTCCCCGTGACGACCGCGGATCAGATGCTGCAGTTCGGGGCGCGGCAGGCCGTGGTCAATCATGACCAGTCGAGCCTCGCTTTCCATCGCCGACTCGGCGCGGCCATCGGCCAGTGGGAGCAGGTTCCGCACGGTGACGATCCCGCGTCTGCCCCGGTGCCGCTCGATCGTCGCCGCAAGGTCGGCCGGCGAACACCATCCCGAGTGCAGTGCGGAATCAAGGGTGGCCAGCGCCCGTGGGCGTCGTACCTGCCGGGCTACCTCGACGGCCGTCCACGCAGGAGATGTTGCATGGCGACCGGTGACCACATGTAGCGGGGCACCTTCGCGTTGATGCACGACGAGCCCGCCGCCGGAACGCAGCCGGGAACCCGGGTCCAGGACGTGAACCGCACCCGTGTCCTCGACGCCGAATCCGTACAGCGCCGCCGCGGTGTGCAGACACGCGACCGCGTTGCCGCCGATGAGAAGGTCCAGCGCCCGCAGCCGCATCAGTAGATCGGGCTGCTCGACCGAGTAAACGCCGCGCCATACCCGGATCAATCCACCTCTGCGCACAGCAACGTCCAACTGTTGGCGGGTCATCACCGTCAGCAAGTCTGCGGTCGTGACCACGCCGTTGGCGCGAGAAATCATCTCGGCGGCATCAGCGTTCATCCTGGCGAGCGTGGTCAGTACCCGACGGCTTCGGTAGCCACCCCGTTGCGTCGTTGTGGACACCTCTTCAGCCCCCGCGAGCAGACACAAACTCGCACGTCTGGCGCCCGAAACGTGCGAGTTTGTGTCTGCTCGCGCTAGGGGGTGGTGCGCAGCAGGGCGGCGGCGCCGACGAGGCCGGCCTCTCCACCGAGCGCGGCCGGGACTACCCGCAGGCCGGCGATGAAGTCCAAGGCCGCGTAGCGGCGCAACGCTGTGTGCAGGGGGTCGAAGAGCACTGGGCCGGCGTTGGCCACGCCGCCGCCGATGACCACCAGGTCCAGATCGCAGACCGCCGCGACGGAGGCGATCATCGCCGCGATGGCCTCGGCGCCACGATCGAAGGCCCGCAGTGCGACGGGATCCGCGGCCGCGGCGGCCTCGGCGAGGGCTTTGGCGTCGGTTCCGGTCCAACCCTGTTCGTGGGCCCAGGCGGTCAGGTTCGGTCCGCTGGCGATGGCTTCGGCGCAGCCGTGTCCGCCGCACGCGCAGGGCGGTCCGTTCACGTCGACGACGACGTGGCCGACGTGCCCGGCGTTGCCGGTGCGGCCGCCATAGGGTTGACCATCGAGCACTAGGCCGCCGCCGATACCGGTGGACACCACCATGCCCAGCATGAATGCCGCGCCCTGCCCGGCGCCGCGCCAGTGTTCGCCCAGTGCCATGCACAGCCCGTCGCCGGCCAGTCGCACCGGCACGCCGGGCACCGCCGCCACCACCCGGTCGACGACGGGGAAGCCGCGCCAGGCGCCGATGTTGACCGGGCTGATGGTTCCCTCGGCGGGACTGATCGGCCCGGCCGAGGAGATGCCCACCCCACTGACCTCTCCCCCGGCGGCGGCCAGTGCGTCGGCGATGGTCCGCTCGGCGGCGGCCCACACCTGGTCGGGGTCGGAGCTGCGCGGGGTCGGTTGCCGATTGGTATGCAGCACAACACCTTTAGCGTCGACGAGCCCGGCGGCGATCTTGGTGCCGCCGATGTCCAAGGCCAGAGTTGGCCGGGTTAGCGCGGTGCTCATCAGTGCCTGTGGACGTTGTCGGGCTGGCGCGGATCACCGGGATGCTCAAAGCCCGGCGCCAGCCACACCAGGGCCGCGCGACGCTGATCAAGCCAGTGCCGGAACGCGCGCCGGCGGGCCGCGCCGCGCAGCATTTCCGCGATGGCCACCTCAGGCTCGGGGTCGGCGGGGAACCGGTTCGGGTTGCGCCGGTGGTAGTCGGCGACGGTGGCGGCGTCGACGTCGACATCGGAGGTGACGTGTGCGTACAGCGCCCGCGCCAGTGGGTCCGACAGTGCCCCGGTGGCGATGCTGCCGATCTCCAGTCGCGCGTTCAGGTCCGGCAGCACGTCGGCCTCGGCCGGGGCCGACGCGGCGGTGACGCCGAGGGCGTGGGCCTGGTGGGCGATCACCCGTTCGGTCACCAGCAGTTGGGTCAGCCAACGCCGCAGTTGCCGGCCTTCGCTGGTGTTTGGCCGCGGCAGGGTGTCGGCCTGCGGCGAGGCACGCAGGGCGGCCTCGCGGGCGTCGATCTCATCGATGAGCACCGCGGCGCCGTCCACGGTGGCGGCCAGACTCATCGGACGCTCACCGCGACCGCCGGCGTGTAGAGCAACTGCCCGGCGCAGCCGATGCGGATCAGCGCCCACCACGACCCGGGCGTGGTCCACGGTGGCGGGGTCACGTCGAAGCCCACTTCGACGGTGCCCCCGGCGGGCAGCACCGCACCGCGCGACGCCGGGCCGATCCACTCCCAGGTGCCCCACGGGCTGATCAGGTGGGCTTCCAGCGCGAGATCGGCGCGGGCGTCGGTGCCGACGGTCACGGCGATCCGGGCGCTCTGCCCGCGGGTGACGACGACATCGACGGGGTCGGTGACCAAGCGCAGCAGCGCACCGCCCGGGTCGCCGACGGTGATCACGCAGATGTCCTCGACGCTCTGTCGCCAGGCCGGGGGCACCTCACCGGACAGGGTCAGTGCGGCACGCAGCGGATAGTGCCCGGGTGCGGCATCAGCCGGCACGGTGACGGCGATGTCGTCTGCGCGGTGCCCACGGGCGGGTAGTTCGAAGGCAATCTCGCCGTCGGGTTCCCATGGATTGCGCATCCGCACCGCCCCGGTCAACGTGGCGTCGCTGCAGTCGCTGGCCATGGTCATACGCAGGTGCACCGTCTCGCCGGGGGCGGCGGTGATCGCCTCGGGGTGCAGATGGGCGACGGCCGGAAGTCCGCCCAGCGGCGCGGGGCCGCGATTGTGCAGCCAGTAGCGCGCGTACAGCGGCTGGGCGGCCTCGGCGTCAGGGGCCAGTGCCACCCCGGCTGAGTCGACCAGCGCCGTGGTCTCGAGTCGGGCGCCCAGCGTGGCGATCTGATAGCCGTGCAGTCGCAGTGGTGGGCCGGCGGTCAGCCGTGGCTCCTCCAACAGGTCGACGGCCACCACCTCGGAAAGCTCTGCGACCGCACTGGTGATTGCGACATCGGTGGGGGCGCCGGTGGTTTCGACCAGGCGCAGGGTGACGGACGCGTGATCGACCTCGGCGGAACTTCCGGTGGCCGTCGGGTTGCCGGCGACCTTGCACGCACCCAGTTGCACGGTTCGGGTCGGTTCGACGCGCAACAGGGAACCCTCGGCGGGCAGTTCACCGCCGCCCGCGTCGACGACGACGGCCAGGAGTGGATGGTTGAATTCCGCGCTGCGGGAGGGCATCTCGACGGCCCGCCAGTCCCCGTCTCCGCATATCAGCGCGAAGTCGAAGGTATGACTCCAGTGCTGGAGTTGGAAGTTGGATCCGTCCGGTGCCTTGCGGGCCGGCGGGTCGATCCACACCCCGGATGGCCACCCGGTGCAGGAGCGCATCAGCGAGGAGTGCAGGGTGCCGTCGCGTTCGACGGCGAAGCCGGGTACGCCGCGGTTGATCAGCGCGACGGTGCGCGACTCGAACGGCCCGCAGTCGGCGGCGATTTGTTGGTCGACGCGTATCTCGGCGTCGGCGAGGTCGGCCACCACCGAGTCGATGTCGCCGGCGACGATCAGCACCGGCAGGGCCAGCACCGCGCGAAGGTCGGCGTCGGGGATCCACACCGCGGCAAGGGAACTCGCCGCCGGAATGAACACCCGCGCGGTACCGGTGGCGGCGAGTTGGCGCGTCACCTCGGCGGCGTAGGCGGGGTCGGCGGCGGCCAGCACCGCCGCGGTGAACACGTTGTCTTCAGGCATGCCCACGGAGATACGGGCATCGGGCAGGTTGGAGTCGACCTCCAGGTGGCCGTAGCGGGTGTGCTCGGCGGTGCTGCAGGTGGCGGTGACCCCGGCGCGCACCAGGGCGACCATCAGGTCGCGGGCGGTGTCGGCGGCGCCGGACTCGGTGGGCACGATGACTTCGGCCACCGACACCGCCCGGGTCGAGTCCCCCACCCGGATCCGCGCCGCCGAGGACAGTCCGAACCAGCCGTGGGCGGGGTTGTCCAGGGTCCACGGGTGTTCCGCGGTGTCGACCGCGCGGTCCTGCCCGCCGGAGTGGTCGTGCATCAGGCCAAAGCCCCGGCCCACCACCGCGTCGCCAACCTCGCTGACCGGCAGCGCACCGGGCACCGGGCACGGCCAGCGCAACCGCACCAGGAGGTCGGCGCCGGTGAACTCGTCGATGTCGGTGCGGCAGTCCACCCGGTCGATGCCGTGCCACAGCGTCAGCGTCTGGGTGTAGCGCAGCACCTCACCGATGGCGCCGCGCACCTCGATCCGCTCGCCCAGGGCGCTGCGGTAGCACTGCACCGAGGCCGCCGCGGCCGAGGAGCACTGCACCGGGCCTTTGGGCAGCAGGTGCCACGGCCCCTCGCCGGCATCGGGATGGGCCGGGTGTTCGGTGTAGACGGCGCGTTCGTTGCCTGCACCATTCGGGGCGATCCACTCCCGGCCCGAGGCGTTCTCGATCAGGGAGACGACGGCACCGCCGCGGGCCGGGTCGACGCGCAGTCGGTGAAACTCGTTGGCGATCGCCACGCCGTCGACGGGCTCCCACTCGCAGGGCTGCGAACTCGACGCGAGCCGGTAGGTCCGCCACCCCAGCGATCCGACGTCGTCGGCGCGCCAACTCACCGAGTGGCCGTCGTCGGCGACTACCGCCGCGACTTCGGTGCCGTCGGCGTCGAGCACCCGCACACCCGAACCCACCGGGGTGTCAAGGTGCACGGTGACAATGTCGGTTCGGTTGTGCGCCAACGGGTTCCACACCACGACCGACCGGCCCGAGGTTTCCACCGCCCCGGACAGCACCTCCAGTGCGCCGGCCCGCGCGGCGGTGCCCAACTCCCAGGCGTCGCGCCACCCGGTGAGCAGATCGAGGTACACCTGGTCGGATTCGCTGCCGGTGATGGCGTCGTGATGCGCTCCCCAGGCCAACTGCACCCACGCCTTGGCCAGGGCAGCTTCGGGATAGCGCGCACCGGCCAGCAGGGCGGCGAACACCGCGAAGCGTTCGGCGCCGAGCACGGCGTCCTCCGCGGCGCGGTTGGCCTGCTTGGTGTCGATGAAGGAGACGTCCTTGCCGGTGTAGATCGGGTTCATGTCGCGGGTCTGCGGCGAGGCGGAGTCCCCGCGCTCGGAAAGTTCGGCGCGCACGGCGGCGAAGAACTCCGAGGGGACCGCACAAACGAACCGCGGCCAGGTGTAGCGGGAGTTCCAGTCGTGGTGGATGTCGGTGACCCAGGCGTTCGGCGGGGTGTAGTCGGTGCCGACCGGAAGCAGCACGTTGCGGGTCAGCGCCACGGACTTCAGTTCGCGGAACAACGTGTAGGTGGCGTCCTCGGCCTCGGCCAGCGACGTCGAGGAGTCCATCCACCACCCGCCGGCGTAGTGCGCCGGCATGTAGTGGGTCAGCAGGCCCACACCCGAGGGGGCGATCCACTCGAACTCGCTGCGGAACTGCATGCGCCGCGGATCTCCGTTGTGTCCGTCTTTGTGGGCGGCCATCGGCCCCCACTGGTGATACGGCCCACGCGCCCACGACGACGACGTCAGACCGGCGTCGGCGGCCATGCCGGGGAACTGCGGGTCGTGGCCGAACACGTCGAGTTGCCAGGCGGTGGTCGGATCCGCCCCGAGCACGTCGCGCTGAAAGCCGATGCCGTGGACGAAGTTTCGGATCGCCGTCTCCGGCCCGGTGAGGTTGGTGTTGGGTTCGTTGTAGGTGCCGCCCATCACCTCGATTCGGCCCTCGGCCAGGAAGCGCAGTAGGTCGGCGCGGTCCTCGGGGTGGGCGTCGAAGTAGGGCTTGAGGTAGTCGACTTCGGCGAGGACGAACTTGTAGACCGGTTCGCGCCGCGCCATCTCCAGGTGCGCGGCCACCAACGCGAAGGCGTTGTGTTGGCGGCATCGGCCGGGCGGGTCCTCGATCCACACGCTGGTGTAGGCGCCCTGGGTGTTCCACCACACCGGGTCGTAGTGGAAGTGGCTGATCATGTGCATGGTCCAACCCGGTTCGGCGACGGTGAACTCGAAGTCGAACTCCGCCGATCCGGCCTGCACCCGGGCCGCGCGCTGTTGCCCTGGCACCGGGTCCGCGACGCGCACCGGGATCTCGAGCACACCGTCGGCTACCGCAGCCGCCCCCGAGTCGCCGCTCAGTCCGTCCCCGGTGATTACGACCGCCACCGGATCGCCGGTGTAGCCCACCCGGACCACCTGAAGCGGGGCATCGGGGTCTCCGACGAACAGTTCGGTCGATTGCGCCGAGGTCACCTGCACGTCGGCAAATCTACGCGGCAGCAGAGCAACGTTCGAGGTGTCTTAAGAGTTCAGGTTCGTCATCTGCGAGACACGTCCGGCCGTCACGCCGAGCATCGCCGCCGTGTCGCGAACGGAATACGACTTAGACAGGTCGCCGGCAAGCCGCGCGGTCGCGGCCACCAAGTCGCTTTCTGCGCGGTGAATGTCTACCCGAAGCCGACGCAGCCGTTCGGCCTCGATCACCGATTCGTCGGCCACCTCGAAGTGGAAGTCAAGTTCTACTGCGGCGTCGTCGGGCAGATCGTCCATGAGGACGACTACTTCGTGTACCGACCTGGCGAGCCCCTCTAAAGAACGGGCGAAAGTATGAGCGCCGGGCACCGACGGCACGTCCGCCAGCCAGTTATCGCCGTCGCGTGTGACGAGCACCATGTAGCTCATATCAGCCATCCTTTCCCTAGCGCCGGTTCGAGGTCGCGTTGAATCTTGTGGAGCGTTCCAGTGGGGATATCGCCAGGGTGCTGCGGCACGGCAGTACTCGCAGTGACGCCGTCTCGCACTACGCGGTAACGCCTGTGCGACCCCACGGTCCTGACGTGAACCCCGCCGAGTCGCTCAATACTTCGATTCACTTCCCTCGCCCTCACAAGGATAAGTTTAACGGCTATACACGACAACTGTTTAATCGCTTAACAATTCAACTCCAAGGGCGCACGTCGGCAAATCTACCCGCGCCACACTTACCGGCGCGGTGTGACCGGCGTCCCCCGCCCGCCCAGAAATTAGTGGTCCACCAGCCCCGACTGGCACAATGACCCACCATGAGTTCCACGGATCGCCAGGTCGCCAAGCTCGATCGGGTGCCGCTGCCGATCGAGGCGGCCCGGGTCGGCGCCACCGGATGGCAGATCACCCGGACCGGCGCCCGGGTGCTGTCCAAGATCGCCACCAAGGGCTCGCTGAGTGACAAGGTGCTGCGCGAGGTCCCGAAGGCGTTCGCCGACCTCGGCCCCACCTACGTCAAGTTCGGCCAGATCATCGCCTCCAGCCCGGGCGCGTTCGGCGAGCAGCTGTCCAAAGAGTTCCGCAGCCTGCTCGACTCGGTGCCGCCGGCCAATACCGCCGAGGTGCACAAACTGTTCAAGACCGAACTCGGCGCCGACCCGGCGGAGTTGTTCGCCTCGTTCGACGACGAGCCGTTCGCCTCGGCATCAATAGCCCAGGTGCACTACGCCACCCTGCACACCGGCGAGGACGTCGTCGTCAAGATCCAGCGGCCGGGGATCCGCCGCCGGGTGGCCGCGGACCTACAGATCCTTAAGCGTTTCGCCCAGGTGGCCGAGTTCGCCAAGACCGGCCGGCGGCTCTCGGCCAAGGACGTGGTGGCCGACTTCGCCGAGAACCTGGCCGAAGAACTGGACTTCCGCATCGAGGCGCAGTCGATGGAGGCCTGGGTGTCGGGCCTGCACGGCTCGCCACTGGGCCGCAACATCACGGTGCCGAAGGTGCACTGGGAGTACACCAGTGAGCGGGTGTTGACCATGGGCCGCGTGGAAGGCGTCCGCATCGACGACGTCGCCGCGATCCGCAAGCAGGGGTTCGACGGCACCGAACTGGTGAAGGCGCTGTTGTTCAGCACCTTCGAGGGCGGCCTGCGCCACGGTCTGTTCCACGGCGATCTGCACGCCGGCAACCTGCTGGTCGACGCCCAGGGCCGGATCGTGTTCCTGGACTTCGGCATCATGGGTCGCATCGACCCGCGCACCCGGTGGCTGCTGCGCGAACTGGTCCACGCCCTGCTGGTCAAGAAGGACCACGCCGCGGCCGGCAAGATCCTGGTGCTGATGGGCGCGGTCGGCACCACCAAGCCCGAGGCCGAGGCCGCCGACGATCTCGAGGCGTTCGCCGCCCCGCTGACCCTCAAGAGCCTCGGCGACATGTCGTATGCCGATATCGGCCGCCAACTGTCCACCCTGGCCGACGCCTATGACGTGACCCTGCCGCGGGAACTGGTCCTGATCGGCAAGCAGTTCCTCTATGTCGAGCGCTACATGAAACTGCTCGCCCCGAAGTGGCAGATGATGAGCGATCCCGAATTGACCGGGTATTTCGCGAACTTCATGGTCGAGGTCAGCCGCGAGCACCAGAACGACGTCGAGGTCTAGGGCGTGCAGATCCGCACCGGCACCGCAACGATCACCGGCGACGACGGCGCCGATCTGGACATCTATTACGAGGACATGGGCGACGAATCGGCGCCGCCGGTGCTGCTGATCATGGGCCTGGGCGCGCAACTGCTGCTGTGGCGCACCGGGTTCTGCGAGCGCCTGGCAAGCCGCGGGTTCCGGGTGATCCGCTATGACAACCGCGACGTGGGCCTGTCGGGCAAGTTGCACGGCCGCCGCGCTGAGGCGAAGTTGATCCCGGCACTGGCGCGGTCTTATCTCGGCCGGCCCAGTCCGTCGGTCTACACCCTCGAGCACATGGCCGACGACGCCGCCGCGCTACTGGACCATCTGGGAATCGACCGCGCGCACATCGTGGGGGCGTCGATGGGCGGGATGATCGCCCAGATCTTCGCGGCCCGCTATCGGCGGCGCACCGCCGGGTTGGGCATCATCTTCTCTTCCAACAACGCCGCCCTGCTGCCTCCGCCGGCGCCGCGGGCGCTGCTGGCGCTGATCAAGGGTCCGTCCCCGGACTCGCCCCGGGAGGTGATCGTCGAGAACTCGGTGCGGGTCTCGAAGATCATCGGCAGCCCGGGGTATCCGACCCCGGAGCACACGTTGCGGGCCGAGGCCATCGAAGGCTACGAACGCGCCCACTACCCGCAGGGTATCGCCCGGCACTTCGGTGCGGTCCTGGGCAGTGGCAGCCTGAAACGCTACGACCGGCAGATCACCGCGCCGACGGTGGTCATCCACGGCCGCGCCGACAAGTTGATGCGCCCCGCCGGTGGCAGGGCGATCGCCGCAGCTATCCCGGGTGCCCGCCTGGTGTTGTTCGGCGGGATGGCCCACGACCTGCCTGAGGCGCTGTGGGACGACATCATCGGCGAACTAGTGATTACCTTCGCTGCGTTCTCCGGGGCACATTAGCCAGCATCGGCCCAGCGTCCGGAGTTTTCTCTGCGGCGGCACCGCCGCCAGCCTGCTGAACTGCGGTTCAATCAGGCGTTTAACGCCAAAAGCGGCTTACGTTTGCCTGAGAGCCGTCTAACGCTCACCTGAGCGGGACTTTCGACCCTAGTTTGCGCGTTAAGTTGACACCCGCGGCAGATCCATGGCAAAGTCTGCTCCAGTACGACTGACAGCAAACACCAACCAGGGGGATTTTCACCCATGACCACCAATAAGCTTCTGATCGGCGTCGGAGCCATCGCGCTCGCGGCGGCCGCATCCCTGTCTCCGCTGGTCGCTCAGGCTGAGCCCGCTGGCGACACCGACTCGAGTGCCAGCGCCGACGCTGGCTCCGTGGGCAACGCCGCCGGCCGCAAGCCTGCCCGCGCCACCCGCGGATCTGCTGGGAATGCACAAACACCCCAGGCTCCGCAGGCACCCCAAGCACCCCAAGCTCCGCAGGCCAGCGTCAACGGTGCGCGCTCGACGGCCGCGAACGCCCTCGGCCCGAACCCGCTCTTCCAGAACCCACTGTGGTGGTTCGGCACGCCCAACGCGGACGCGCCAGAGCCGGTCGTAGCGCGAAACTTCGATGCGCTGGCCAGCCTGCCCGGCTGGGCGCGGAGCTACTACGGTTGGTACGAGAACCTGAACTTCGAGGCCTGCGTGCTCGGCCTGAGCAGCACCATCTCGCCGGTCTTGGGCCCGTACGGCAACTCGACCAGTGCCGTCAGCACTGGGGGCTGCTAGTCCTCTCGCTGTTCAGTCGTAAAGTGGGGGCGGTCTTCGCGGACCGCCCCCATTTTCCTGTTGTAAGCCCGTTCACACGCTGGTCGAGGATTTCACTGAATGAACATGTTCTCGCGCAACCCGTTCGATGACAGGCCCGACGGCCTGCGACGCCGGCTAGCCGATCTGCCGCCCAGCCTCAGATGGGGTGCCCTCGCCGCGTTCTTGATTGCCGCGATCTTCATCGGCTGGCTGGGAATTCAGGGGTTGACCGCGAAGTCGAACCTCGAAAAGGCCCGCGACAGCGCTGAACAGGCCAAAGACGCGTTGCTCAGCGGCAAATCCGAAGATGCCACCCGGTTTGCGGAAAACGCACAGTTTCATGCCCGCCAGGCTCAAGCGGCCACCCATTCGGTGCCGTGGAACATCGCCGCCGCCGTGCCACTGTTGGGCAGTCCCTTGAAGACCACACAGCAAATCTCCGACGTCGTCGTGGGTTTGGCAGATGACGTGCTACTTCCGGGCGCAACGATGGGGGCTGGTTTGTCGCCGGACAACTTGATCGACGGCACTCGCATCAACCTGAAGCTTCTGCGCGAGGAGGGACCGCGGCTGAGCGAGTTGTCGGCGGCAGCCGCCAAGCTTGACGCGAAGGCCCAAGCGATCTCCAATCCGGCGTATCTATCACTCATCCGCGACGCGCGATCCCAACTTCAGGACCAGACGTCCAGACTCGCGAAACTATTGGGCAATACCGCAATGGCCGCCAAGCTAGCTCCGTCGATGCTGGGGGCAGACGGTCCACGCAATTACCTGATGGCCTTTCAGACAAATGTCGAAGCCCGCGGCACGGGCGGAATACTCGGCGCATTCGGAATTCTCCGGTTCGAGGACGGCAAGCCGATCGTTGAGACGCTGGCTCCGAACACCTCGCTGCGGACGAGCTTGCTGGCAGAAGCCAACGCGGATGCGGACGTCGATCTCGGGCCAGAATTCGACGCAACATATGGATGGACAAATCCATACACAGACTTCCGCAACAGCAACATGAGCGCCCACTTCCCGTACGCGGCACAGATCTGGAAGTCCATGTGGGAGAGGTCCATGAGCGGGCGGGACTCAGGAATAACTCTCGACGGCGTTGTTTCCATGGACCTCATCGCGATGAGCTATATTCTGGGCGCACTAGGCCCAGTAACAATGCCCGACGGCGAGCTCGTGACCCAAGACAACGTGGTCGAGTTGACCGGTAACACCGTATACATCCGTTTCCCATTAGCCACGGAGCAACTTCAACGCAAAGAGTACCTGCAGAACATCGCAAGGGAGATTGTGAAGAAGGCCACGGGTCAGATCACTGCACCGCGCAAACTCCTCGACGCTCTCGGCAGGGCAGCAAGCGAGGGGCGTATTTCAGTGTGGAGTGCCTCTCTATCTGACCAGGAACTGATCGAGAAGACACCACTAGGACATGCAATCCCGGACGATCCCGCCCCATACGCTCAAGTCGTTATCAACAACCTCGCCGGAAACAAGATGGACTACTATCTTAAGCGGGAAATCGAGTTCGCAGCCGATGGCTGCGATGCTGACATGCGGAATTCGACCGTCACCGTTCGGTTGACCAACACCGCGACCGACATCCGATTGCCCGATTACTATGCCGGCACTGAAGGTCTCGCGGGCGGGGTTCCGATCAAAGTGCCAAGTGGTTCCATGGTGACGTCGGTCCGTGTTCTCGCCACAAAAGGAGCCCGATTGCTGGGCGTGACATCTAATGACGTTCGGACAACTGCGATTACACACATTGAGCGCGGACGGCCCAGCTTCGAGGTGCAGGTCGCCATTCCTCCGGGTGAGAGCGGCGAATTGACATTTCGCCTATCCGAACCGACGGCGCCGGGTCCACCGCGTGTACCCGTGCAGCCGTTGATTGATAACGTGTCGCCAGTGGTGGCGGTACCGACATGCCCGTGACGAACTGCGTCAAAACAAAACCTATTTGCCGCTGTAGGAGCCTAAGTGGGTCTTAACGACTATGTGAAGATATTGCGCAGCCGGTGGATTACCGTGTGCGTCACGGCGTTGGTGACCATCCTCGGAGCCGTCTTGTATACGCTGCTCCAGACTCCCCAATACCAAGCTTCTACCCGGCTCTTTGTTTCCACCGGAGCAGGTAGATCGTTATCCGATATTTACACTGGCAATCGCCTCTCACAGGACCGTGTTCTGTCATACACGCAATTGATCATGGGCGAAACTTTGGCGCAGCGCACTATTGACCGTCTGGACCTCGACATGGACGCAAAGACGCTGGCAAAAAACGTCAAAGCCAAGTCGAAGCCGAACACGGTACTTATTGATGTCTCGGTGGAGGACGAGTCGCCCGTGCGTGCCCGCGATATTGCCAATGCACTGTCCGACGAGTTCGTCTTGATGGCACGCCAATTGGAGACCCCGACCCCCGGGGCTAAGCCCGATGCGCGTGTTGTCGTCGAGCAAAGGGCATCGATTCCGGAGAAGCCCGTCGTTCCGAAGAAAGCTCGTAACATTGCACTCGGTATCGTCCTCGGTGGGGCACTGGGACTGGGATTGGCCGTTGTTCGGGATCAGTTCGACAACACCATCAAGAGCCAAGAGATTCTTGAAGAAGTCACGGGTACTGGCGCCGTCGGGTACATCCCGTTCGACAAGAAGATCCACGAAGTTCCGACGTTGTCTTTCGACAACGATAACTCGGGGACGGCGGAGGCCTTCCGAAAGCTCCGGACCAACCTGCAGTTCCTCGCCGTGGATAGCCCGCCGCGTGCGATCGTCGTCACCAGCTCGTCACCCAGCGAGGGCAAATCCACAACGTCGATCAACATCGCCTTAGCCCTCGCTGAAGCCGAGCACAACGTCATCTTGATCGATGGCGATCTGCGGCGCCCGAGGTTGGCGAAGTACCTCGGTCTCCTCGGATCGGTGGGACTCAGCAACGTGCTCAGCGGCGGAGCACAACTGGACGACGTTCTGCAACACACCAGGTTTCCTAGATTGACCGTCCTCGCCTCTGGGCCCATCCCACCGAATCCAAGTGAACTCCTCGGTTCGTTGGCAACCAAGAAATTGTTATCTGAACTGCGGGAGAGATTTGACTACGCCATCATCGACTCGTCTCCACTGCTAGCAGTCACCGATGGTGCGATCCTTGCCGCCGACGCCGACGGCGTACTTTTGGTGGTCCGAACCGGAAAGACAAAACGCGACCAACTCGCGCACGCGGTCGGAATGCTCAACGATGTAGGCGCCGCGCTGCTCGGCGCGGTCCTGACAATGACGCCAACGCGTGGAAGTGGCTCCTACAGCTACAACTACTACTACTACGGCGGCAGCTACGGTGACAGCACGCCGAATAAAGCAGCGGACAGCTCTTCGGCCACCGCCACGACTGGCGACGAAGCCGCCAAAGAGAAAGCCGCAGATGCGAACGATGGTGCCTCACCAAGACAACCCGCAAATCTAACGGAAGTGCAGGATCACTAGAGTGCGTGCAAAAATCCGGTGGTAATTGGACCAGGCTGCAGATGACATTGAAATCCCAGCTGAGGCAAATGATCCAACGTTTCGGGATTGACGTTGTCCGTCATCCTCTGCATAACCCGCTAGCACGCACAGCCAAGCTTCTCGACCACTTCCAGGTGAACTGTGTCGTGGACGTCGGGGCGAACGATGGCGGTTTCGCGACGGCTATTCGCGGGCTTGGATACGCCGGCCAGATAATCTCGTTCGAACCTCTTAAAGGCCCCTACGAGGCCCTTCAACGCAGGGCAACTGGGGACGCCGACTGGGAAACTCTGAAGTGCGCCATCGGTGACACTGCAGGAGAGGTGACAGTCAACGTCTCCGGAAATGCTGGATTGTCCAGTTCGGTCTTGCCCATGCTGGACACACACACGAACGCGGCACCAAACTCGCGATACGTGGCCGCCGAGACGGTACGGAAAGAGCGACTTGATGAGGTCCTTCCCCTGCTCGGCGTCAGCCCGGACAATCGCACATTCCTGAAGATTGACGTCCAAGGATACGAACGTGCGGTGTTGGACGGCGCATCGCAGCTTTTCGCGAATGGGGCGATCGCGGGGCTGCAATTGGAACTCTCCCTAGTTCCTCTCTACCGCGGAGCAATGACCTACCGGGAGGGACTCGACCGTGCTGAAGCTCTGGGCATGACCCTCATGGGCTTAGATCCTGTGTTCGTGGATCCGAACTCTGGCCAGCTTCTGCAGGTTGATGCGGTGTTCTTCCTCAATCACCTCTGAGTCCAGCACACCTAAGCGCGTCTAACTGCTTCTTTGGTCCAGGCAGCTAGGTCGGGGCCAGTCCGACCGGAGGTTCGTGACCGCTCGAGATCATGCATCCCCTTCGCCCATAGCTCAAGCGTCAACGCCGGCAACGCGACCGCCGATGCCCGACCAAATCGATCAAGAGGACTCAGCCCCGAGTCCATGGGGCGAAGTACGTCCATGTCCGACAGGAATCCATCAACGAGTGCTCCGCCATGCTCACGGAAGATCGCTGCTGACCATCTCCGCCACGGTGGGGTGAATCCACGTTTGGGTCGATCCGCTACCTCTTTTGGCAGCAGATCGCCAAGTGCGTCCCGCAACCAAGCCTTGGGAGGAAGGCGCCAATCCTCGATCCGGCGCCGAAGACCGATCACTGTCTCCACTAGTCGGTAATCCACCAACGGGAGCCGGCACTCCACGCTCTCAGCCATCGAAAGGCGGTCGGACTGGTTGATCCCGTTGGAAAGGAGATAAGTCCGAAGAAGCAGGTCGGTCATCTCAAGGTCGGGACGGTGCGGAATCGCGGAGAAGGTAAAGTGTCTTTCTGGTAGGGCCGAGCCAACGCGTTCTAGGAAACCCGGCGACGCGATGCGGTCGAGTCCCCCGGCCGCCGCACTCCACTCAGGCCGCTGATCAAAGAAGACCATCTGACCCCGCGGCGAGGCCCGGTCTCGCTGCCACGCGTCAAGCCCGGAACATAAGCCCCCTGCCTGCAGCGCCCACGTGACCAAGCCGCTGTATGAGACAGGTGGCCGCTGCACCCGGAGATACGTACCCAGCCCTGCGGAGCCCGCGAGCAGCTTCTCCTTACGAAGGTTCGCCCGCACAGCGGGGGCCGACCATGGATAGCCCCAGAACAACTCGTCCGAACCATGTCCGAGGAGCAGAACCGGCACTCCCGCCTCACCGGCCGCCCTTGAGACCGCCAGATAGCCGAGACCGCTGATGTCGGAGATCGGCTCGTCCCGAGCGAGGCACATCCGGGGGAATTCCTTTACCACCCATGCGTCCTCCACGAGTGTGCGGTGGTGCTGGGTACCAAGCCGAGATGCAAAGCTAGCAGCCAGTTCACTCTCATCATGTCGACCACCACCTTCGTAACCGACTGTGAAAGTGTGGACGCTGCCAGAAGCATTTTCACACGCGAGTGATGCCAGCGCGCTCGAGTCAAGGCCGCCCGACAGTGCAACCCCTACCGGGACGTCCGCTCGCACGGTCAGCCGTCCGATCTCGTGGAGCATCTCGCTAATCCGCTCACGCGGATCCCCTTGAACCTCAGGCGCATCAAGAGGCGACCACCAACGGCTCTCGCGGACGGACCAGTCCTCGAGAGAGATGTCAAGGAAATGCCCAGCAGGCAGCTTCCGGGTACCGACTACCGGCGATTCCGGTTCAGGCACGTATCCCCAAAGGAAGTAATCGCTTATCGCTATGTCGTTGAGGGCGAAGGGCACAATGCCAGCTGCAATCAGTGACTGCAGTTCACTCGCGAAGACGATCCGGTCGCCCTGTTCGGCAAGATAAAGGGGCTTCTCGCCAATCCGGTCGCGCGCGATCAGAACCCGCCGCTTTTCGAAGTCAACCAACGCAAAGGCGAACATACCCCGAAGATATTGGAGCCCCTCTGTACCGAATTCTTCGTAAAGATGAATGATCACCTCGCAGTCACTGGCGGTACCAAAGCGGTGTCCTCGTGATTCGAGTTCCTTCCGCCGCTCAACGAAGTTGTAGATTTCCCCGTTCGCCACCAACGCGATAGTGCGACGTTCGTTCCAGAGTGGCTGCATACCTCCAGCAGTGTCGATGATCGCCAAGCGCCGCATCCCGATCGCGCATCGATCACTAACAACCCCATTACCGCCGTCGGGCCCGCGGTGGCGAAGGCAGCTGCCAAGGGTCGTAAGAATTTCGGGATCACTGGCGCGAAGACCCCGTCGGTCTACGATGCCAAAAATTCCACACACGTCAGCCGAAGCCTCAATCCTTGTGGGCAAGGGTCCAAGAGTCACCGTTGTACCCACCTACAACAATGTGGCGCGACAGGGCCGTCTTGCACCTGCACGCTGTTCGGAGCTTTCATCGAGAGTGACAAACCGTTATCCTACGATTTACGGTCCTCCCCTGCAGAGTTTTCGCGCGCCCTTACGAAATGGAAATCAATTGATTGCCGCCCATGGGCACATGACTATCCGCAACGAGTGCCTCTGCGCAGGCCCCAAAAGATGACCTGGCTCATTCCCATGGTGCTCGGACCTATGGCGGCGGGCATGCTGTTTTCCCCGGGCGGTCGGCTATTTCTGGTTACGGGTGCCGCTCTTGTGGTGTTCACGCCGGGCCAAGCCGAACTCGGCACGAAAGTGGCATTTATAGCACTTGTGTTCATATCAAGCGCAGTTTCCACTCTGCGTCTTCGCAATACAGACGTTCGAATTAGCGGCGGAGTGCGCTCAGCGGCTGCATGCTACGCAGTTGCGCTAGTCATTGCCGCATTTGTAGGTTGGACAGACGATATTCAGGGCACATTGCAGAATGGTCTTCCATACCTACTCCTTCTACTGGTTCTGCCAATCGCTATTGACGCCGGACTGGGATCAAGCTGGCGATTCCTGGAAACTGGCTTGATTGCGGTGGGCTTGTTGGCTACATTATCTTTCGCATTTTTCTGGCTCGACCGACGCGGAATTTCCGCAATCGGCATCAACCAATTACTGGCCTACAGCTTGCTAATGCCGGCCCTGCTGTTCCAATGGGGCTTGGTGACGGCGGGCGCAACATCAAGAGGAGGGGCGGTTAGGCTGCTGGCCCTAGCCGTCAGCTTTTTTGTCCCTATTGCGTTTCTGATTACAGGCGCCCGAACGTCACTTGTTTTCTCGGCCGGCCTCGTTTCCGTCACAATAATGGGACTTTCGAAGAGAAGAATGTTGCGAACGGTGACTGGAGTTATCGCCGCAATCGCAGTCGTGATACCCCTGCTAGCTTTGCTAGCTCCGATCTTGCTGAATCGACCCGATTTCGTCACCAGCCGGCTGGCATCGTTAGAAAAGGTTTTTTCCTACGGTGCGGCGGCCGATAGTTCGTTGCAACAGCGCCAACTGGCAACGCAGGCAGTACTGGGCCAACTGGACGGACATTGGTTCTTTGGTAGCGGGCTCTCGACGCCTAACCTGTTGCTGAACTTTGATACGCCACTTTCGCCCGTTATGCGCGTTGGGCTGATCGGCGCATGTTTCTTGGTACTCTATGTTGTAATGGCGTTGCGCTGGGCGATGAACATGGCTCCACGAGACGCCAAAGGCGACTATGTTCGAGGTATCGTTATCGGCTGGTTCCTTATAGTTATCGCCTACGGGGTGCTAATCCCCCCAGTAGATGACCCATTATTCGCGTTCGCATTCGCCATCGGCATCGCGCTAGCACTAAATGCATATTCGGCTGACCAGAAACTTCTGGGGCGGAATTTTGCCGCCACGAAAACCCAGCATCTACATGCACGGGCGTACCGTCAGTCCCACAGGAACTCCCGAAATAATTTTGTCCACCAACAGTCGGTTTCTCCGACACGGCTACCCCCATCTTCCCGCGTTCCCAACAGAGCTCCTCGCTCGGCCGCACCCCCCCGAGTTACAAAAACTGGAGAGTTGCCCGAATCTAGCGATCCTGTTGCTCGCCAATGACTTTCAAAAACTGATATGCAGGTCGTGCATTTCTCGCTTGCTATTTGGCGGCAAACGCGGCCGTCCAAACATCATCGCGCACGAAAACAGTGTTGATAGCGTCCTTGTAGACAACCGAATAGCCTGCATCGACAAGGGACCGCCCTAACGTTGCGTCGGGGCGTCGAGTGGCTGTGAGTTCTGGATGGGTGTCGACCAATTCAACTATCATCATCTGGGGCCGCCACTTCGAAAGTGTGAAACCAGCGAAGACGGCTGACTCCAATCCTTCGACGTCGACCACCAGAACATCGAAACAGGGGGATAAATCAGCGGACTCCAATAGGTGGTCCAATGTCTGGGCTGGCACGACGACGTCCCGGCCAGTCAGTTCGTAGACGGACCACGCGATTTGCCCGTACTCGCGCTTTTGCTCCTGGTTGGCGGTGGTGAATGCCCCCGCTAAGGACAGAGTGATCTCGGATTCGGTTCCGTCGCTTACTGCTGTCTCGACGACCACCACGCCGGGGTGCCGGCTGTGGTTCCTACGGCACGCTTCGGCGAGAGTCGCAACTGGCTCTACCATTAGGCCACGCCAGTGCCGTTCCGCCAATCCCCAGGTGTTGCTGACGAGGACACCATCGTTCGCACCGATCTCGACAAACGTGCCATCTTCGCGTTCCCCCAGAAATTGCGAATACAGGTGGCCAATCGTCGGAATCTGGCAATCCGGCTGCTGCGGGTAAAACAACGACTGATCCACCCCTGGAGGGTGAAACTGACGAATTCGCCGCTGAATCGACCGATTCGACTGCACGGCCGCTCGCGCCAAGTCTGGGCTGATGTACGCCAGTGCGCCTTTCAAATTCGCTTTCAGGCGGCCCATACAACACCTCATTCCGGAGCTAATCGGGAAGCGTACTCCGCCGCCGCGCGACTACTGCGATGCAAACTACCGTGCCGACGAGGGCAACCACCTGCGCGACGAGCACGCCGATGCCAGCCCCGACTGCCCCGAGCTTGGGCGCCAGCGCGATTACACTAACCAATTGTGCCACGACAGCGACAGCCACTACCGCCGCCGCGAGATGATCGCGTTGGCGGGCCTGGAGCGCCATGATCAGCGGCTGAGTGACGGCATTCAGCATCATCGCGACAGCCAGCAACCGCAAGACCGGGGCTGAGTCGATGAAATCATCGCCCAGCAGCGTTGTGACCAGCCAAGGGGCCTCGACGAACACCGCGATGCTGAGCGCCATCGCCGCGCCAAGAATCCAACTCGCTCGCAGGAGTTGGCCTTTCAGCGCGCCTATGCGGGTTTCAGCAGCGACAAAGGGCGCGGCAGCTGACGTGAATGCTCCGATGACGACCAGCATGGGTTGAGTCCACCGGTTGACTCCGCCGTAAATGCCCGCAGCGCCAGACCCAGAGAGCGCCGCCACGATCGGGAGATCAAGCTGCTGCGCGCTCGTGCTCATCGCGGTAAGTCCGTACCATCTAGTGCCCAGCCACGGATTAGCCAAGGGAAGGACGCTAAACCTCAGCCGATCCGATGCAGGCGTCACCACAAATGCGCACACCGCCAGCACGAGGTCGCCAAGACACAAGGACGTCCATAACGCATGGCCCGCACCGACCCCGATCGCCATCTGGCCCAAAAAGATCGCGATAGCGACCAGTCGACCCACCAAAACAAGCCAGGCGACTGACTCCGAGCGTTGAATTGCTCGCAGTGGCACCAGCACGGTCTGGACGATGCTCGTGGTGACAAAGACGAAACCCGTCGCGATGAACACAGGCGCGGCGTAGAACGAGACCGCCACTGCGACCGCAGCGACCACCAACACGATAGTAAATCGAATCGTCACGCGGACATTTAACGATTGCTGGGTGATGCGGGAGCTCGCCAACTCCCGACCCCAGTACGCGTTAGCGCCAAGATCCACGAACCCAGCGCCCGCCACCCCGAGGCCGATGGCGGTCACCACGGAACCGTATTCGTCAGGACGCATGCTGCGAGCCGTCAATATGTATAGGGCGGACACGACAAGTTGCGCCACACCGGTGCCAAACACAAGTGCCAACACCTGAATATTCAATGATCGTCGTTGGTTCAACTGTCGCCCTGCCCAACACTTACCAACGCGGTAGTTCCATTGGCAATGGCGAATTTCAGGGTTGCCGCGCCGTCACGAACATATCCGCGACTGGGGCTCATTTCAGGCGCGACGGGGATTGGTTGACAGACCCACCTCGCGAAATGAGGACACCTGAGCCGACTATCTCCATGTGAGCGTTTCCAGAAAATGGCCGGCACCAAGTTCAACCGGTTCAGCCGGCGCCGGCAACCGCCGTGCATGTTGCACCGCCCGGCGAAGATCCTCAATTCGCAGCGGTGACCAAGTCGCCTGTTCACCCAGGTAAGCGGCATCTCGCCGCAACGACTGCGCCCCCGCGAGAATGAGCCGACGGCCCGAAGCAGCGGCCTTGGCAACTACCCCACTGGGCCCTTCATTCGAATGGGCTGCAATAACGCAATCCACGGCACCAATTGCACTGTCAAATTCAGCGTCCGTTATTGTCCCGGAGAGTTGAATCACCTGGCCGCCATTCGAGACGAATATTGCGATCAGCGGCGCTATAGCGTCAGCCACCGCCGGATCCACAAATCCGGCGATCAGCAATCCAGTGCCCGGTTGGTCTAGCATCGCTTCTATTACAAGCGGCAGATGCTTGCGAGGGGTGATCGCTCCGAATACACCAAACCAATATAGATCACTGTCGAGACGTTTCCTCATGGCAACGATTTCTTGCGAAGTGCACTCTAAGGTCACCGGATCGGGGACCCAATGTAGTGGCCGTCTTCGGCGAACTAGTGGACTACGAAGCACAAACACCCGGATCCTCGACCGCATGCCAGACCCTAAAATCAAGGACCTTTTGACGAGAGTCTTCGCCGGCCTTGACCACGACAATGGTGGCCCGGGCTGCACGTCGGATCTCATAACGAGCATGTTGAGATTCCCCGCCCCAGTCCAGTCACCCCGAAAGGCAGACAGAAGATAGCCGTCTGCGTCAGGCACGATAGTGAGGCTGGCTCCCAAATTATCGGAAACCGTAGCGATGTCGGACAGCGCAAATTTGTTTAACTGGTTCAACACAATCGTTGGGGTACGGTCGCCGATATGTACGCGCCACTCCGCACTTTCTACTGCTGTTTGTGTAGTTAAAATCGCTACGTGGTCACCTCGTGCCTGACACTTATCGATCAGTAGCCGAGAATAGTACAAACGATGCCCCTGCGAATGCGGCTCAACTACTAACGTTGTCGAACCGGCGACGGGAGAGTCCTCTTCATTCATGGCCTCATATTTATAACACTATCTGGGCCAGTGGCAGTCGGGCGTCTGACTGCTGCATGCCAAGTGGTAACGCTACGGATAGATGAGGGAAGCAACGGGCCTCAGACCTACGAACGTGCCACCCAGACCCGGCCCGGGCGCTCCGGT
>Ga0247838_1001989_pt1 | contig 27318 bp, 17 predicted proteins | sample LaCruzMarch2015__5_FD_189097 | JGI IMG/M metagenome (GOLD analysis project Ga0247838, IMG submission 189097) | Freshwater microbial communities from meromictic Lake La Cruz, Castile-La Mancha, Spain - LaCruzMarch2015_15m | ecosystem: Environmental > Aquatic > Freshwater > Lake | place: Spain... | reverse complement strand
CAGCCGGTACGCTCCGCCAGTTCGCTCAATGAGAGCCCCAGGTCATGCCTGGCCTGACGCAGGCGGGTACCGATGCGATGGGTGAGATCGGCGGCGGGCGCGGTCTTGGCGGCAGTGTCGTTCATGGGGACCTCGGTCGGTGGTGGCTCGGTTTGTGGACTAGAGTAGCGCAGGTCCGACACGAAATGCATGTTAATCCGTCAATGACCCGGACTGTCAGGGCTGGCGCGAACAAATCAACCTGGATTCGCCAGGCCGGCGCGTGGACCCGCGCCTGCTGTTGCGGTGATTGACGGCTCGGGGGTCACGCCCTAGAGTACTGGTCCTTGATCTTCCGGTGCCCCGCGGGCCTTCGCCCCAGGGGTTAAACGGGAAGCCGGTGCGCGCTCCAGTCAGGGCGCAAACCCGGCGCTGCCCCCGCAACGGTAAACGAGTCGAGGTTCGGCACTAGGCCACTGTGTCTAAGCACGGGAAGGCGCCGCACCGGGGAGTCCCACTCCCACTCATGAGCCCGGAGACCGGCCAGAGGATCATCACCGGGGTCGCGGGGTGCGGCCGACCGGGGAGTCAGGCCGTCGTCTGCACGGCGTCTGTCGCGCGCCCGTTCGTCACGCCTCCACCATCCTTATATCTTGCCAAGGTCCCCTGCGGGTGTGCACGGGCCATCGGCGTTGTTGTGGAGTCGTCCCTTGAAGCATGTTCTGTTCGTGGCCGCCCTGGGGCTGCCGTTCGCGCTCTCGGCCCTGGCCGAGAGCGATCCGTCCGCCGAAGCGCAGACCGTCCTGGACCCGGTGGTAGTCACCGCCACCCGCACCCCCGAGCGCGCCGACCGCACCCTCGCCGCCGTCTCGGTGGTGGACCGCGCAACCATCGAAAAGCGTCAACTGCGCTCGGTTCCGGATGCACTGCGCGGACTGCCGGGTGTCACCGTCTCCAGCAGCGGCGGCGTTGCCTCCGTCTACCTGCGCGGGACCAATTCGGACAGCGTGCTGGTCCTGGTCGACGGTGTCAAAGTCGGCTCGGCCACCCTCGGGACCACCCCCTGGGCCGACCTGCCCATCCAGCAGATCGAGCGGATCGAGGTAGTGCGCGGACCCCGCTCCAGCCTGTATGGCTCCAAGGCAATCGGCGGCGTGATCCAGATCTTCACCCGCCGCGGCGGCGGCGACCTGACCCCGAGAGTGACGGTCACCGGTGGGTCATTCAACACCGCCGCCATCTCCGGCGGCCTTTCCGGCGGCGGGGAACATGCCTGGTTCAACCTCAGCGGTGACTTCGCGCAGACCGACGGATTCAACGCCTGCTATGGTCAGATCGCCCCCTTCGCCGGCTGCGGTGTGTTCGAACCGGATCGCGACGCCGCCACCCAACTGGGCGGCAGTGCCCGCCTCGGCTACCGGTTCAGCGAGCGCGCCGAGATCGACCTGAGCTACCTGGGCGCCAACACCACCGCGGACTTCGACGGCACCCGCTTCTCCGGTAACCGCTCGCGCAGCGCCCAGCAGGTCTACGGTGCCCGCACCCGCCTGGTGCCCTTCACTCCCTGGGTGGTCACCCTGGCCGCCGGCTACAGCCTGGACAAATACACGGCCGACTACAGCGATGCCGAGGTCGAGCGGGTGGCCGCCGGCGACTTCGACACCCAGCGTGACAGCCTGACCTGGCAGAACGACATCAGCATCCTGGCCGGGCACCTGCTGAGTCTCGGGGTCGATTACCAGCGCGACCGGATCGCCAGCAGCGTCACCTATGCCGAGGACTCCCGCGCGGACACCGGCGTCTTCGGCGAATACCAGGGTGAATGGCGGAGCGCGACCATGAATCTGAGCCTGCGCCAGGACGACAACGAGCAATTCGGCAGCTACACCACCGGCAGCGCCGCCCTGGGCTACCGCTTCGCACCAGCCCTGCAGGCGTCGGTCTCCTACGGCACCGCCTTCAAGGCCCCGACCTTCAACGAACTCTACTATCCCTTCTTCGGCAACCCGGACCTGGACCCTGAGGAATCCAACAGCCTGGAACTGGGATTCGACGGCGCCCTGCCGGAGTCCTGGGTCGACGGACGCTGGGCACTCAATCTCTACCACACCGAACTGGACCAGATGATCGCCTTCGACGCCTTCACTCAGGGCGCCAACAACATCGCCCAGGCCGAGATCCAGGGGCTGGAACTCAGCGCCAACGCGGCGATGCTGGATTGGGACCTGGGGTTCAGCCTCACGCTGCTGGACCCGCGCAACCGCTCCGCCGGCCAGGACGACGGCAACCTCCTGCCGCGCCGCCCCCAGCAGCAGGGCCAACTCGACCTGGACCGACGCTTCGCCCGCTGGTCACTGGGCGCCACCCTGTTCGCCGCCGGGCGCAGCTACGACGACCTGGCCAATGTTTACACACTCGACCCCTATACCCTGCTGGACTTGCGCGCGGAATACGCCTTCACCCCCAGTCTGCGCCTCCAGGGCCGGCTGAAAAACGTCTTTGACCAGGATTACGAAACCGCCGCCTTCTACAACCAGCCGGGGCGGGCTTTCTATCTCACGCTGCGGTATGAGCCGGTATTGTGAGCAGCGCCCGGTTTGCGGGTTCTTCTAAGGTCCCGGCCGGCTAAGAGCTTCTTGACCCGTTACTTTCTCACACCAAGACGCCGCAGGTGGCCTTCCATGCGGCGCAACACGCTGCACTATTGCACGCGCTTGTCCGCCAATCGCCTTACCCCTTGCGCGCCTTCTCGAAGGCCGCGGCCAACGCACCGCCCGCGGGAACCGGCTGCTCCGCGGGCTGGCGCTGGGGCGCCGGCCGACGGTCGCCGCCCGCGCGTCGGGACTGGTCTTGCCGGCGCGGCGGCTGGCCGCGCGGGGCACCGCGCTCCGGACGTTCGGTCCGTTCGGTCCGTTCGGTCCGTTCGGTCCGTTCGCGGCCGGGCTCGCCGGCCCGCCGCTCCACCGGCTCACCTAACCGCATGGTCAGGGCGATCCGCTTGCGGGGAATATCCACTTCCAGGACCTTGACCTTTACCAGGTCGCCGGACTTGACGACCTGATGGGGGTCCTTGACGAAATGGTCGGCGAGCATGGAAATGTGAACCAGGCCGTCCTGGTGGACGCCGATATCGACGAAGGCGCCGAAGTTCGTGACATTGGTGACCGTGCCTTCCAGGACCATCTCGGGTTGCAGGTCTTTCAGTGTCTCGACCCCCTCCCGGAACACCGCCGCCTTGAACTCGGGACGGGGGTCGCGGCCGGGTTTCTGCAATTCGCTCAGAATGTCCTGCACCGTCGGCAGGCCGAAGCGCTCGTCAATGAATTCCCTGGCATCGAGCCCGCGCAAGGTCGCGGTGTCACCGATCAGCTCGCGGATACCCTTGCCCGCGCGCTCGCAGATGCGCCGCACCACCGGATAGGCCTCGGGATGGACGGCCGAGGCGTCGAGCGGCTCGTCGCTGTCCGGCACGCGCAGAAAACCGGCGCTCTGCTGGAAGGCCTTGTCACCGAAACGCGGCACGGCCATCAGCTTCTTGCGGTTGGGAAAGGCGCCGTTGGCCTCGCGGAAGGCGACGATGTGCTCGGCCAGGCCCTTGTTGAGCCCGGAGACCTGCGCCAGCAGGGGCACCGAGGCGGTGTTGAGATCCACGCCGACCGCGTTCACGCAGTCCTCCACCACCGACTCCAGGGCGCGCGCCAGGCGGGGCTGATTGACGTCATGCTGATATTGGCCAACGCCAATAGCCTTGGGGTCGATCTTGACCAACTCGGCCAAGGGGTCCTGCAACCGCCGCGCGATGGAAACGGCACCGCGCAGCGACACATCCATCCCCGGCAACTCCTTGGAGGCGAATTCCGAGGCCGAGTAGACCGAGGCACCGGCCTCGCTCACCACCAGTGAGCGCAGGCCCAACTCGGGGTGCGCCTTGATCAGTTCACGGGTGAGCTTGTCGGTCTCGCGCGAGGCGGTGCCGTTGCCGATGCTGATGAGTTTGACCTGATGCGCCTGGCACAGTGTGGCCAGGGTGGCGATCGAGGCATCCCACTGATTGCGGGGCTGGTGGGGATAAATGGTATCGGTGGCGGCCACCCGCCCGGTCGCATCGACGATGGCTACCTTGACCCCGGTCCGCAGCCCTGGATCCAGGCCCAGGGTCGGCAGGCGTCCGGCCGGCGCGGCGAGCAGCAGGGCCTTGAGATTCAGGCCAAAGACACGGATCGCCTCCTCCTCGGCCGCTTCCAGGACCCGCCCTTTGAGGTCCAGATCAAGCCGGGTCAGGAGTTTGATGCGCCAGGTCTTGCGCACCGTCTCGACCAGCCAGTCGTCCGCCGCCCGACCCTGGGCGCGGATGCCGAAGCGGGCCGCGACCATGGCGCGGAAGGGAGCGTCCGGGTCCTCGTCCTCGCCGGGCACCAGATCGAGATTCAGCACCCCTTGATTGCGGCCGCGGAACAGGGCGAGCGCCCGATGGGACGGGACCTTGGCGATGGCTTCCCGGTAATCGAAATAGTCGGAGAACTTGTTGCCGTCCTGCTCTTTGCCGACGACCACTTTCGACACCAACACGCCCTCCTCCCACAGGCGATCCCGGAGGCGACCGGTCAACTCGGGGTCCTCGGCGAAGCGCTCCATCAGGATCTGCCGCGCCCCTTCGAGTGCCGCGGCGCCATCGGCCACGCCCTTGCCGACGTCCACATAGCGCTCAGCCTGGGTTGCCGGGTCCTGGGTGGGATCAGCGAGCAGGCCGTCGGCCAGCGGTTCCAGCCCCGCTTCACGGGCGATCTGCGCCTTGGTGCGGCGCTTGGGTTTGTAGGGCAGATAGAGATCTTCCAGACGCTGCTTGGTGTCCGCGCCCTCGAGGTCGGCGCGCAGGGCGGCGGTAAGTTTGCCCTGCTCCTCGATACTGGCGATGACCGCGGCCCGCCGCTCGTTGAGCTCCCGCAGATAGCCCAGCCGTTCCTCCAGGTGACGGAGCTGTGTATCATCGAGACCGTCGGTGGCCTCCTTGCGGTAACGGGCAATGAAGGGCACGGTTGCACCCTCGTCCAGCAGCCGAATGGCCGCCTCCACCTGGGAAGCGCGGGCGTTGAGCTCTTGGCTGATGGTCTCGGTGATGGTCTGCATCGGTGAAGCGGTCCTGCTTGAGTGGGTATCGCGGGCTGTGGCGAGGGCGAAAAGGAGCGGGGTTCAGTTTATTTTAGCCTATTCGTGAACGGTTCCTGACCCAATCAATCGATCCGGCAAGTCTCACCGTAAACGGCCATGATCGCGCGCAATTCAGCGAGGACCTCCAGTCGCGCGGCGGCCGTCAGACCGCGGGTCTCGGGTACATCCTCGCCCTGTTCCAAACGCGCCATGCTCAAGCGGACCTGACGGCAGCCCTGGCGGCACAGGGCTTCGATGACCGCATCCAACGGGCCTTCGCCGCGCGTTGCCGCGCGCGTCTCGACTGAGGGTAACTCGACTCTCTGCACCGGCGTCTCTCCCGAGCAGTACCGAACGCCCCGGCGCCCGGTCTGGTGTTGGGCCTTGATTGTCAACGCACCGATCCGCGGCGGGCCGACGCGTTGCGGCTGACCATTCTACCGAAATCGTCGGGTTGACTCCGCGCTGTTCGTGCATGATGACGCATACTATACGTGTATTACACGCGCCAAACAGGGGACAGAGCAGGCACACTGTTGACATTCAAACGGAAATCCGGATCGTAGCGCGTAACGAACACAGGAGCCGGCAACGGGCCCGGCAGGCGACCCGAGGCGATGGGGATGAATACGCGCAACCTCACTGACAGCAACCTGATCCAGTGGCAGTCGACCAACAGCGCCCCCGCGCTCGCCCCCGGCGGGCTGCACCTGTGGCATATCCGGACGGACTCCGGCGGCGACCGCGTCGCCACCTGCCTCGATGACCTGGGAGAACACCAGCGCAGCCGGGCCCACGGCATGCATCATGCGGGCTATCGGGAGCGTTACATCCGCGCCCAATCCGGTTTGCGCCGCATCCTCGGGCTGTATCTCGGCATTCCTCCGCGCACCATCGACTTCGCCCACGGGCCGGCCGGCAAGCCGATGCTTGAGCGCAACCCGACTGGACTGGCCTTCAACCTGACCACCACCGCGGATCTGGCCCTGGTGGCGATCTCCGCCGCGCAGGAGGTGGGCATCGACTGCGAGCGGCTGCGCCCGCGCCGTGATCTCGATGCCATCGCCCGCCGGATGTTCAGCAGGGAACAGACGCAATTGCTCCTGGACACCCCGGCTGAAGAGCGGCTGGAGTGCTTCTACCGCGCTTGGACCGCCTTGGAGGCGGACGCCAAGGCGGACGGCCGCGGTCTGTTCCGCCCACGCGCACCCGGTGCGCACCCGCCCCAGGTCATGCATTGCATCCCGGCACCGGGGCATGTCGCCGCGGTGGCGCGGGCGGCATTGCCGCCGGTGGGACGGTGGGTGACATTGGAACTTTAGCCGACCCTTATCGCTGCAGCCACCGAGCAAAGGCTTCAGCCCGTTGCAGACTGTAAATCCCCTCGCGCACATGCGCCGCGGTCAAGGCCAGCGTGATGACGAAACCCGTCCGGCGAAGCACCCCGGGCGGCACCTGCCACTCGCGCGCCAACTGCCAGGCGTGACGCAGGGTCGCACGCCGCCGCGGGTCCTGTTTGAACCAACGCATCCGGCCCTTGACAGGAGACGGGATGGGCAGCGGGCACGGCAGTTGACCGGGTGAACTGCGCCAGGGAGTCGCCATCACTTCCGGGTAATGGCGCTCGAGCAGCAGTCGAAAGGCGGTCCCTTCACTCAGTTCCTCGATGGACAGGGCGAGCGCCGCCCGCGCCACCTGAGGCGAACTCAAAGGAACCTGAAGCTCGATGCGGTGCCGGTCGATGTCCTCGCGCTGCAGCACCTGGTGGCGCCGCTGATGCTGGAGCGACAGCAGCAGCATCAGTGAGCGCGCCTGGGACAGCCCAGGGAAGGCGCCGATGGCGGCGATCAGGTTGGCCCGGAGGTTCGCTTCCAGAATCTCATAGTTCACGATGATCCGCGGCGGCAGGTGGATGTCCGCCCGCTGCATCCAGCGGTCGACGAGCTTGGCCGCGTCGCCCCACCGCGCCAAATCCGCATCGGCCGGACTGAGGGCCATGGTGCCCGTGCCGACACTCCCGCCCTTGCCGGTCCAGACCAGGTGGGGCCGCGGCGTCGGCAGGTCCGGCGGCGCGGCGGACTGGTCCCAATGGAGTCCCAGGCGCTTCTCCAGGCTCATGAACCCAGCCGCTGAACTCACCTTGATGAGCGGGATCGCATTCGCCTCGGCAAAGGCCGCCGCACAATCGCCGCTACGCCCATCCCCAGCGTCGGCGGCCACCCCGAACACGCGAACCCCGCGCCGCCGCAGAGCCGCGGCGATCAGATTCGAGTTCAACGACCCACTCAAACTCACCACGGCCGTGCCGTCGTTCCCGACCAGTTCAGCGGTCAGTGCCGACTCACAGGCACCGTGGATTGCCGCAATCCCCTCATCCCGCGCCACGACCTCGTCCAGGTCCTGCCAAACCAGATAGTCCGTGCGCTTCAGACCGGTCCGATCAAAGGTCCAACACGCGGCCGGCGGGGCGCCCGTGACCTCGGTGTAGGAGGTATGGTCGAGCAGAAAATAGCCGAGGGTCGCCACCTCCGCGACCCCGTTGAGATCCAGAGCCAGGTCGATCGAGAGCGATTGGAGCACCCGCAGGCTGGTGCTGAAGAGCCACCGACCCGGCAGCGCGTAGACGAAGAAGGGGCGCAGGCCCAGGGGATCGGTCAGCAACCGCAGTTGTCCGGCGGCCCGATCGTAGAGCAACGCACAGAATGCGCCATGGCAATCGCCGACAATGCGCGGTCCCGGGTCCCGGCAGTTCAGGGTTTCCAGGTCCGACTGACGATCCGGACCCCCAAGCAGGGGCCGCCCGATGAGGGTGGCGAACTCGGCCGCGGTTTCATGCCAGGCGGGCTGTCCATAGGCGCCGATGTCCACCTTGCAGACAAACAGGGTGTCATCGAAGAAAACCTGGCGCACATCGGTCGCGACGCGCGAAATTTGGATCCGGATCTCATCCGCCAGACCCTGGTCTTGCGCGCTCCAGCAGTCAGGCGAGAAAATCCCGGCGAGAATGGTCATTGGGGATACCTTGGTTGAGTCGATACGCTGGGCGTCCTCCCGTGCACCGCGGCACCACGATCAAAACGGGGCGGCGTCGGCGGGGCTGTTCGGCTTAAGTCCCATGCGCCAAACCCATCCGCAAATCGGGTCGAAAGTGTACTCGCTCCGCAGGGTTTTTGTTAAGGTCGTGCAATTATTCGGTTGGTTTCGACGGCCACGCTCACCCGCTTGACTCCGCCCGAACCAACCGCTGATCGAGGAGACTCCCACCATGCGCCCTGCCCTGCCGGCACTCACGCTCGTCCTGTTGGTCTTCCTGTGCACGTCCCCCGCGGTCACCGCCGACGCATTGATCGCGAATGGTGATTTCGAGCAACCGGCGCAGTCCGCAGACGCCCCCTTCACCGGCTGGACCTTCTATCGCTGGAGCGGCAGCACGCAGGCCGCCCTGGATCACGAGGCCCGGCCGGGAGGCGGCGCCGCGGCCCACCTGCACGCGCCCATCGCGGGCAAAGCCGCGCTGCATCAGCGGATTCACCTGGCGCCCGGACGCTATCGACTCGCTGCCCTGACCGCCGCCGCGGATCTGCGGCCCGGCAAGGATAACCTGACCGCCCGGCTGCACCTGGAGCTGGGGAGCGGGCGCCAGGCGGTCGCGAACCTGGGCCAGGGGAATCGGGACTGGACCCCCGTGGATCTGGTGTTCCAGGTGGATCAGGCGCTGGATGCGACGCTCTACTGCTTTCTCTACGGCACCGGGGACCTGTGGCTCGACGCGCTGCGGCTTGACCGACTCGGCGCGGATGACGCCACGCCCGTGGGGATGCAACTCGGCCAGGTGATCGCACCCCTGCGGTTCGACCCGCCGATCACCCGGACTGACCTGCTGCTCACCGGCTACTGCGCCGCCCCGGACCAGGCGCAACGGCCCCATTGTCGGCGCTTGAGCAAGGCCGATCCGACCGGCATGGCCCCCACGCGGCCCTTGGAACCGCGATCCATCGCCGACTTCAGCCCGCCACGCTCGGTCGGTGACCGCCCAGGGCCACTGGATCTCAGTCCCCGCAACGGGCTGCCCACGGACTGGAGCGGCTATGATTATCTGGACATTCAGATCCACAACCCCGGCCGCGCCATCCTGGAGGGTCTGATCGAGATCCGCGATACGCAATCGAAGAATTACTGGTCGCGGGTCAACTGGTATACCCATTTTCCGCCGGGCGATCAGCAATTGCGCATCCCGCTCGCGCTCTTCGTCGGCGAAAAATCCGTGATCCGCGAGCGCCGCCGCCTGGACACGACGGCCATCAGCCGACTGTTCGTCAGCGTGGTCGGTGCCGGTGAGGTCGCGGTGTCGCGGGTGCGCCTCACCGCGGAGCCCCCTTACCGTCACGATTTCCCGCAACTGCTGAAGCTCGATGCCGGTACCGATGTCAGCCCGGTCATGGCCGGCTTCAGTCCACTCACCGCCGCCCTGGGCTATCGGCCCGACCGAGGCTACGGCTTCGACGCGGCCGTGCGCATCCCCAAGAGCGAGGATCGCCGCCACCCGGATAACTTACTGCGCGACTGGATCTCGATCGCCTCCGGCGGTCTGCGGTTCGACCTGCCCAATGGCGACTACGGCGTCTGGCTGATGCTCGAAGACCCCGGCTACTGGGAATATGTGCAGAACTACGATCGACGCACCGTGCTGGCCGAGGGCAAGTCAGTCTATAACGAGCAGATGACCGCGGACGGGCTGTTGGCGCGCATCTTCGCCCATCAGACGACCGAGGACCTGCCCGGCGACGACATCTGGGCCCGCTACATCAAGAGCCGTTACCGCCCGATCCAGTTTCAGGTTCAGATCAACGATGGCCAACTCAATCTGGACTTTTCCGCCGGGTCCGCCAAGACCTTCACCAACACCCTGTCCGCGTTGCTGATCTGGCCACTGGCCGAGGACCGACAGGCGCATGCCTTCATCGACGAGGTGTGGGAGCGTTTGCGCGAGCAGTATCGAATCGAGTATTCGGAGGACCTCATCGACACCGCCCCCCGGACGGCCGCACCGCTGCCCCCGGCATCGGGGCCGATCCCGGAGCTGCACGTCTTTCAGCGCCATTGGGATCAGGACGTCCAACCCCTGGAGCGGCCACGCCCGAATGAGTTCAGCGGACCACTCACACTCTCACTCGCCCGCGGTGAACAGGAACCGCTGACGCTGGAACTCCACGCCGTCAGCGACCTGACACTCACCGCGGCGGAACTCAGGCTGCCGGGCCTGAGCGCCGATGCCTACAAGGTCCGCAGCAAACTGACCCGCGCAACGGACGATGGCGCCCGCTATGTCAACGCACCACGCTTGCTGGACCCCCTGGAACTCCCGCTGCGCCTTTCCGCCGGCCAGACCCGCCGACTCTGGTTCAGCGTCAGCCCGGACGCGGACACCCCGCCGGGTGCCTACGCGGGCGAACTGCGCCTGACCGTCGACGGCGGCCGACAGCTCAGCCTGCCGGTGCAGGCAACCGTCTGGCCCTTCGTCCTGCCCACCGCCAACCTGCCCTTCGGCTATCTGGGGAGCGTTCCGGTCTATACCGAGAGCGCCTTTCCGCAGGCGTTGGCAGCCAAGCGGCGGGCCGACATCGGGCCGGCGTTCGACCTGGTCCGCCGCCAGGGTATGACCCAGTTCAGCGGCGGCATCGGCGGGGTGCTGCCGACCCGCGGGGCAGCGGGCCTGAACATCGACTTCTCCAGCCTCGACACGGTCCTGGAGCAGGCCCGGCGCTTTCCCTTCCCGCCCCACAGCTACGGCGGCCTGGCCCCACGTGGACTCGGGTTCGAACGCTACCGGGTCACCGACACCCAACGCGGCTTCGGCGCCCCTTACGCCGAGGTGCTGGACCGCGTCCTCGGCGCCACCCGCGCGCACCTGCGAGGACTCGGCTGGCCTGAACCCATCTATTCAGTCGGCGACGAACCCACCGGCGACGCCGCCGGATTCACCGCGGCCCTGGCCGACGCCGTGCGTGCCGCGGGCTCGCAAAGTTCGGTGTTCACCAGCCTCACCGATGAAAAATCGCCCGCGCTGGCCCTGGTCGGCCGCGTGGATCACCTCTTTCTCACCCTGCATAACGCCTGGGGATTCGAGCGCATCCTGCAGGCCGGGGGCCAGTGCGGCACCTACAATCTGAGCGGACGCTATGCCCGCGGCCTCTACCAGTACCGCTTACGCCGTCTGGGCTGCCGCTCGGGTTACTTCCAGTTCGCTTTCAATGCCACCCATGTCGATCCCTACTATGCTCTCGACGGCCGCGAGGACGACTTCGCCGCCGCCCTACCGACCCGCCAGCCCGGCGTCCTGATCCCCACGCTGGACCTGTTCCGCTTCGGCGAGGCAATCGACGACTACCGCTACCTGCTCGCCCTCGAGCGGGCCATCGCGGGCGCCGGTGAAACGCGCGCGGCACAGCGCGCCGCCCGCTGGCTGGACGATTTGATGGATGAGGTCAAAATCGACCACCGCGCCTTGATGCCCCCGCCGCTGGACGATCAGGCGCTGGACCAGGTCCGCGCTCAGGCTGCCGCCTTTATCGACGCGATCCAACAACCAGGGCACTGATTGACCTGACTGCCTGGTGATGCCGAACACACCATGAAAACTACGCATTTCGCGCTGGACACGGTTTTACACGGAAAACCTGACCGTGATGCTCCGTTGACAGTCGGTAATTCGCGTGCCAGCATCTTCCCACATGAGAGAAAAGCTAAACCTATCGTAAGGTAGGGACGGAAAGTCGCGGATCCTGTAATCTAGGACAGCCGGACTACCAAGAGTGACCAGCGTCATGGTCGCGTGCGGCGTCCGGCTGTTCAGTTTCTGGAGAGGGGAAAGCGCGATGATATCTTCGGTCGCGGGGAGAGGCGGCGGCGGATCGTTCGGGTCCGCGCAGACACAGCGGGTCTTCTGGTGCGAGCAGCGCACGCCCGCATGCACTATCCTCGTCGATCTTCGATCCGCCGTCGCGCGGTCAATCGAAGCCCCGCCACCCCGGCGCGGAAACTCTATTCGTTCGGGCAACTGGCCCAGTCTCATTCCAAGCTCCAACCATTCCGGATCCGGCGGCTGCGCCTTGGCTGCCGATCAACGCCCGTTTGCTCGGGCAAACAATGTCTGAGGCGAGCCGCCTCACCTGTTACCAGTAGCGCATAGGGACAGAGAAAACATGAAGAACCGGCCAGGCTTGATTAAGTTCTCTTCCGCTGCCGGATTTAATTTAGCCTGGCCCCTTATTCCTCTTATTCCTCTTATTCCTCTTATTCCTTTCTTATTCTTTTAGCTTTAACGATTACCCTATACTCCGGAAACCGGGCGTCGCGCTATGAATTCAAGGGCCATAGTGAACGGAATTGCAGTGATCGTCGCAATCGCTTGCCTTGGGGAGTCACGGGTCGCTGCACGTCAAGCCGACTGTTCGACCGATGCGACCGAATTCGCCCAAATCACGACGATGCGGCTGGATGCTGGCCAACAGACCTTCGAGGCGTTTCGGATACTACGTACCGCTGGGGTCGAATGGGCGCGCTGGGACAGTTCCGGCTATCTGCTTGACCATGCACAGATCCATGGGGAAAGTGGTGCAGTCTACGACCGGGTTCTGTCGTCCCCCAGTTTTGCGAATCACCCGGAACCTTCAGCAGATGGCGGCGCCCTCGGGCGTCCGGCTTTCAGGCTCGAGCTGGCGACCTTTTCGCCATCGGGCATTCGCGTCGTGTCGCTCGGCAAGATGCCCGATGACCTTGCCGGGCTGACCGAAGACATTAGACGCCGCTTGGCGCCGACACCAGTGGAAACGGGCTGGTACGTTTGGACTAAGCCTTACCCGGCGGGTAGCCATCCAGATGTCGCGCTTGCCGATGCGGGATGCGGGACCGCCGTAGAGAAGGCGCTGTCGGTAGCCATTGCGACCGGCAGCCTGATTGTGCGGGCGGATAGCGGTATTCGCGCATACGTTTCAGGTGAGCGTACCAGCCGTAGCGAATTCTCGGCAAGCATTGCCGAAGGCGGCCTGCGCTTCGGAATCCTGTTTGCGAAGTAGCAGGTAGGTATGTGGGATCGACAGAGGAGCGAGACAAACCATGGCAAATAAAGCAACCCGCCGGTCACGGCGACTCAAACAGCTCATGCAGGGCCTAGGCGCAGCGAGCATCGCGTCGCTGGCGGCGATTCCGGGAGTGCAGGCAGGCGACCATTGGCTCTCAGGGGCGCGAGTCGAAACGCCAAGTCAGCCTAATAGGGTATTTTCGGCGAGTCGGGCCTTGGCGCCTGCCGGCGTGATGGCAAGCAGTGCTTCTTCTGTGTTCGACATCACGATCTCGCTCGACACGGACCCGCAGGGCGATAACGACTATAAGGCGGACAGCGGCGCCGGCGATGACGCGCAGAACGCCTTTGAACGGCGGATCGAGGAATTTGCGAAGGCAGTCTACCAGTCGACGAACGGCGCACTCAAGATCGGGAAGGTCTCGATCTTCCGGAGTAAGCCCGGCGCGACGCGTGTGAACTCGGCCGATGTGCTTTGGGACGAGAATTGCGCTGCGGACCAGGGACCGCGTGCAAATCCCTCCGGCTACGAGGTAGCCGGCAAGCATATTTGGATGTGCACCAATTGGCCTGGATCGTCGACGATGCCCGACCCCAAAGGAGGTGGTTACACGCTTGCCCATGAGTGGGGACATTTTGCTTTTGGCCTTTACGACGAGTACGCGCAGGAACAATGTTCGCTGCCCCTTAATATTGCATGTCCTAAAGCTACCCCGCGGGGAGATGATACTGCCGCCATTCCGGCGATCATGAATAACCAATGGATCGCCGCAAGTGGCACTGTGCCCGCTGGCTACACCGGCGGCGCGGCGGATTTCCTGGAGCACTCGACTCAGAATATCCATCCGCATCGCAGCGACAGTACGGGCACCAACGCCCAGAAGCGGGTGTTCGGAGAAAGTGCCTGGCAGACGCTGACGCGCGATCCGGCCACTGATCCGAAATGTTCCGGCATCTGGCCTTTCTCTTTCTGTATCCCGAAGCGGACGCAATACGGCACCCTGGTCGCACCCAGCGATCCGAACTGGCTCGTGAAAGACGATGAATCGACTGCACTGAGCGCGCTGGACATCCGTTGGCTGGGCGATCAGGTGATTGACCTGTCGATCGACGTCTCCGGCTCGATGTACGGGACGCCCTTGGCCAATGCCAAGACGGGCGCTAATCTGCTCATCGATCAATTCCAGCCCGGCACCGCACTCGGCGTGAGCTCGTTCGAGACAGGCGTCAGGCGCAACTTCGCGATCACCGACATCCCTGAGCCGGATACTGGCGTCAAGGCAGCGGCCCAGGCGGCGGTAACCGCATTGACCGCGCTCAGTCAGACCTCGCTATACGACGGGCTGATGTTCTCCTTGAATGACACCCAAGCCTTTGACTCAAAAAGACCGGGACTTGTCTATGTGCTATCGGACGGGGGTGACAACGACTCGATCGCAAACGAGTCGAGTGTGATTTCCGCCTACACGGCAGCAGGCGTCCCGATCATCGCGTTCGCTTATGGCAGCGGCGCCCCAGCCGGGACCTTGCAGAACATGGCGAACGCGACGGGAGGGGCCTTATACCAATCGCCTACCACCGTGGCGGAAATTCAGAAGGCACTGGTCTCGGCGCAGGCACAGTTCTCGTCGAACGTGCTGCTTTCTTCCGGAAGCGTAGCGGCGGGAGCCGGTGCGGCTATCACCCGCATCATCCCGATGGACAGCAGTCTAGCCTCGGCTCGGGTTAACCTATCCTATACCGGCAACCAGAGCGATATGGTTTTCAGTCTGTTGCTTCCGGACGGGACCGATTCAGGTCTGGCCTTCGATTGCGAGGGTGCGGCATCCTGCTCGGCCACACTGGACGAGGCATTCTTTGCCGCGAACGGTTTCGGCGACTATCAGGTGCAGATAACCAATACGGTCGGCCAACCGAAAGATGTGACTGTTCTGGTGTCGGCAACCCCGGCGGGACCCACATTTTATGATATCGCCGTCGGCTTCTCTGCCGACACCGTAACCTATCCCGCTGACATGGCGCTCCGGGCCACTGTGACCCGAGGCCCCGCCATTGCTGGGCTTGACGTAGCAGCAAAGGTGACCGGCCCTCAGGGATCCATCTTCGATCTCACCTTGCTTGATGATGGCAACGGGGCTGACCAGGTTGCGAATGACGGTACCTACTCGGCCAGTATCCCTTATATGGCCAATGGTATCTATTCGGCGGTCGCGACCGCTTCGAATGCGCTCGGCAAGGCGCAGACGACCTTCGAGGGGCTGAGCATCTCTTTGCGAGAGGACGGGACTGCTGTCATTCCGACACCAACGCCGGTAACGGAAAACTTCGTCCGGGTGGGTTCGGCTGCTGCCAGCGTCGCGGACGTTCTGGCCGATGATCATGCGAATGATCCGACGGGCGGTCGCTGCACGGCAATTGCGGACAACAATGCCGACACCGCCGGTCGGATCGATGCGGCCGGGGATGCCGACTGTTTCAGTGTAGTGCCAAACTCGCTCAGCAGGCCGATCACTTTGAGGGTTACCGGGCTGATGTCAGGCATGGACCCGGTGCTGACCGTCTATGACCACACCGGTGCGGTCCAGGTCGCTGAGGTGGATATGGCGACTTCCGAAAGCCCGAGTTCCGGTGTCACCGTGATGGTGCCTGCATCCGAACTGGATTCCGCTGGACTTATCTTGGTTGTTCGGCACGTGGATCCAAGCGCGTCCACGGGCGGCTATGCGGTCTCCGCTGGGACGCAGCTCACCTCTGATGCGAAGGTCGACGCAATGATCTGCTCGATTCTAGGGAATGACCCGAAGCCATCCCTACTTGACCAGGATATCTTCGAGTTCCGAGGAAAGGCAGGCGACGCACTAACGATCACCTTGGAAAAGGATACGTCGGGAACAACGAGCGGCGATCGGGCGTCTCTGATTCTGAAGCAAAAGGGAAAGCTTACCCTTCTCAAGTTAGATCGTAGTGACCTACCCAACAAAGTGGATCTCGCGCTGCCAAGAACTGGCACGTATCAAGTGATTGTTGGCGAGGAGCCCAAGATTTTCCGTGGCAAGCAGTTCCGAGGCAATTACTGCCTCACCCTAGGCGGTCCGCAGGGTACGTTGGAAACATTCAAACCGACAGCTTGGGTGGAGTAGAGGCAGCGTTAGGCCAAGGATGGCCGCATTCTCTCGGACGCGAAACAGTTTTGAGAAGTAGAGCGACAGCCGAGCATAGGGTGCCCATGACGGCGGTCTTTTCTGGCTCGCGTCGCTCCCTGACGGAATACACGGTGTCTGCCTCGCCGTTCGCGAAGAATCGCTTGTATTTAGAGGTCCCTGTTGCAAGAGTCACAAGATCTCATCCTTAAGACCTTCAGGCAAGTCGTAGGGCGCCACCGGCTCGATGACGGTTCGGACTGCTCTGTCGGTAGTGACGCCGCGCAGCACATTTGTGTGAGCGGCAGTGACGTCGCCCCTTGCCACGCGCGCTTCTTTTCAGTTCGCGGGGTCATCTACGTCGAACCCATCGACGCGGCCCCAATCCTGCTGAACAGCCAGCCGATATCCAGACGGGCGAAAGTCGAGGACGGCGATTGGCTGGTTCTAGGCTCCACCTCCGTTCAGGTCCAGATCCCCCATGGGGCTGGGCCCGCGAGCGGGGCTAGCGCGGGGAAGTTACCTGGTCTGCACTCGGCCGCGCAGCCCAGACCGGTTGTGGTGGGCCGCGACCGGCAGTGCGATCTCGTCATCGACTCCCCCTTGATGTCGCGTGAGCACGCGAGGCTGCTATTCACCCCGGAGGGGCTCCGCCTTCAGGATCTGCGCAGCACCAACGGCACCTTCGTTAACGGACAACGCATCGTTGGGGAGGCCTTGCTGCATCCCGGCGACCGGGTGTCGTTCGCGACCTTCGTCTATCGGTTTACGGGAGCGGCCCTTGAGCCAGCGGAGTCCGGTGGGCGTGTCAGGATCGAAGCACGAAGCCTAACCAAGACCGTGATCGATCGGACCTCGAAGCAGCCCCGCAATCTGCTGGACGCGATCGATCTGGCGATCGAGCCCGGGGAGTTTGTTGTCATCTTTGGGACCAGCGGATCGGGCAAGTCGACGCTGATGGACTCGCTGAACGGTCGGCGCCCGGCCACCTCGGGTCGGGTCCTCTATAACGGTGTAGACCTGTACGAGGGCTTCGCCGCCTTTCGAGCGGGCATCGGCTATGTGCCCCAACAGGACATCGTCCACCGCAAGATCAGCATCCGGCGGGCGCTGGAATACACGGCGAGGCTGCGGCTGCCCGGCGACACGCGCGCGGGCGAGATCGCCGTCTACATCGAGCGAGTCCTCCAGCGGGTGGGGCTGCTGGAGAAGCAAGACCTCGCCGTCGACACGCCGGAGCCCTTGAGCGGCGGGCAGCTCAAGCGTGTGAATCTGGCTGTAGAGCTGGTTGCGAATCCGAATATCCTGTTTCTCGATGAGGCGACCAGCGGCCTGGACGCCGGTACCGACAAGAAGATGATGCGCCTCTTCGCCGACTTGGCGGCGGATGGCAAGACGGTCATCTGCGTGACGCACAGCCTCGAGAACGTCGGCGTCTGTCATCTGGTGGCGCTCCTGCACTTTGGATTCCTGGTGTATTTCGGGCCTCCGGAAGAGGCGGCGGCCTACTTCGGCGTGGATCGGCTCTCGGAGGTGTACGAGCGGCTCGAAGGGCAGGATGCGCGGGCCTGGGGGGATCGGTTTCGCCAGTCGGACCAGTACCGGCGCCACGTGCAGGCACGTTTATCCAAAGCTGCAACCGAGGCGCCCAGAACGCTCGTGGCCGATCGAGGCAAGGCGGGATCGGGCCGAGCCGGCTGGTTCAATCCGCGACAGGCTTGGACGCTGACGCGCCGCTATGTCGATCTGCTCTACTCGGATCGGCTCAACCTGGCGATGCTGCTCTTGCAGGCCCCGCTCATTGCCTTGGTGGTCGGGGCAATCTTCGACACCTCCGGAAGCCCCCTGGAGCGTGCTCAGGCCGAGAGCCAGATCGCGTTCGTCCTGGTGCTTTCCGCAGTTTGGTTTGGCTGCATCAACTCCGCCCGGGAGATTGTGAAGGAGCTACCGGTCTATCTCCGGGAACGGGCCGTGGTGCTGCGCATCCCCCCCTATTTGGTGAGCAAGCTGCTGCCGCTGGCGGTGCTGTGCGCGATCCAGTGTGCGAGCTTTCTTGCCATCGTCATGGGCATGCTGGATTTCCCGGGATCTTTCCTGGACCGCTTCCTGGTTCTGTTCGTCGCCGGATTCGCGGCGACCGGCATGGGTCTGGCGGTGAGCGCTTTCGTCACCAGCAACGACAAGGCCATCGCCACACTCCCCCTGCTCTTGATCCCTCAATTCATCCTTTCCAACGCGGTCGTCCAGCTTGACGGGCCTGCCGAAGCAGTCGCCAAGGTTTCGGTCATTTCCTATTGGGCCTTAGACGCGATGCGCGCGACCCTTGATGACGGGGTTATGGCACTGCGCGGCGCTGATGGGTCTCCGATCGTTTCCGTAAACGCCGACTGGCAGACGGATCTGTGGGCCACCGCGGCACTCGCGTTGGGCTTTGTGATCATCACGGCGCTCGGTCTCAAGCTGCGCGACCGCAAGGTCTAGGCCCACCGGAGCGCATCTGATGTCCGCTACGCTTTCCAGGATCCCGATGATTGATCCAAAGACATGCCCGAAGTGCCAGACCCCGAACGAGCTGGGGGCCTTGATCAAGCGTGCATACCGCTGCGCCGTCTGCGGTCTGGAACTGGCCCACGTGGACACCGCGCCGAACGGAGCTCCGCGCGGCGTTTTCGGATGGCTGTTGGATCAGGGCGCGATCGTCAGCGAGCGCTATCGCGTCAGCGGCCTGCTGGGAAAAGGCGGCTTTGGGGTCACCTACCTCGTGGAGGACCTGCGGTTGGCGGGTAAGCGGCGGGCGTTGAAAGAGATCCCGGCGCTGCTCTTCGACGAGTACGAGACGAAGCTGCTCGGGCGCCTCAATCATCCCGCCATACCGGACATCACCGACCGCCTTGATCAGGGCGGCATGGTCTATCTGGTGCTGGAATTCGGCGGCACACGTACCCTGAAAACGGAACAGGATCGTCTCGGTGGGCGAATCCCCGCATTCATCCTGCTACCCTGGGTCGAGCAGGCCTGCGACGCGCTCATTTACTTGCATTCCCAAGAACCACCGATCATCCATCGGGATCTCAAACCAGAAAACATCCTCCTCGACGACAACGATCGGGTGATGCTGATCGACTTTGGCATCGCCAAGGAGGCAGGCGATGAGAACGTGACCCGTACCATCGGGCGCGCCGTCACCCACGGGTTCAGCCCACCCGAGCAGGTACTCGGCACGGGCACGGATGTGCGCTCGGATGTATATGCCCTGGGCGCTATCCTGTACTTCGGAACTACCGGCAAGCCGCCTCCACCGGCCCATGAGCGCGTGACGGGCACAGCCTTGGTGCCGCCGGCGAGTTTGGTTGCGGAAATGCCACTGCTGCTGGATGCGACAATCCGGCAAGCCCTGGAGTTGAACCTTAACGCCAGACAGCAAACCGTTGCGGAACTGGCTCAAACGCTCGCCCTTGTGCGTGGCAGTGGGACGAGCGAGCGGACGGTCTTTGTTTCCGATGCCAGTAGTCTTGCAGGGGGTCTAGGCAGCAATCGGGACGTGCGCCTGCCAAGCGTTAAATTGCCTTCCACACACGACTCAGGGCAAGAGTGTGCGATTCCGGCGCAGGCGCCTGCGCCGAAGCGCAGTGGGCTGGCGACAATCGGGTGGACCTTGGCGGGACTCGCGATGACGGGGTTGGCGGGGGTCGGAGCCTTCACCTACCTCCGAAATTCGAGTTCGGAGCAGCCTGCCAAACCAGAGACGGCAGCAGTGTCGGCACAGGCTGCGCCCGCGGCAACTCTCACGCCGGCGGTCACCAATCTGAACGCGTTGACTACTACGCCTGCAGCCAAGGAAAAGGACGGGGCTCACGTGGCCGATCAGGGCGTCGCCACCCCTGCTCAAAGGGCCGCTTACCCGGCCGAGGGGCGGCCCCAGGGGCCTTCTTCAGAGCAACAACCGGCGGACGAGACAGTGACCTCCCAACCACTCGGCGCGCGCATGGACGCCGCTCAACAACCGAGGCCGCAGAGCCCGAGCGATGCAAGACCACCGGCGTCGGTGGCGGAACCCGTCCCGGCCACTCGGAGGCCGTCAACAGTGGAAGCAACGCCGATCCCTCCTGAGGTTCCTAAGAAGAAGAGCGGAGCCAGTGCCCGGAACAAACAGTCGAGTCAGCCGAAGGTCAAAAGCGCCGGGGCGGCTGGGTCGACGGGAAAAAAGGCGTCTGAGGCCCGGTCTCCGAAACAACCGTCACGCGATACCGGCAAATCCGGTTCAGGTGGATATAACGAGAGGCAATTGCGGGCAATTAAGGACTTCAACAACATGTAGGGGAAGTCGTTGCCGGTTCCGCAGGCAAGAAACCGCTCGGCAGCCCCGGTGCCTCAGTGACTATCCCACGGTAAAGCCGGGGGTTTATTATGATAATACTTATCGATCTCTCGCGGATCCCAGAAACTGTGGATTGCGACAAGTTAAATGACTGGCCCACTCTTAATCAGTCATTTACTAATGGGTGTGAACGAAATGTCATGGCTGGTTGGATGCTGAATGATGGCATTGGTAATAACGTATGAAGACCCGAATTTTTCTTGAGTGCATAGCCGTTTCCATTCTCGTTTTGTTTCTCGTTGGTTGCGTCACCGTACGCTTGAGCACCGGAAGCGGGAAGCCCATCGCGTATCTCGGCCCCCGTCCAGGCGCAAGCGGCACTGCACCCTCTCCCGTCACCTACTCAAAGGTGGGCATTCGCCATGATGTTGCCAAAGAACTGCCTAAGGATCAGGCATTGGCTTTTTTGCGCTCGCTTTACGTCCCTGAAGCGGCGAACACCTGCCGGTTTGAGCCGGACGGAGTGGAGAGATGGTGGAAGGGAAAACTCCCGGGCAAGAACCCATACAGTTCTACCTATTTGAGTCTTGAAGCGGTCAACGGCACGCCGATAGGAATAATGCTTTCCGTCAGAGGGACCAGGGAGCAGTGGTGCATGATCGTTCCATACGCGATCACCCAACTGCAGGGTGGTGACGCCAAGAAGTTAACAGACAAGATTTTTACTGCGTTGATAAGCTTGGGGGTGACGATCATACCGGATACTGAGCTTTCCAAAAAACTTCATTGTCGACAAGATTGGTGCCGGCCGATTAGGCGTGGATGACTGTGTTTTAGGGGAGTCAACTCACGAAACGGGAAAAAATCGCACTTTAAAGTTGCGTCAAGACCGGCAACCACCTGACAATCCATCTGTTCGCTTTGCCCATCCTGTGCCGCGGGCGCGAGCGGTGTTGGCCCGCCCAGAGCACCCCGATAGCGCCGCCTATCTACAGCATCATCCCGCCCACCTACTCGTTGGGTTTGGAGTAGAGAGCATGACATTCAGACCTAATAGGAGCAAGGCCATGAAAATTCGCGCTGTATTAGCGGCGGTCGGCATTCTTCTCGCTTCCGTGAGTTTCGGAGAGACGGTCTCGGTAAACACCCCCGGCGATGGCTTCTTGGCGTTACGCAGCGAGCCGAGCGCTAAACACGGAGTTCGGCTGTCTAAAATCCCTCACGGCGCATTAATAGATCTATCCGAGTGCACGTCAAGTGCTTCAAACGCCCGCTGGTGTAGGACCGCGTATCAAGGTAAGGGTGGCTGGGTTCTGGAAAAATATGTAACAAGACTGTCCAGCGGCCTCACCACCAGTCCTGTTGTCAGGCAAGCACGCCGGACTTCTAATGTGTCTGAAAACGACGCCATCTTAAGGGCTGTCGCGAACCAATGTACGCCTGACTGGTGCACTCCGAGGATCGGAACCGTACTCGGCGAATACGCCACTGTTGGCTTTGGATGCAAGAAGCAGGACTGCGAAAGTGCCATAGCCTATCTCAAGAAGACAGGCGGCAACTGGATAATCGTAGACCAAGGAACCGGAATCACCCCGGATGACCTTGTTGAGTATGGTTTCCCTGCGGACGTGGCCAACGAGCTGGCATATTAGGGGGAATGTCCCGGGCCGGGCTCGGACGGGTACCAAGCGCTCGCAAGGAGATCCGGCGCGCCAGAACCGCCTGAAGCCGATCTGGCCCTGCGGCGCCCGCGCAAAACGCCACGGCGAAAATGCCTCTTCCGTGCCCGCCACTCGAAACTCGCGCGCGAATCGGCGATGATGGTGTGAATGACCGGGCGCGCTAGGCGCCAGGTCATCAGCGCCCGCCACCCCACCTTGTAGGAGAGCTTGACGATGCGTCCCGCACTGCCTGTAGTCGCTGCCGCCTTCCTCACCCTTGGCCTGTCCGGTGCCGCCCTGGTTCAGGCGGAAACCCAGTCCGAGAAAATGCTGGATGCGGCGGCCTTCGCCGAATCCGAAGACCCGACCCAGGTCAAAGAAGAAGAAGCAATCGAAAAGAAGGACGGGATGGATGCCCCCGCGGACACCTCCAGCGCGGCAGCGCCTGCCGCGAGCGATGCAACCGAGGCGCCCGCCAAGACCAAGTAAGCGGCCCTCCGGCGGCGGGCGGGACCCGCCCGCCACTTCCTTGGCATCCGTCGCTTCCAATCGAAATACCAACAATGAATAACACCATTGCAACCTGCGCTTGGCCCGGCGTCGCGCACGCGCCCCGCTTCCTGCCCCGATTCGCGATCGGTGCGCTGGCAACGCTCGTGCTCGCAGCCTGTGCCTCATCACCGAACGACCCGACCGGTGTCATCTCGATCACCGTGAAACCCGGCGACACAGGCACCTGCGAGTCGACCCCCTGCCAGGTGAACCTGGTCATGCCGCCCGGCCAGGGGAGCTTCGAGGTCACCGGTAACGAAGTGCGGGTCGGCAGTTTTCCGGCCGGCCAGACGGTGAATCTGGGTGGCTATTGGCAGTCCCAGAAATTCGCCATCGTCGGCGCCGGAGTGCCGCCGGCCTACGTCTATATCACCGCGCCCCAGTGACCCAGGCGGCGCTGTCGCCGGGCCCGCGTCAGAGCGCCAGCGCCAACACCACCGCATCCTCCCGCCCATTGCGCGCCGGGTAATAGCCCCGGCGCGTGCCGATCTCACAGAAGCCCTCAGCGGCATAGAGTCGGCGCGCGAGTTGATTGGAAACCCGCACCTCCAGAAATGCCGTATCCGCGCCGCGTTCCCGCGCCTGCGCCAAAAGGCGTCGGAGCAGCCGTCGCCCGACACCCAGACCCTGCCACTGCGGATGGACGCAGATATTGAGCACATGACACTCGTCGGCCCCGATGGACATGACCGCGTGGGCCACCACCAGTCGGCCCAAGTCCGCCACCCAGCAGTTGTAGCCCACCCGCAGACATTCCCGAAAGACCTCCTCCTCCCACGGAAAGTCACAAGCCGCCGCCTCCGACTGCATGATCGCGTCGAGATCGGGCTCGCGCATGGGTCGAAAAGCAAAGTCCGGCCCCAGTGCCGCGGCTTTCATAGGAGTCAGGCCCGCGCCGCCGCCCGCCCCGCCGCCACATCGACCCGCGTCAGCAGCAAGGCGCCGATCAGAAACAGCGCCAGGATGGGCAGCAGCGACAGTCGGGGGTCGCCGGTCAGGGCCGCGGTGGTGCCGACCAGGAAGGGTCCGAGCACGGCGCCGAACTTGCCGACCATGTTGTAGAACCCGAACAATTCGGCGGTTTGGCCGGCCGGGATCAGGCCGGCGAAGAGCGCGCGCGAGAGTGCCTGCACACCGCCCTGAACCAGGCCGATGGCGACCGCCAGGGCGTAGAAATGCGCCAATTGCTGCATCTGCGAGGCGGCGGCCACGACCAGCAGGTAAACGCCGATGGCCAGCAGGATGCTGGGCTTGGGCCCCCAGCGCGTGCCGAGGTGACCGAACACCAGCGCCGCCGGGAACCCGACGAATTGGGTGATCAGCAGCGCCACCATCAAACTGGACGCCGGGAATCCCAGGGAAAGCCCGAAGTCCACGGCCATGAAGATGATGGTGTCCACCCCGTCGATATAGAACCAGTAGGCGATGAGAAACAGAAAGGTGTTGCGCAGCAAGCGGATCGTCCGGAAGGTCTGCGCCAGTTCGGCGAAGGCGCCGCGTAGCGCCGCGCCGAGGGTCTTGCCTCCCTGACCCCGTGACTCGGGAACCAGGAGCGCCAGCGGGAGGGTGAAGACCGCCCACCACAGGGCGACCCCGAGGAAGGCGACCTGCACCGCCTGCCCCTGATCCGCCAGACCGAAGGTCGTCGGGGTCAAAACCATGACGACATTGAGTGCGAACAGCAGGCCGCCCCCCAGGTAGCCGAGCGCGTACGCGAGCGAGGAGACCCGCTCGTAATCGCCGGGCGCGGCGATATCGGTGATGAGCGCGTCATTGAAGATGTTACTCGCCAGGAAGCCCAAGAGTCCCAGCAAATAGAGCGACAGGGCGGCGAGCCAATGCCCGGCAGCCAGCCAGAAGAGCCCGCCGGTCGCCAGCACCCCGAGCGCTGTAAAGAACAGCAGGAAGCGCTTCTTCGCTCCCAGTTGATCGGCCAGCGCACCGAGCAGGGGCGCCACGCACACCAGGATCAGGCTGGCGGTGCTGCTCGCGTAACCGAGCGCGCGGGTGCTCTCGGTGACGGCCAGATCCGCGGCCCAGAATTCCTTGAAGAAGACCGGGAAAAATCCGGCGATGACCACGGTGGCGAAGGCCGAATTAGCCCAGTCATAGCAGGCCCAGGCCAAAACCTGACGGCGCGGACCTGGGCGATCGATGGAATTCGATGTCATTAGGATCGCTCATTAAGGAACAGTGCACGAATACGTTTCTCGTTCCCACGCTTTTCTCGTTCCCACGCTCCAGCGTGGGAATGCCGTCCGGCCGCTCCAGCGGCCAGTGGTGCCACGCGACGCCGGAGCGTCGCGACTTGCTCCCACGCTGGAGCGTGGGAGCCAGATCCAATTCGATTACGACAACGACAACGACAGTGAATGGGCGCTGGGCCACCGACAATCACCCCTCCTCCCGCCCCGCGATCAGGACCATACGCACCAGCTCGGCCAGCGATTCGGCGCGCATCTTCTCCATCACCCGCGCGCGATGGGCCTCGACCGTCTTCGGCGTCACCCCCAGGGCGACGGCGATCTCCCGATTGGCCTTGCCGTCGGTGACCATGCCCATGACCTCATGTTCGCGCGGGGTCAGGTCCGCCACGCGCGCCAGGATGTCGGCACGGGCCGCGCGGCTCAGGCGCTGCCGCTGATCGACTTCCAGCGCCCGTTGGATGCTGCGCAGCAGATCCTCGTCATGGAAGGGCTTTTCGATGAAGTCCATGGCCCCGGCGCGCATTGCCTTGACCGCCATGCCCACGTCGCCATGGCCGGTAATGATGATGACCGGGAGCTGATAACCCTCCCGCGCCAGATAGCTCTGGAGCTCCAGTCCGCTCATACCGGGCATGCGCACGTCGAGTAACAGACAGCCGGCGCGTTCCGGATAAAAGTTGCTCAGAAAGGCGTCGGCGGACTCGAAGGTCTTGACCTGCATCCCCGTGGATTCGATCAGCCATTGCAGCGAGGTGCGCATGGCCTGGTCGTCATCGACGACAAAGACAGTGGGATTGGTGCTCATCGGGTAGTTCCTATGGCAGTGGGCGGCTCCGGCTCGGGGTCCTCCGCGGCGGGGATCTCCGCAAGCGGCAGCGCGACATGAAAAACGGTGCCCTGACCCGGCTCGGACTCGGCCCAGATGCGCCCGTCATGGTTTTCCAGGATGGTCTGGCTGATCGGCAGACCCATACCCATGCCCCCGGATTTGGTGGTAAAAAAGGGATCGAACCACTGGGCCAGACGCTCGCCCTCCACGCCGGGACCGGTGTCCTGCACCGCGACCAAGGCCTGGGCCTTGCGGACCCTGGTATGAATGACCAGCCGCCGCGACGCCTCGGGGGTCTCTTCGAGTGCATCGAGCGCGTTGCGCAACAGGTTGAGCAAGACCTGTTCGATCTGCACCAGGTCCACATGCACCGGGATGCCCTCGGGAGCCAGATCCAATTCAATCTGGACGCCGAGCTTCGCGGTCTCGAACTCGACGAAGGTACAGACTTCACGGACCAGATGATTCAAATCCAGATCGGCGCGCAGCGGCGGCTGCTTGCCGACCAGGGCACGCAGCCGCCGGATGATCTCACTGGCACGCTTCGCCTGGCTGGTGATCTGCGCCAGAGCGCCCAGCAAATCCTCGGTCTGGCCCTGGCCGCTCTGCATCCGCCGGGTACAGCCGTTGGCGTAATTGACGATCGCCGACAGGGGTTGATTCAGTTCATGGGCCATGCCGGTCGCCACCTCGCCCATGGTGCTCAAACGGCTCACGTGCACCAGTTCGGCCTGGTGTTGGCGGGACTCCTGCTCGGCGCGGCGCACGGCGGTGATGTCACGCGCATAGATGTTAACGTAGCCCAGATCCCGGATCGGGGCGAACAGCAAGGCATAGATCGTTCCCGAGAGGTCGGTCTCCCGCTCTCGCGGCGCACCCTGTTCCAAGACCTGGGTCACCTCCGCCGCCCACTCATCGGGCAGCGCCCCGCCCTGCTCGGTCCCCCAGGCGAGCAGCAGGGGGCGACTCGCGTTGTTGGCATAGGCGATCTGCCCGCCCGCGGTCACCCGCAGGATCGGATTCGGGCTCTCGCTGGCCAGCCGCGCCAGGCTCTTGATCTCACGCTCCGCCTGCTTGCGGCTGCTGATGTCATGGATATAAACGGTGTAAAAGCGCTCGGCCTCCAGGTCGATCGGCACGATGGAGATCTCCACCGGGATCTCCGCGCCGTCGCCTTTGAGGGCAACCAACTCACCACGGCCCTTGGGTTCCAGCCCATCGTGGCGGGACCGATCGAGCAGCCGCCGGAAGGCGGTTCGCGCCACCTCGGGCAACAGCCGCTCGCCGAAAGGGCTGCCGATCACCTCCTGACGTTGCAGACCAAACATCCGCTCGGCGGCCGGATTGACCTCGCTGATGCAGCCCGCATGGTTGAGGGTCACGATGGCGTCCAGCGCCGCCTCC
>Ga0247838_1001988_pt1 | contig 27341 bp, 21 predicted proteins | sample LaCruzMarch2015__5_FD_189097 | JGI IMG/M metagenome (GOLD analysis project Ga0247838, IMG submission 189097) | Freshwater microbial communities from meromictic Lake La Cruz, Castile-La Mancha, Spain - LaCruzMarch2015_15m | ecosystem: Environmental > Aquatic > Freshwater > Lake | place: Spain... | reverse complement strand
TTACTGCCACCACCACCAGATACAAAGGTCGATCCAACCCCCCCGTCAATCACGTCGTTGCCCAGACCTCCATCGACCGCTTTATTACCACCACCTTGAAGCACAATAAAGTCATTCAAAGTGGAACCGCCAATGATCGCGCCGGGATTCGTATCGATCATCTGATAGTTAAGGTTCAGCGATTCAGCCCCCGTGAAAAAAGTCGGCATCACCGTCGTCGGCACATTGTTTTGTATCACCGAGAACCCTGTCGTGGGTGTAAACAATGATCTGAGCGCATAGGGTGTCAGTGTCTTATCTGAAAACTCAATCTGCTGAATATTCGTCAGACTATCCCGACCGCTAGAGCCTGAGAGCACAACACCCAAGCCATCCGCCGTGAAATCAAAACTTGTCACAGCCGATAAAGGCAACGCATACACAAATGTATTGGCGCCTCCCGCACCGTCAACGATATCGTTATCATTTGTTGCGTTGAAACGATCATCCGTTGTAGTACCTACCACTGGAGATCGTGTCGGTCTTGAATTGCCTCCGCCAGACTCAGAAGATACACCGGTGTTGACTGTGCTGACTGCGGTTGGATCAAATTTCCAAATCGTCAGCGCACGCTCACCGGGAGTGTCCATGTCTCGACTCGCGACAATCATTCGACTACCATCCGCGGACTGGTAGGTCCATTGCGCCTGCTCACCACCGCCGTACTCGGTATCCGTCTTATCTTCATAACGGCCGATTATTTTACCTGTGAGATCGCTGACATTAATCCAACCTCGATCCACTTGGATGACATACTTGCTATCAGCGCTAAAGTGAACAGTCGCGCTCGTATTGGTCTGACCCACGAGCTCACCTGTCTCTGAGCTAAATATATCTCCATAAAAATTTGCGACATACTGGTTGTTCGGAGAGATCACGGCATCAAGCGAACCTGTCATATGTGACCACAATACCTCACCCGTATCAGCTCTCACCAGAGACGTGTCCTTGGACTTTGTTCCAACTGAGATCAAACGTCCGTCATTACTGATATCAAGACCGTTTACAAAAGGCCAGCCCCCAACATACGTTTTCCAGACTTGAGAACCATCGGCGACATTTAATTTGTATAAAAAACCATCACCGGTCCCGACATAGAGAAAATCATCATAGAAAACAAGCTTACGAACCTGTCCATATGTGTTTCTCGCATGCGACCAGATTTCGGCTCCAGTCGCAGCATTCATTAAACCCAACGCACCCGTATCAGAACCCGATGCAACATACAGTCCACTATCACTTATCGCTGCCTCTGCTCCACCAATATATGGAATACTGCTACGACTACTGTCGGTAACAGACCACCGTAAAGCACCTGTTCGACCATCTAGCACTCCGATTTCAAAATTAGGTCTTGCGCCAAACGATGTCACAGCGGAATTCACGAGATACACCACGGCACTGCCATCAGCCGTCATATCTCCGCCCCAGGTCTCCCATTTTGGCAAATAACGCCACAACAAATTACCGTTAAAATCGTATTTGCGGATTTCACTTGCCTGACGATATTGATTACTTAGCTCGGTGTTGCCTATACCCGCCCAGTTCTCTTGTCCAGGAATGAGAACGAATGTTTGCTCAGACTCGCTGACCTCACCTTTCCAAAATCCTGTAGGTGCATCATCGGTCTTCAAGACGCTATAGCCTGTCATCACGCTCAGTGCAGCTTCTAGGGCAACAGCGAGCTGCGTAGATTGCGCATTGATTTCGCTCGCTAGAATCGTTTCACTCTTGATGCCTTGGCCAGAAATACGAATGATCCAGTCGTCTCTCTCCGGCACGTTGCCGCTAAAACTAGCCGTGTCACCGGTTTGATTAACCGTTAACCGATACCAGCTGCTGTAAGGAGTACCAATTTCAACCGTTAAATTATTGGTCGCGAGTAGCGTGTTACTGAGGGTTCCGCTAATGGACATCGGACCTGTTAAGCCCGAGGCATAGGAGATATTTTCAAACTCAATATTCTGCGTGAGTTTGACAGCTACTGTGCTGTCAGCCAAAGGATTAGCAGCTCTAAATACTTGATTATCCGTCGCGATTAAAAAATCAAAGGTGTAAACCTTAGACGCGCCAGAGGCAGGAGGCGTATTGTTAAAACGTTCCTCATAAATGCCAGAGAGCCAGTTTTGAGCGACATAACTTTGACCTGGGGCAAGATCGATACTGCCACCATTGGGAAAGACCGCAAAACCACCATCACCCACCGGTGTAGGGTAGTCACCCAACCCATTAATAGCGACCTGATAGTAGAGATTATTGACCGTCGTTGACCCAACGTTCGTCAGTTTAATTAGCGCGTTTTGATCTTTACCATCGAGCGCATAATCAAAATATGTCTCGCCGACATATTCAATCTTGATGTTGTTCCAAGTAACAGGTGGTGCAGCTGAGATTGTGGCCATCGTCAAGCAGAAGTCGCTTGCGCAACTCCTGTCCGTTGCTTAAAAAACCGCATCATATAAGTTGATTAATTATTTGGCAATAGTCCTTAAAGACCGAAGTCCCCACAAATGCAGTGTTATGCCCAAGTGAATGTTAAAAGCTCTCACATTTGTGTGATACTGATAAATCAAAAAATCCCTACACTCTCTAGAATGCAAACCTTTAACCTTCTGATTTTTAATGAAATTTCTCTTTATTCATCAGAATTTCCCTGGCCAGTTTAAGCACTTGGCACCCACCCTTGCAGCGCGCGGTCATGAGGTGCGTGCACTTGGCGTGACGGGCTCGCCTTCAACGGGTGTGGGACTGACAAACTACCAGCTCCAAAAGGGCAACACCCCTGGCATTCATCCCTTTGCACAAGAGTTTGAAACAAAGGTAATCCGCGCAGAAGCCTGCGCGCGTGAAATGTTCAAGCTAAAGCAATCGGGTTTTGAACCAGACCTCGTTGTCGGTCATCCAGGCTGGGGCGAAACATTGTTCAGTCAGGAGGTCTTTCCTAAGGCCAAGCTGCTAAATTATTTGGAATTCCATTACGGCAAAGACAAGGGTGACACCTACTTTGACCCTGAGTTTCAGCAGCCAAACCTCGTGCACGACATGCGTTTGCGCGTCAAAAACGCCAACAATCTCTTAGCGCTTGATGCCATGGATGCAGGTCTCTGCCCCACGCAATGGCAGCGCAGCGTCTTGCCACGCAATTATCAAGACAAGGTCAAAGTGATTTTCGATGGCATCGATACCGATCTTGTCTGTCCCAACGATCAAGCCGTCGTCGAGCTCCAGACTCAAGCAGGTCAAAACATTCAGCTAGCTGCAGGGCAAGAAGTCCTGACGTTTATCTGTCGCAACCTCGAACCCTACCGCGGTTACCACAGCCTCATGCGCGCACTGCCCGAAATTCTAAAAGCGCGCCCCAACGCTCAGGTTGTCATCGTGGGCGGCAATCAAACAAGCTATGGTGCATCCGCCCCAAAGGGCCAGACCTGGCAAGAGATTTTTCTCAACGAAGTCAAAGAAAAACTCGGCTCAGATCTCAATCGGGTGCACTTCATTGGCAAAGTGCCCTACGCAACGTTTGTCAAAATCATCCAGATCACCCGTTGCCACCTCTACCTGACCTATCCGTTCGTCCTGTCCTGGAGCTGCATCGAGGCCATGAGTGCAGGTGCTTTGATCGTGGGCTCAGATACGCCCCCAGTCACAGAGTTTATTACCCACGGTCATAACGGATTATTGGTCGATTTTTTTAACACCAAGCAAATCGCCGATACCGTGATCGAAGCGCTCGCGCGACCCGAGCAATATCTCCACCTTAAAGCGCAGGCGAGAAAGACGATCGTCGAGCAATATGATTTAAAACGGATCTGCCTCCCTCAACAGCTTGCACTTGTTGAGGGGCTTGCTAAAGGATCTAACTAATAAACAAATACCCGTGGTCGCCGAATGCATCGGACACCACACCCACTTGGAAATGACTATTAGTATTTGCTGCAATTTGATTATTTAGGTCCATCAAACTTGTTGCTCCAAAATCAGCCAAGGTTCGATTAGACAAGGTGATGGAGTTAAAGTTTAGATTGGTTTGGCCTGGCGCGGCATCATCAGGAAGAAGATTTTCAAAATGCAGCGTGAGGCCTGTGTAACCCGGAGCGCCGCCAGAATTAAAATCGGTAAAGGAAGTGCTCACCTTACTAACACCTTCCCTCCATCCCCAAATCGTGGCCTTATCTTGATTCAATTTAAAGTCAGTCACGGTCGACCAAGAAACACCAGGCGCGCGACCGTCTAAAAAGATTGTGTTGGTTCCTGCACCACCTGTAATAAAAGCAGAGCCGACACCACCATCAATCACATCATCGCCCCCGCCGCCATCGACCGCTTTTCCGTTTGACTGAGTACTAGCGACTTTGATGAAATCATTTGTGGCGCCACCAATCACCACAGCATTATCTGCAGTTTCGATGAGCTGGTATTCTAAGTTTAAAGAGCGCGGACCTGTAAAAAGGTCAGGCAATACAGTACCGCGCGAGCTTCCTGAAGATTGAAAAACTGGAAACAAAGTCCTTGAGCCTATCAAGGCGTTTGTGGAGACCAGCTCACCAACAAATTCTAATGAAGACTCAATCGAAAAAGACTGAGTGACGCCTGCCACTTTAATTAATACAGACTGACCTCCATTAGACAGACCAATCGCATCAATAGAAGAAGTTGGTGTGGTGTAGGTTGCAGCCACACGCGTTGCATTCATCTCGCGTACATAAATCTCACCTCTATACGCAAATGAACTCAACCATGAGATGCCCTCTTCAGTCTGATACGGGACGATACCATTCATCAAATATGGGTCTATCGTGCGCGTATCAATCACCTCGGATAATTTGAGTGTCTCAAATTTTCCAAAACCATCGTTAACAAAAGCAATCGGAAAATCATCCCAACTGTTAGAGCCTGTACCGCTCCACTGCGATGGGAGAATATCTAAAAATCCATCGCTGTTTAAATCGAGTAGTTTGGTAAAGGCTAACCAAGGCGTGTTTGTGAGCCTGTTTGCTTGACCCATACGAGGGGCGGAGTCAAAACTGCTATTTGTAATATCGGTAAAGGAGCCATCCTTGTTATTACGCAAGAGTTGTAACGCCCAACCATCGTAAAAAGGATTGTTTTGGGTACTGACAATGACTAGATCTTTAAACCCATCCTGATCTAAATCAATCGCCTGAATATCGAGGATTTGTTCATGTCTATTACCGAAAAATCCATGTGGCAATCGTGAAATGTTAGTAGCAGAAAAACTGCCGCGCTGATTCCAAAAAACGAGGGAGTCAGACTCCGGAGTATCCAGCGAACCACTGTTTCCAATAATCAGATCATCCCAACCGTCTGCATTCAGATCAGCCAGCTGTGTTGCATAAAACACTAAGTCCTGAGTAATAAGCGAGGGGACGATTTGGGTATTTTCTGCAAATCTTCCTTGGCCTTGATTAATCAGAAAAGAGGCCTCTATTGGAGAGCCAGAGGTGTCCACATTGCCCAAGAAAATATCAATCCATCCATCATTATTGATATCGCCAACCGCAGCACAATGTGTAAAGTCCAGTCGTTGAGGTAAATGATTCGTCGCGAGATCCCATGCACCAGTGAGTACATTGGAGAGCATCAACTGATTTTGACCGCCGGGGAAAGGGTTTGTATCCCAGCCATGGTCTGCTAAAAAAACATCTAGCCGCCCATCCTGATTAAAGTCCGCATACAGTAACTTTCTTGGGTGGGTCGTTGCCGGCATGGCAAAACTAAATTGATTGGATGTCGGTGAAAAAAGACCGGCACCTATTCCGAAAAATGCGCTGCTTTGTTGAGGAAAATTAAAAGTGTTTCCTAACGAAGGATACGTAAAACCAAAAAATAAAGCTTCCGCATTGCGGTCACCCGTCAGATCGACCGCATCTATAAAATAGGCGCCCGTCGAACTGACGTTTGGTCCGATTGGAAATGCGAACTTATATTTAAAATGATTTCCGTAAACAGCCATGCGATAACCTAATTTTAAACAACCATCCACATTAATTTTAAACAACCATCCACATTAAACGTTGATGGTGTCGTTGCCTGCCGCGCCGTAAAGCGTGTCATTACCCGAGGTACCAGTGATAGAGTCTGCAGAAGCAGTGCCAGGATAATTAGTTTGATCGGTAACGATAGCCATTGCGACGCCTAAAATTTAGTTCGAATTTTTTACGAGACTGAAAAGTAATAGACAAAAAGTACCAAATAAAAATTCTCTTTACTACATATTCATACTGGTAAAAATATTCATTTACGCAGTTAACTAGAATTGCTAAATAAATTTTAGTTAATGGGAGACAGCTAGCAGCCTTTAACTTTTTAATGCTCCTACCGCACCGAATAATCCGGCACATCCGAACCAGCCACCCCACCCTGTTGCCCTAACACCCCAGGCTCAGCTTTTTTTAGCACACCCTGCTCAATCAGCTTATTGACCAAATCATGCAGTTGGCCATGCGTGCGCAACAACCCCTGCACCGACATTGCGACCGTACCCACGGCTTTAATCGCCTTGGGATCCGCACTCGTCGGGGCGAAATTCACCAAGTCAAAACGTGCGACACCCTCGATGATGGTGATGTTGGCAATGCCGTCTGCGTAAGTCGTGGAATTAGACATGTCGTGGTCTCGATAAAGGAATAATTAAAACTAGCTGATATACAAATACCCGTGTTCACCAAAGGCATCGGTAACAGACCCCGCCATAAAATGAGGGTTCGTTCCCGCAACAATCTGCGCATTCAACTGCTCAATACTGGTGGCACCAAAATCAGCTAAGCGCAAGCCTGTCAGCGTCATCGAGTTCAAATTTGTATTGCGGTCTGACATAGCCGCGCCATCCGGCAACAAGTTCTCAAAATGTAAAGTTAGCCCTGTGTAACCAAGCGCGCCACCGTTATTAAAGTCTGCAACAGTAGTGCTGACTCGGCTCACTCCCGCCTTCCATCCCCAGATCGTGGCCTTGTCAATGCCTTTCTCAAAATCCGTAATCGTTGACCAAGAGGTCCCCGCTGCGCGGCCATCCAAAAAGAACGTATCTGCTGCGCCGACACCGCCTCCGGTGATAAACGTGGAGCCTGTTCCACCATCAATGATGTCAGCACCCGCAGCACCATCAGCGGCCTTGTTGCCCGACCCGCCGAGCTTGAGAAAATCATTGAACGCACTACCAATCACCACTGCGTTGGGCGTGTTGTCGATCAGCTGATAATCAATAGCAAGCGGTCCCTGATACGCTTCAGGCACAAGGTATTGCGGCGAACCGGAGCCGAGAGAAAGATATGTAGGTGTAGGTGTTGGTGTTGGCGTAGGTGTGGGTGTTGGCGCAGGTACAGTCGGACTGATCACCACCGGAACCGTCACAACCTGCAAGCCTATCGTGTCTTGCGCGGCTGCAAATTGTTCGACCTTAAACAAACCAGACAACGTGACGCTGATGTCCGCACCCGCCACAGCGTCCGTACCGACATAGACCCGAGTGACAGTTTGCTCCTGTGCGATCTGGATTTGATTCCGCCCCACGGATAACCCATTGCCCGACGTCACACCTGTAGAAAAATTCGCCCCTTCGATTTTCAATACATCGCCGAGCTCAAAATCTTCAATCGTATCGACACCATTACCATTGGCAGTAAAGCGATAGGTATCACTCCCGCCTCCGCCACTCAACCGATCGCTCCCCGCACCACCAGAAATCTCATTATTGAGCGCATTACCAATGATCCAGTCATCGGCCGCGCCCCCAAGGGCCTTTTCAAAGCTTCCGTAAAACCAGCGCAAATTCGACGGCGACTGTGCCGCTGAAATCGTAGAGCGGGCGTCTTGTGTGCTCATCGCGACGCCCACCAGATAGGCCGCGTCTGTAATCGTCGTACCCATATGCAGATAGGCACCCGACGTGTACATACTTAAATCAATCGTATCTGTCCCGCCCACATCAAAATACGTTCGATATCCCGCCGTCCCTGCTTCAATCACATCGTCGCCCGAGCCATGCGTACCCGTACCGAGACCATAGGCCTGCTGGAGCGCGATCACATCCAAAATCATCGGCGTATGCGCATAAAAGATCGTATCCTCGCCTTCTACAAAGGATTCCGTATCGTCGTACGTCATGATGCTGAAGTACTCTTTGTACATATCTTCGGCGCTCGACGTCCGAAAGCCTAGCTTGTCAAAACCCAGATACTGTGTCGCGGCGTAGTCGGTAGAAATGATCGGCACACCATTTTCATAATCGGTATGCGGATGAGAGAGCCCAAAAGAGTGGCCAAACTCGTGCATCAAAACTTGTCTGGAGTCGGTATTCAACGCCAACGAGGTGTCGGCCAGTGAGTAAGTATTGAGAAAAATATCCCCCGCACCGCCCACGTAACCATAAATGAGATCGTCGTCGCTTGCTCCAGATATTCCAGCAAACCCAACGCTAGAGCGATTAATCCAAGCGATATTGATATCGGAAAGACCGGCATCGCCCACATCCTCAGGATTTGGACTGCCGTCACCACCTAAATCAAAATCACCCTCCCACTGAAGTTTTAGATTGGCAAACTGGTTGTATATGGTCACAACTTCTTGGACACCGGCCAGCATGTCCGCACTCCAGTTCCACTCGCCCGTAGACGTGTACAGCGCGTTATAAAAGTCCGAATAGGCCGCACTTCGATAGTCCGCGAGGGTAAAACTATCAGAAACCGAAACACGCACCGTCCCATCCGTTTTGAAATTTTCCCAATCCGGATAGACGTCGAAATTAAACATCGCCCGACTGATGACCGAGCTTGGCGAATAGCTGACGTAAGTGCTCATACAGACCTATTGGTACATTAAATATATTTAAATGTCATAACTACACCCGTCCATCCGAACTATTTTGTAAACTACTGTAAATTTGGTATCAATACCTCTCGAATGCTCTTATAAATGTTAACCCGCAGCAATCGGGTTTTGTGCGTTTTATTCCTCTATTCGGCTGATCCACAGTAATGTCTCGCAGTCGTCAGAAACACGCTTTTTTATTGTTCGTTGCCACTTGGCTGCTAAGCGCCCAGTCGCATTCGCACGCTCAAAATATGCATGAGGCCGTGCTGATCGCGCTGCAGCAATACCCTAGCATCTTAGCCGCGCAAGCCAATGAACGCGGGGCGATTGCTGATATCACGCGCGCGCAGGGCGCGCATTGGCCGCAAGTCGCGTGGTCCGGCACCTACAACTCCTACAACGCTCCCGGGATCCCTAATAACTGGATCCAGTCACCCACGGTCAGCATCAACCTGTGGGCGGGCGGACGCATCGAAGCCGATGTCGAGCAATCCCGCGCACGCGCCGAATCGGGTCGCCAACAGGTCAATATCACCCGTGATCAGGTCGCGCTCACCGCCGTCCAAGGCTACCTGAATTTGGCGCGTTCACTAGAAATGCAGCGCCTCGCTACAGATAACTTAGCTGCGCACCGCAGGATCTATCAGTACATTAGTACCATTGTCCAAGTCGACGTCGGTCGCCAAATCGATCTAGAGCAAGCCAAAGGCCGCATGGACAACGCCGCCTTGGCTTTAGAGCAAACCCAGGCTGCGTTGGCCGATGCCAATGCACGTCTGCAGCGCATGCTGTTGGGCCGCGTCCCCGCGCAGCCCCAGGGCTTTGAGGTGATCCCAGGCCAGCTACCCTCGAGCTTGGAAAATGCACTGAGCTTCACGGGCGAGACCAATCCCGTGATTGCCCAGCAAATAGCCCAGATCCACGCCGCCCGGGCCAATCTCAGTAGCGCCCGGTCTCAGCACTCTCCGCAAGTCAATGCCACATACGGCAAGCAAACCTATCAAGGTTCGGCTCAGGGCGATTATGTCGCTCAGGTCACCGTGACAGTGCCGATTTTTCAGGGCGGCACCGTCTATGGCTCTATTCAAACAGCCCAGGCCAAGCTCGAGGCGGCCGAACACACGCTCAAGGACACGCAATTGACGCTCAAGGAAAGCGTGCGCAGCTCCTGGTCCAACTGGAAATCAGCGGAAAACCGCAGCAAAACCACCGTCGGACAAGTCCGCAGTGGCTCAGCGGTGCTCAATGGCTATTGGGAGCAATACCGTATCGGACGTCGACAGGTACTAGACCTCCTCAATGCACAAAGCGATCTCTACAACTATCAAGTCAACCAAGTCGCCGCCAAATTCGATACGCTGAATTTTCGTGCCACGATTCTCGCGAACATCGGTCGCTTGGCCAATAGCTATCAGGCCAGCCCGACCACTGCGCCACAATCGTCCACCTCTTCATCAGTGCCCTTCACCGGTTCTCTAACAGGCGCGGCACCGGCCTCACCCAGGCCTTAAACATATAAAGTATGACTGCAACTTTGAGCTCTTCGGCCTCCACAGCACCCACTGACACGCCCATTGTCCATGACGGCGTTTTGCAATGTCTCGTGACGCTCGCGCACGAATTCGATCTGCCGGTCAATCGAGTCAGTGCAGCGCAAGGCTTTGCTGTCGACGATGACGGACGTGTCAACATCGACGCCTATCCCGACCTGGCCCGCAAGCACGGCATGATTGCCGCCTGGTCCCAAGCCAAGGCTTCTACACTACCCAGCTACGTCTTGCCCGTCATCCTGCCCTTGATCGACGGTCGTGCCGCGATCCTCCGAGGGATTTCCAATGGCGAAGCCACCGTCACGTTTTCCGACGCGACAGATGAGCAAAACAAAGAAACGATCGCGCTCGACAAACTCGACGCACTCGCCACCAGTCAGATCCTCGTCGTCAAAGCCGGCGCCAAAAAAGGCGTCGATCCGCTCAGCCCTTTTAAGGGCGAGGCTTTTAGCTGGTTCTGGGGCACCCTCTGGCGGTTTCGCAAGTTTTACTTTGAGTCGATGCTAGCCACGATCTTGGCCAACATCCTCACGCTCGCGACCATTTTCTTTACGATGAACGTCTACAACCGCGTCGTGCCTACCTCGGCCTACGCGTCGCTCTGGACCCTGGCGATCGGCACGTCTCTGGCGATTGTCTTTGAGTTTTTAATGCGCTGGCTCAAAGCCAGAATGGTCGACCTAGGCGGTAAAAAAGCTGACCTTGCGATCAACGCCACGCTCTTACGTGAAATCATGACCATCCGCTTGGAGCATCGCCCCAACTCGATCGGCGTGTTTGCAAGCTCCATGCGTGACTTTGACGCGCTGCGCGATTTCTTTTCCTCGGCCTCGCTGGTGCTGCTCGCGGATCTGCCCTTTATCTTTATGTTCCTCGGCATCATCTGGCTAATTGGCGGACCGATTGTGATCGTGCCCCTGATTGCCATACCGATCCTCATCTTGGTCGGCGTGTTGTCGCAACCCGCTCTGACCAAAGCCATCCGGCAAAACATGAAAGAAGCCGGCGACCGACAGAGCGTCCTGGTCGAGTCCGTCCTCAACCTCGAATCTCTCAAAGCCCACAACGAGCAACGCTACCTCCAACGACGTTGGGAGGTCGCCAACCTCGCGAGCGCAGACTCCTATAAATCCACCCGCGCCGTGACCAATCTGATCACAGGCCTGACTGCCATGCTGCAGCAACTCACGACAGTCGGTGTGATCGTGGTGGGCGTCTACCTCATCCATAGCAACCACCTGACCCTCGGCGCCCTGATCGCCTGTGTGATGTTGGCGAGCCGTGCCATTGCCCCGCTGGGCAGCATTATGTCGCTAGCCGCCCGCTATCAACAGGCCGTCAACGCTCTAGAGATCCTCGAAGGCCTGATGAAACGCCCCCGCGATCAAGACAATGAGATGCAATACATCGTGCCCGACCACCTTAGCGGCGCCTTGGAAACCAAAGAGCTGGAGTTTGCCTACCCTAGCGCCACCGGACAACCCGTTTTACGCCGCATCTCCCTGGATATCAAAGCCAATGAGCGTGTCGCTCTCGTGGGTACCGTCGGCAGCGGCAAAAGTACCCTGCTACGACTCATGTCTGGCCTCTACACCCCGCTAGGCGGCAGCGTGCTGATCGATGGCGTCGATATCCGCCAAATCGACCCTACCGCCTTTCGCGACAAAATTGGCTACGTCGGTCAAGACACGCAGCTATTCATGGGCACCCTGCGACAAAACCTGGTGCTCTCAAGTGCCACGATCAGTGATCAAAAAATCCTCGACGTCCTCAAAAGCCTCGGACTCTACGAGCTCGTCGCTAGCAGCTCACGCGGCCTCGACATGTTGCTGACCGAAGCCGGTGGCGGCCTGTCGGGTGGACAACGACAACTACTCTCGATCGCCCGCATGATGCTGCGCAACCCCGTCTACGTATTTATGGACGAGCCCACCGCACACATGGACGCACAAACCGAAGTCCGCGTGATCAAAGTCCTCCAAGAGTGGTGCATCGGTCGCACCGTCATCCTGTCCTCGCATCGCACCCAGCTCCTCGCACTCGTGAGCCGCGTCGTCATGCTCGATCGCGGTGCGGTATTCATGGATACCGATCGCGATGATTTCCTGAGAAAAATGTCTGGCGGTCGTCCTCCGGGAGGGCCTGGTGGACCGGGTGGACCGAGCTCTGGTGGTACTCCAAGTACTGGAGGCGCCCCAAGCTCAACAAGCACCGCATCCGGCCAATCAGCACCTGCGGCTCAGAGCCCAACAGCCATCCGTCGCACGACCCGCACGCCCACCCGCTACAACGTCAAGTGGGGGAAATAACATGAGCGACTTTGACGCAAAAACCGCAAAATACACCGTCGAAGACGACGAGCGCCGCGCCAGCCATTGGCTGATTATGGCGACTGGCTTACTCTTGATTGTGTCGCTTACTTGGGCAGCGTTTTTTCATCTCGACGAAATCGTGACCGGCCAAGGCCGCGTCATCCCCTCAAGCCGCGAGCAACTCATCCAAAGTCTAGATGCCGGTATCCTGAGTGAAATGCTCGTACGTGAGGGCGAGGTCGTTGAAAAAGACCAGGTACTCTTGCGTATTGACGACTCACGCTCAGGCCCCATTTTTCAAGAGGCCCGCGAGAAATGGCTCGCCCTCTCCGCCCAGGCCGCGCGCCTGAGAGCCGAAGCCTCCGACACCCCCATCGAATTCAACGCTGAAGTCCTCGCGGTCCCCGCCATTGCCCAGCGCGAAAGACAAGCGTACCAAGCTCGCAAACAAGCCCTCGACGATCAGCTCGCCGCGATGAAGCAGTCACTGGCCACCCTCGATCGCGAAATCGCGCTCGTGAGCCCTCTGGTTCAAAAGCGTGTCATCTCCGAAATCGATTTGCTACGCCTGCAAAGACAGCGCGCCGATGTCGCCGGTGGCATGGCCGAGCGTCGCAACCGCTACCTGACGGATGCCAACAACGAGCTCGTGCGTGTCGAGTCCGAACTGGCCCAATCGCGTGAAAACGCCCGCGCCCGCGAAGACGCTTTTAAACGCAGCGCGATCTACGCCCCCATGCGCGGCATTGTCAAAAACATCCTCGTCAATACCGTGGGTGGCGTGATCCAGGCTGGTCAAAACATCATGGAAATCGTCCCGACCGACGAAGATACTTTGGTCGAAGCCTACATCCGCCCTGCCGACGTCGCCTTTCTTAAGCTCGGCCAAACCGCTACCGTCAAACTCACCGCCTACGACTACAACAAATACGGCGGCCTCACGGGTGAGTTGTCATACCTGAGCGCAGACACCATGCGCGACGAAACCAAAGCCCGCCGCCCAGGTAGCCCGCCTGTTGATCTCGAGGAGTCCTATTACAAAATCCAGATCCGCATCACCGACGACAACCTGATGCGCAAAGGCAAGAAAATAGAGCCATCCCCGGGCATGACCGCTACGGTAGACGTCCGCACTGGACAGAAAACTGTGCTTGAATACATCCTTGGACCGTTGCAAGTGGTCGGCGAAGCTCTGCGTGAGCATTAATTAGATCTAAATGAATCGTTTTGCACGTCAACTCTGGGATGCCTTTACGCACTCCATCCAGGACCGTAAGCTCTTGCGCATGTTCATCACGCGCGATTTGCAGGCCCGTTATAAGAACTCCTGGGGTGGATTGCTCTGGTTGGTGATCCAACCCCTCATCATGCTTAGTATCTACACCCTGGTGTTTCAGCACATCCTGGGCGTGAAATGGGGCACACAAAGCGCTAGCGGTGCAAATGCGAGCGGCGTAAATTTTGCGCTAAACCTTTATCTCGGTCTATTGGTATTTAATATTTTCTCTGAGTCGCTTCAGGCAGCCCCCACCGTCTTGCGCGCCCACAGTAATCTGATCAGAAAAGTCCGCTTCCCGATCCGTATTCTGCCCTGCATCCCTGTGGGGTTGGCGCTGTGCGATGCCGCACTCGGCCTCGTCATCTGGTTAGCGATCTACGTGTTTGCACTCGGGCTCCCACCCCTGACGGCGCTTTATTTACCCTTGGTGCTGCTACCACTGATTTTGTTTGTGATGGGCTTGTGTTGGCTCATCGCGTCGTTGAGCGCCTATATGCGTGACATCACCCAGATCGTCCGCTTTGTCGTGACCGGTCTGCTGTTTTTATCGCCGATATTTTTTCCGCTTCAATCCATGCCCGCAGATCTGCAGTCCATCCTGTCCTTTAATCCGCTGGCAATCGAAATCGAAATGCTTCGCGGCATCATGATCGGCGGGGTCGCTCCGGCCTGGGGGTCTTATCTCGGATTTCTGGCCTTGAGCATGGTGGTGTACTGCGCGGGATATTATTGGTTTGAGTTGACGAGTGATGGGTTTGTCGATGTCCTCTAGCCCAACCCAAGCGCGTTCAACCCAAGCGCCTAATCTCTTCTCTACCCCCGCGATCACCGTCACGGGCCTGAGCAAAAGCTATCGCAATTTTCATCAGCCGATCAATCGCCTGATCCAGATTTTGCGCCCAAAAAAGACCGGACTCTACACAGACTTTTTCGCGCTCCAAGACATCAGCTTTAGCGTTGCGCGCGGCGAGTCGGTCGCGATCGTTGGGCGCAACGGCAGCGGCAAGTCTACGCTCCTACAACTCATCTACGGCACCATCAAGCCCTCAAGCGGGCAGGTCTCTACCCACGGCAAAGTCGCAGCCCTGCTTGAGCTCGGCGCAGGCTTTGATCCAGAATTCACAGGTCTAGAAAACCTTCGGATGACCGCGGCACTCTATGGCATCACGGACGCGCAACTCGCAGAAAAAACCGAGCACATGCTGGCCTTTGCCGACATTGGCGACTTTATCCACCAGCCCGTCAAAACCTACTCGACTGGCATGGTCGTAAGACTCGCCTTTGCAGTCATCGCACACGTGGACGCAGAGATCTTGATCATCGATGAGGCGCTGGCGGTGGGCGATGCCGTCTTTGTACAAAAATGCATGCGCTTTATACGGGACTTTAAACAACGCGGCACCTTGTTGTTTGTCAGCCATGACATGGCCGCCGTCCAAAATCTCTGCGATCGCGCCGTCTGGCTTGATAGCGGCCGGATCCAGCAAATCGCCCCCGCCAAAGACGTCGCCGAGTCCTACCTCCAATACGCCCTGCAGCAAGTCGCCGGCGACGAGGTCGTGCTTCAAAGCCTGCCTTCTGAGACCGAAACCAAAGGCTGGGAAACAGGATTTGCGAAAATTACCGACGTGCAGCTTGTCAACCTAGACCATCCAGAAAGAGAGTTTTTCGAGGGCGGCGAACACGTCAGCATGCGCATCACTGCTCAAGCTACCCAGACGCTCTCGCGCCCCATCATCGGCTTTCTCTTGCGCGACAGGCTAGGTCAAGATTTATTTGGTGAAAACACCCTGCGCATTACACACGAAGGTCACGAAATCCCCCTCCCCGCCGGACAAAGCGTCACTGCGACCTTTGATTTCACGCTCCCACTGTTGCCTAACGGCCAATATGCCGTGGCCTGCTCGATCGCAGACGGCAATTTGCACGATAATACGCAACATCACTTTATCCATGACGCCTTGATCATGACTGTCTCTTCCACCCAAGCACGCTGGGGTCTCGTGGGCATCGCCTGCGATCAGATCCGTCTGGAGACAAGACATGACTGAGCGCAATCTCCTGCAGCGCCTCACCGAGCACCTCGGTTTTATCCAGCCCAAGCCAGTTGAGACACTCAGCAGACTCTTTCACCGCAACACCGGCAAGCCTGCCGCTAAATGGCAAGGCTATCTGCAACACTACGACCGACACTTGGCCAGGCTCAAAGACCAACCCCTACGCATCCTAGAAATCGGCGTCCAAGCAGGCGGCTCGCTCGAGGTCTGGGCCGAGTATTTCAAGTCCGCTACTCTCATCATCGGTTGCGACATCGATGAAGCTTGTGGTGCCCTGCGCTATGACGACCCGCGTATCAAGGTACTCATCGGCGACATCAATACTCCCGAGACACTACAGTCGTTGTCCGCACTCACCGATACGCTAGACGTCGTGATCGATGATGGCTCGCACCACTCTAGCGATATCATCCGTAGCTTTGTGCAGCTGTTTCCACGCCTCAGCGACGGTGGCACCTATCTCATCGAAGATCTGCACTGCAGTTATTGGAAAAGCTACGGTGGTGGCTTGTACGATCCATTTTCAGCGATCGCTTTCTTTAAAAAAATCGTCGACCTCGTGAACCGACCCGTGTGGGGCGTCAATATCGAGGCGAAGGATTTTCTGGCGGAGTTTAGTGCGATCCTTGCAGAGGCCTCCCCAGAAAATGCAACGACAGAAACAGACTGGCGCTTTCTGGATGATATCCATTTGATCGAGTTTGTAAACTCCATCTGCGTCATTCATAAACGCGCAGCGATTCATAACGTTTTGGGGCCACTTGTGCTTTCGGGCACGCCCTCTCAGCATCAATATGTTGCCGCGGAAATGTCCGTCCTTGACCAAAGCGCCAACGTATTTGCTAGCCCCTCTTTGCAGCAAGGCGATACTCAGCTCCTCAACGCCCGCGAAGAAATCGCTCGCCTCAAAGCACAGAACATTACCTTGACGACCGAAATCTACGAATTGACGAAACTCAAAATAGAAAACATCAATCTGACTTCACAGTTTTACGAAGCCACAAAAAAGTTTTACGACGCCTCCGTCACCATCCAGCAACTTGAATTCAAACTCAAGCAGCTAGAGCAACCCAATCCTGACGAGAGTTAAATCTCCCCAACGCCATGCGCTATCAGTCCGTTATTGATACAAATAATAAAAACAACTCACATACCTTGACGATTGATTTCATCGCCGAGTTATCAAAGGGACAGCCCTTTGAGATCCTGGATGTGGGCTGTTCGGCAGGCTATCTGGGTGAGTACCTCAGAACCCAGGGGCATCATGTCACGGGCATCGACATCACACCCGAAGCCGTCATCAAAGCCTCCGAGTTTTTAAATGAAGCGCACTGCATGAAAGTCGAAGAGTTTTTCGACCTCTATCCCTACAGACAGTTTGATGTCGTTATTTTTGGCGATGTGCTCGAGCATGTCACCAACGCAGAGGAGGTGTTGAGACTCACATCCCTCGCCCTCAAACCCGCAGGCAAAGTCATTGCCTCGATTCCAAACGTCGGACACCTCGCCGTGCGCGCCATGTTGCTCGAAGGACGCTGGGAGTACAGCGACCTTGGATTGCTCGACCGGGATCATGTTCGTTTTTTTACCAAAGACACGATCTATCAACTTTTCAATAACGCGCATTACGACGTCAAAGCCATCGAGTCGACGAATCTACCCGTCGAAACCGTTAGCGAAATGTGCAGTATGCAACTAAATCCAAAATTTGTAGAACTCGCCAGAAGTGCAGCCGGCGACGATCCATCCACGACAGCATTTCAATACATCGCGATGGCTCAACCCAAATTCCAAGGACCCCGTATCGTCTGTCTGCTTCCGGGTATGGATACTGGCCTGTTCGGCTTTCGTATTCAGATTCCGCTTGAAAATTGGGCTAAATCCAGTGAGGGCTCGGTTCGCTTTCGCTTGTTAGGCAAACACACTGCAGATGATCTCCTGTGGGGAGACGTCTTTGTGTTTCAGCGCATGGGGGGCGCTTATACCCTGCATATGATCAAGGTCCTCAAAGATCACGGCAAACGCGTTGTCTTTGAAATCGATGATTTACTGACCGAACTCCCAGATTTTCTTGACCATCATCGCGGCAGCCCCGAGACCGAGCAGTCTTTGCGAGACGCCATCGCCATGGCCGACATCGTTACTACCACAACACCCAGACTTGCAGCCAGACTCTCTGCCCTGAATTCAAAAATCGTCTGCGTTCCCAATTGCATTAAAGACCTCCCCCCAGAAAGAGTCGCACACACGCCAGATATCCTGCCTCGCGCAACACTCATCGTCGCCTCCAGTGACACGGTCTTAGTAGATTGCCTCATCGCGCCTCTGCGCCATATTCAGCAGCAATACGGCGACCAGATCAAGCTAGTCGTCGTAGGACCAATCGATCGAGCGCTTCAGGCGGGCGGCCTCAGCTTTGAGCGCACCCCCATCCTCAGCTACCCAGATTTTCTGTCACTGTTGCAGACCCTCATCAATCCTATCGGCTTGATCCCGCTGGATGATTCAGTATTTAGTTCATGCAAAAGTGCCATCAAATATTTTGATTACTCCGTCGCCCACATACCGTCTATTTGTTCAAATGTCCCACCCTATTCAGACTATGTCAAACATGATTCGGCAGGGTTACTAGTTGATAACAATACGACCGCTTGGGTGAGCGCGATTGAAAGCCTGATCCATTCGCCACAGGAGCGCATGAGACTTTCCACAAACGCCCGACAGTTTGTCATCGACACGCACCTCGCTGATCGGGCGGGTCAAGCATGGCAAACCGTTATAGAACAGCTAGATATCAAACAGGTGCGTATGCCCGGCCTTGTCGAAGCTTCAGTCAAACAATTCAAACCTAACATCAATAAAAAATGGATTGTTCAAAAACTACTGCAACGTCGCACATACTCGAGGATCAAAACAATATTACGTGAAGAGGGTTTCGCTGGTCTCACTAAAAGGTTGGCAAGATGGTAGAGCCTCATATCGCAATTTTGATGTGCACGTTCGAAGGTGAGCGATTTTTAGCCGCTCAACTCGCGTCGATCTTGGCCCAGACACATCAAAATTGGACTCTTTGGGTGTCCGATGACGGATCAACCGATCAAACACTCGAGATTCTTCGCGCGACTCAAGCCTTGTGGGGCAAGGATCGGCTTAAGATCGTCGAAGGCCCCTGGGAAGGTTTCGCCAGAAACTTTTTATCGCTCGCTTGCCGTCCAGAGATAGAGGCCGACTATTATGCGTTTTCTGATCAAGACGATATCTGGTTGCCGAGCAAACTGACCCGCGCTTTAGAGAAGCTGACCGAGCAACCACATAACACCGCACTGTTATATGGTTCCAGAACTTCACTGATCGACGAAACTGGCACGCCTATCGGCATCTCCCCGCTCATCCCTAAACGGCTCGATTTTTCAAACGCATTAGTTCAAAACGTGGCTGGCGGGAACACGATGGTGTTTAACCATGCTCTTGCCAAAACGCTGCGCGGTGCCGGTGCTACGCTTGATATCGTATCTCACGACTGGTGGCTCTATATCGTCGCAACCGCCACAGGTGGAACAGTGCTGTTTGATCAAGAGCCGCACATCCTTTACAGACAACATAAAGGCAATCTAGTTGGTTCTAATTTAGGCCTCACCTCTAGATTTAAACGCCTACAGAAACTATTTTCTGGTCGCTTTGCTGGCTGGATCCAACAAAACCACCTCTGCATCAAAAAGCTCGAAGCCAACATGACGATCGAGTCGTTCCGCCGCGCCCAACTGCTAGCGACCATCCATCAAGTCTGGCTACACAAACGCCTCGTTTATTTTTTTCAAAGTGGCGCACGTCGTCAGTCAATGACTGGAAATATTGCGTTGCTAGTTGCGGTGATTTTGAACCAAGTATGAAAATGTCAGGAAATAGAAAATGAAACGCAAAGGCATCATTTTGGCTGGAGGATCCGGGACAAGACTGTATCCCGCCACGCTGGCGATCAGCAAACAGCTGCTGCCCGTCTTTGACAAGCCCATGATCTACTACCCACTCAGCACGTTGATGCTAGCTGGCATACGTGAGGTTTTGGTTATTTCAACACCACAAGATACGCCTAGATTTGAGCGGCTATTAGGCTCGGGACAGCAATGGGGAATGGATATTCAATACGCCATCCAACCCTCTCCTGATGGTCTCGCCCAAGCCATGATCATTGGCGAGGATTTTATTGGTGATGACCTATGTGCACTGGTGCTGGGTGACAATATCTTTTACGGACATCACCTTGATCAGCTCTTAGCTCAAGCTACTGTTCAACAGTCCGGCGCCAGTATCTTTGCCTACCACGTCCACGATTCCGAGCGCTACGGCGTTGCCGAGTTTGATCAGACTGGACGCGTGCTGTCATTAGAAGAAAAACCTGCCCATCCAAAATCAAATTATGCAGTGACTGGGCTCTACTTTTATGATCAGCACGTAGTAGATCTCGCCAAAACGCTCACGCCCTCACCAAGAGGCGAACTCGAAATTACAGATCTTAATCGGTTGTATTTAGAGCAGTGCAAGCTAAACGTACAAATCATGGGTAGAGGCTATGCCTGGCTCGATACCGGCACGCACGAATCACTCCTTGAGGCCAGCCAATTTATTTCCATCATCGAAAAACGACAAGGACTGAAAGTTTCCTGCCCAGAGGAAATCGCCTTTCGTAAACAATGGATAGATGCTCAGGCACTCAAACAACTCGCCACTCCTATGCAAAAAACTGGTTACGGTCAGTATTTGTTGAATCTCGTTAACGAACTACTCTTACATTTGTGTTGCATCAGTTCTGAAAATCAACTGTGAAGCCTCCATAGATGTGATCTTCTGTTTTTGATAAAAACGTATTAGTTAATTGATAGACCTAATTTCACGTATCATTCTAATTGAAAGATATCCATAATTAAAAATATTTTAGCGATTCATGAGTTTTTTTGTTTCTAATGTTTAAACTAAGCGTTCAATCCTTTATAAACGGTTACTGAGTCGGGCCTGTTGGCTAGTTGGACAATGTCTTTTTAAATGGTTTTAACAACGCCCTAGGCTATACCCTTTAAGGATTTTTTACTGGTGTGATAATAGGCCGCAAGCCCAATTTACCCTTAAATGCACATATATTGTTGGCAATTTAGAAAATTCCGTTATTGGACATTTATCCCAGATCGTGGTGGAAACCAAACCGATATTCAACAGTCTGCACCATCAAATCTCTAACATGACTGACTTAAGTATGAAATCGCGCTGCGGACGATTGGACATATTAAATATAAATTAAATCGACTTCGTAGACTGTTTGCTTAACCCCTAGCCTGTACACAATAAGCGTGCGTCCTGGATGGTGCTGAATCACTCTTGAGACGCTGAAAACTTGCCCCGTATGCGCAAAAGTCGGTGACGTTCACCAACAATATCGCCGATACCCTGATTAAAAATATGGTGCGCAGGGTCAAAATCAGGAGAGGAGTTGAGATCTGTCCTTGGGACCGCGAGGTATTCAAGCAACCTTCAAACCGATTCGAGCAGTAACTCAGGCAAAGACATCCGCTTCATTTAGGATTCTACCTTCGGCGTCCTTCGCCGCCAATTTTGGCATACCTGTCAAAGGCCAATTAATATCAACTGTTGGGTCGCACCACAAAAGGCTGCGTTCGTGCTCGGGGTACCAATAATCCGTCGTCTTATAGAGAAACTCGGCTGATTCGCTGGTGACAACAAAACCGTGAGCGAAGCCAGGTGGAACCCACAACTGGCGCTTATTATCTGCAGACAGTCCAACGCCAACCCACTTGCCGAAGTTTGGCGATGAGCGGCGAAGATCAACTGCAACGTCGAACACGGCTCCCTGTGTCACCCGAACCAGTTTTCCTTGGGGATACTGGATCTGATAGTGAAGACCGCGCAACACACCTTGGCTGGATTTGCTGTGATTGTCTTGAACGAAGTTCACATCCAGGCCAGTCGCCCGCTGAAAATCTCGCTGATTGAAGCTTTCGAAGAAGAAGCCACGTTTGTCTCCAAAGACTTTCGGCTCCAGAATCAGTACCTCGGGCAGTTCTGTTTGGGTTACGTTATATGGCATGGGTTAGCTCACTTCAACAGGCTGAGCAGGTATTGCCCGTAACCGTTCTTTTTCAATGGCTCAGCTAATGCAACCAATTGATCTGCGTTAATCCAACACTGGCGGAATGCAATCTCTTCGGGGCAAGCCACCAGCAATCCTTGGCGCTTTTGCAATGTGGCAATAAAGCTTGCCGCTTCTAGCAAGCTGTCGTGCGTCCCGGTGTCCAGCCAGGCATAACCGCGGTCCATGATCTCGACGTTCAGCTGGCCTTGATCCAAGTAGTGCCGGTTAACGTCGGTGATTTCCAACTCCCCCCGATTAGAGGGCTTTATGTCCGCAGCAATATCGCACACTTGGTTATCGTAGAAGTACATGCCGGTCACCGCATAGTTACTCTTGGGCACCTTAGGCTTTTCCTCGATGCTTATGGCTCGCAGGTTCGTATCGAACTCGACCACGCCGTAGCGATTGGGGTCCGTTACATGGTAGGCAAAAACAGTCGCTCCAGCGTCGCGCACATGGGCGCTGTGCAATTGTTTCGCCAGATCATGACCGTAAAAGATATTATCGCCCAGCACCAAGGCGCTCGGATGGTTATCAACAAATTCCTTGCCAATAATGAAGGCCTGTGCAAGCCCGTCCGGACTGGGCTGCACCGCATAACGGATGGACATACCCCACTGGCTGCCGTCGCCCAACAGGTCGGCAAAACGTGGGGTGTCCTGCGGCGTGCTAATCAGCAACACGTCGCGCATCCCGCTTAGCATCAGCGTACTTAATGGATAATAGACCATAGGCTTATCGTAGATCGGCATCAGCTGCTTGGAGACTACTTGGGTCACTGGGTAAAGACGGGTGCCGGAGCCGCCAGCCAAGATTATGCCTTTGCGTTGATTTGTCATGGTGTGTTCCTCTTGCGTTCTCGAATATCTTAAAGAATCTGATTCAGAACTTAGTAAAATCTAATCTTCCAATAGGATACCGGAGCTATTAGCAATAATAACGGGGTGAGATTAATCATGCTTTTTGAGCCTCTTCCCCACCTGATTTTTCAACTTCAGACCTTAGCGCTTCAATTTCCAACTTCAATGCCTCGTACTCGTCGATCTTGCGCTGAAGGAATCGGTGGGTAATACCGGCCTTTTCAACCATGCCAGTTCTCGTAAGCACATAGACATAGCCAAATTTGTTCTTGGAGTTGGCGAAGTTTTTCATCTTCACCAAGCCTTTTTCCATCAGCGCCTTAATGCAGTAATTCAAACCACCAACGCTAATACCCAATTTCTCGGCCAGTTCGCGCTGAGTTAGATCTGGGTTTTCTTGCAGGATGCGCATCACCCGAAAATATGTGTCTTCTTGCAGTTTAGCTTGGCGACTTGTCATAAAGTTGACGCGACTCCTAAATGCAAGATGTTTGAGGATATGCTTTAAAAAAACTACCGCAGCCTAACAAAACGTTTAACCTACTAAGTAGCAGGAATCAACAAAGTTTAGATTTGTAAGAACTTGAACATCCTACACAATGATTAACCATATGTTCAACTGCATCATAAAAATTTTTCTCAAAAGCAAAATGGTTTGGGTCTCGGCTTCCCGTCGCTTCTGAACCGCATCTTCCAAGCTGAAGATGTTAAACATCAACTTCATATAGGTCAGGACTTAAGGCTTGTAGCAGTCTATGTAGCTCTTGGCGGCCTCGTTATCCAGCAGCTTGGTAAGTTAGCCCTTGGGCACCAACAGGTCGAGCAGGTCTGATCCTTAGTAAAACTCGGCCTACTAGTACCTCTCCTAAACTTGGCCCACCTTCTTCTCGAGCTTTTCGATCAGCTTGATTACCGCTGTTTTCTTCTCTAGCTAAGCCGGCTCCAGGTAGATACGATGTTCGGGTCTTTTGGCCTTGAGCAGGACCTTGACATTAGCGACGGTGATGGTGCTGCGGTTGCTCATAAACTCCATTGCCAACACCTAACTGAAGGCCTTCAAGTTGCGTAAGATTCAGTTGACGTCCGGAATGAACCGCTTGTCTTGCAACTGCTTGATGACAGCCAGGATCTCTAGCGAGCGATACCCGCGCCGAGCGATACCCGCGCCGAGCGATGTTCTCGGCCAAGCTAACTATAAAGCCGTCTTCATTGCATACGATCACCACCAAAGTGGAGGTGTGGGCTTTGCCCAAGTTGCGTAAGGCTTTTAGCACCACCGCCCTGGACTAGCAAGAAACGCGCGTCATTGTCGCCCGGACGCTCAGCCACTGTTATAGTTTTGAGCCCGATGGCGCGGACATTTTTCACGATTTCCACAAAGACCTTTGTGTCGCGGTCACGGGATATGAGGATCTCGATCCGGTTGATCGGTAAGAGCGTATCGGTCTTTGAGGTGATGGTCGGCATGATGGGCTTATGTTTTAAGGTCAGTGGCTTGATACGTGTCTCATAGCCGAGCCACCTTTCTGGTTGGGGTTGCCGTATGGGCTCAAGAAACGGCGATGAAGTCGCTGCCTCTGCCAGAATTAAGAAGGCTGTTGTATCGTTTCTTCAAATCTAGCCCAGCAGCGATAAGCTGCCATCGCATAACTCACCGACTTTTACAACGCCACCCACACTTACTCAGTCAAGTTGTTTATTGTTGAAAAAACCGCATCACCTTGGCGAACTCAGCATCATCGTTGCCAAATATCTCACAAAGCCCTCTTCGGGAAGCTCCAATTAAGGACTCCTCAATCATTCTTTCCAATCGGGTAGGGGTCATGCTGTGGCCATGCGGGCGAGTGGGATTGAGCCACTGGGCTATCTGCGCCCCCTCGGGGGCTACTATGAAGAGCTTTAAGCCACGCTCGACCCCGTGGACGATAGCGGCGTTGATATGGTCGTCACGGAAGCCGTAGCCTATGACCATTAGCCTCGCATTACGAGCCTCCAGGCTCTCCTCGAAAACCTTGGCATACCAACTCAGGATAGGTGTTTGACCGATCTCTCGAGCCTTGGCGCCTCCTATAATCAGCATGGGTAGACCGTCCTCGCGCTTCCAGTTCGACGAGCCGTGCAGCTTGTAGATCGGCTGGAATCTGTCGTCAGCCTTAAAGTACTCCTCGGGCGATGGCGTCCATGTCGAGCGAGACCAAGAGTTTGTGTACAGGGGCTCCTCGGGCGACGTCCGCCGCATACCTGGCAGTTCGAGACCAGCCCACTTCTTCTTGCCGAGTAAGACAATGTTGTCACTAGCATAATGGTGCTCCAACAGCACGTCCTGATTGAGCGTAAAAATCGCGTCGAACCGCGTAAGGAACGTTACGACCTGGCGCTCGATGTACTGCTGGCCGAATTGCCATTCCGTCGCAGCCATGAAGGCCGCGTTCATATCGTCGAACATCCGCTTAACTGCATCCTGCAGCGCCATGAGTGGCCCTCGTACTGAGTTTTGGTCACGAACAAACTGAGCTTGAAGCTCCGCCAGAGCTGACTCAAAGCCGCCTCTCTCTCTGTGCTGCCAAAGCAGCCGGCTCAGGCTAGCGTCTCTGACGACCTCTGGGCAACCAAGGAGGTGCTCAAATACCTCAGCCGCAAGCCAACCGCCCCAGTTACGGCTGAATCCCGCACCAATCAACAACAGATCGGCCATTTAGCCCCCTCAACGGAATCAAGACTGGTCAAAGGCTCCCAAATTCGCAATATCAATCCTCAACTGCGAAGAGCCCGCGCGTTCGCAACACCACCAAATGCAACTCATTGATTTCACGTGACCGCGGAACCTGAACACCCAATATGCCTGCAGAGAGTAAAGACTAAAAACAACGTGTAGTTACACAAAAGGCGGCATCGTCGCCGTCCTACCGCTCAAGTGGAAAATTCACAGAACATAGTCAGCGCCGGAAGAATGGGCAAAGATTTCCCGACTAATAACTATTGGGATTAATATGAATGATGGTTTGCAACAATAAGGAAATACTGGCGCAGATATTTTAAAAATTCCAACTTAAGAACGCCTATATTTAAAAAACTAACTCTTTAACCTAATAATTGTTGAGTAAATCAATCCGTACAAAATAAAGAATAAAGAAAAAGCAATCATTAATATCATTGTATTTTTATAAAATAAAACACCCAAGGATGAAATTATTACTGCCAAAATCCAAATAAATGGTGCAACCACTGCATTTTTTATAGTGGTATTGCTACTATTTATATATTTTCTAATTATTCTTGATCGGACCAAGCTATGCAAATGTAAGCGATCTGGATGACCAGGACTGACATTTCTTATGAAACGTCTTGATATACTAAATACAACTTCAACTATAGGATATCCACACGCTAGCACCACTGCCCAAGGAGAAACCGCAGAGTTTCGCGACGCTATAAGAATAGCAACCCAAGAAACTAAAAAACCAAACAGATATGCACCACCATCGCCAAGGAATATTTTTCCGAATGGATAATTAATAATAAAAAAACCGATTAGCGTACTACCAAGTATAAAACATACTTTGGCCATGTCTAAATCACCAGCAGCAAAGGCAATCATGCCAAGAGCTGTTAAACAAATAAACAAGACCCCAGAAGCTAAACCATTAAATCCATCAATAATATTGATGGAGTTTGCAAAACCACCAATCGCAATAGCTGTAAACATTACCGATATGGGTAACCACTGTAAAAGGCTATCGAAACCCCAGATATCAACATTCGTGATCGATATGCCTGTAATCCACCAAGCCACTACGCCACTAAATATCGTGGCAAGCAAACGCGCTTTAACACTGACTTTCTTAGTTATATCCTCAGCAGTACCAAAAATGAATGCCGGGAGGCTGGCGATCAACATATTTTTAAGAATGTCTTTGACTGGCTCCATTACTAAAAACCATGTGAAAGCGAGCCCGATCATTAAAGCAATCCCGCCAACTCGCGGGGTAGGCTCTGCATGAAACTTTTGCACACCCGAGGACTGGTCAAGCGTCAAATGGCCATGCCATGACTTGGTCAAAACAATCAGAAGGCAAATAGAGAAGGTGGTCAGCGCCCCCGTCAAAAGCGTAATGTGGGGAAGGTGTAAATCAGAATATGTCATTGTTTTTAAATTCGACTTTCTATGCGCTGAGTATTGTTTAATATTATCATGTCATTGTGATGATTTACTAAAGTGTTTCACTAGTGTCCCAACGTTTCAGAAGTAAAACGCTGTAAATAATTGATATTC
>Ga0247838_1001981_pt1 | contig 27395 bp, 26 predicted proteins | sample LaCruzMarch2015__5_FD_189097 | JGI IMG/M metagenome (GOLD analysis project Ga0247838, IMG submission 189097) | Freshwater microbial communities from meromictic Lake La Cruz, Castile-La Mancha, Spain - LaCruzMarch2015_15m | ecosystem: Environmental > Aquatic > Freshwater > Lake | place: Spain... | reverse complement strand
CATTCTCCAGCGGGCGTTCCAGGACATGCTTGAATAAAAAGGCCACCGCGTTATAGGCCAGACCCTGCGTCTTCGCCGCGACCGACCGCTCCACCGCCAAGTGGGACAGGAACCGCTGCACGTCCTCAACGCTCAGCCGCTCGGCCGGTGTATCGCCACAGAACGTCAGGAACCGTTGACACCAATCCACATAGGCCTGCTCGGTGCGGATGGAATACTGCATCGCCCGAATGGTCCGGGCCAGGGTCTTGAGGAGTGGGAAGCGTTCGGTCGCGCGGGCAAACGCGGGACCCGCCGCCGGCGGGCTTGAGCGCGCGACGGTCGGATGGTCGCTGTCGAGCGGGCGCCCCCCGGTCTTCTACCAGTCCCAGTCGATAGTCTTGCCGGCAGGGCAGTGGGCCAGATCGACGAACAGCAGCTGCAACGCGTCGACCAGTTGCCGGAACTGCCAATCGGCAAGTTGCGCTTGGGCCGCGACCTCCTGCAGGTACCCGGTGAGTTCCTCCGCCGTCACCTGCAACAGCGACACGGGACGCCGCGCCTTCAGGAACCCTTCAACGCGACGGACATACCACGGGCGCATCTGCTCCGGTACGCCGCGGTGGGCCAGGAGATCCAGATAACGGTCCCAGTTGGAGGGGGAACCGTCCTCGCGGCGGGGGTTGGGGATGGTGGACATCATGTGGCGGTCGTGTCGGTCTTGGACAGAATTCAGTCTAGTTCGGTAGTGGCCCGTTCCAGTCTAGTTCATTAGCGGCCCGCGCCAGCCTAGCTCACGAGCGGCCCGTGGCGGTCGCGTACCCCAAGTCTAGTCCGGATGCAGGGTCGGATAGCAAGCGCCCGGCGGAGGTTTGCCTGGAATCTAGCGTTTTGTCTCTGGTATTTGCGGAAACTATGATCCAGATCACAAAACGGCCCTTGCAAGACAGCAGCGAGACGCAGAAAGTACACATCGAAAGGCGATGGGCTGGGCCTGGACCGGCAGCCGATGTGCAACACCGAGCGGCTGGGGGACCTCGGCAGGGCGCGGATGGGGCACTAGCGGTGAGGCGATGTGCCTGGGCGGTCGGCGGGATTCAGTCTAGAACCCGAGTGGCCCGTGGCGGGCAAGCATGTCGCCGGCCCGTGCCAACCTAGAACACGTTAGCCTTAACAGCCTAGACAATAGTATTTAGATACTGCGTGGTGAGACCAATGGTATGAATGAGATATGGCGATCAGCAATCGGCGCAGCTGGCATAGGAGGCATCGTCAGTGTAGTTTTTTGGCTAGTCTATAAGGAGTGGCTTCATTTAAAGGTATTCCAGAAACTCACAGAGAATCAGACCTATAATTTATTTCGCCTAGCCCTTGTGTTGACGTTTGTATTCGCAATAAGTGGCATATCGTCATTTACATATCTGTCCTCCAATCCTGCAAGCGACCCTAAAGCGCATGCTGATCCATCCGACGTCAAGGCGAAACGGCAATCACAGGATCCAGCGACCAAGCTAATTCAGCAGGGAGATGAGTATTATAAGTTAGCTACAGATGAAGGCTATAAGAGTGCGTGCATCAGTTACAAAGATGCCGCAGCGAAAACACAACTGAATAGCGATCAGCGAGTTGAATATGATAAGATTGCAACTGAATGCAATGAAACTGGTAACGGCTATGATTGCAGCTCAAGACTCAGAAGTTTCTTTTCGAGATAGTCGATGACGCTAGAATCTTTCCATGTAATTGTTGCTAGAGGTTTTATTGTTATGGGATCTCGTATTAAATCGGCTCTTTTCTTTTTATTTATATCATTTCTTAACGTTGCACATCCTTCGCAGTGCAAACAGCCTTTAGTGTATCAAGACGTAGCGAGCAAGCTTGTTAGTGGGACGAGCATGTCGGAAATTAAGCGTTTAATTGAAAGAGAGGGCGTTAGCTTTCAATTAAATTCAAATGACAAGAGAACAATTCCACTAACACGAACAATTATCGACAAATATAGCTCCATTCAAGACGCGGAGATCACATCGTTCTTTGAAGTTATAGCAAATAATTATTGCAATACAAATGATAACTATCTTCGATTCTCGGGATCAGACACTATTGGTGAGGAGTTAATGCCGTTGTTAGCGGTTGGATTCTTGAAGAACTTGGGTTTCGATGAAACATCACTAGATTACATACGAAAAGAGAGATTATTTCGCATTAATGGACGAAAAGCGAGTGACGAGACAACATATAGGATTGAAATTATTTCGCAGGGGTCCTTGGTTGGATTTGAGCAGCTGCGTAGCGATAATATCGGATTACGTCCCGATCTAGTTATGTCATCAGTTAAAGCAGATAGTGCGGAAATTCAACAGCAGGTTATCCATGGATATGGAAGATTAGTTGAAACACCAATAGCAGGAGACCAAATTTGGATTATCGTAAATAGATTAAACCCGATGACCGAAATATTCAGTAGCCACTTACAAAAACTAATAGCAAATCCCCAGGGCGGGTGGAGACAGTTGGGCACAACGTTTTCGTTTTCGTTTTCGATAGAGGATAAACAGGATGTTATTATTTGTGGAAGAGACGAAAAATCTGGAACGCACGCTGAAGTGGTCGTGATGACCGGTTTGAGTTTTAAGCCAAATATTGAGCCATTTCAAGGTGGTCACCGAGAAGTCTCGGAATGTGTTTCACGCAATATTACTTCCATTGGGTACGTTGCAAAACCATTCGTAGGAAACGCTAAGGCATTGCATGTCATAGAGGATGGTACTAGCCAGATAGCTCCATATTCGAGAACGCTCTATTTGTATCATCCTGAGTTGGCAAGACTCATGTCTGCCAAACAGAGGAACGTTCGTCAGTTTATAGAGTTTGCGAAATCGCCTAAGGGTCAGAGGATTGTGCAAGACGCGAAGTTTGATCCCATTGGTACGGTTGAGAGTACAGTTGAGCAAACATCCTCAGAAACCGATTGGTGCAAAGGTGACAAAATCGCGCATGCGGATTTGATAAAAAACTTTTATTTCAAGGAGGAAAGCGACGCTCCCTATGAAGTAGGAAGCTCTGTCCGGACAGGCGCGGTAGGTCACAATGACAAAATTGTTATAAGAGCATTTACTGATATCTCAGGTGCCGCTGATTATAATTTGACACTATCCGCGCGTCGCGCCAAATCAGCACGTATCCGAATCGTTGATAGGAACGAGGTATCTATCTTAGGTTCTGTTGGTTGCGGCATGAGAATTTCGGGAAATGAAACTGCTGCAGGAAGGCAGAATAATAGAGTTGCCGAAATTTGGAAAATTCATGACTAGGCTGATGGGTAGTGCTTTGATCAATAGGTCAGCGACGGCACCTGGTTGATGAGCCGCGTTGCATTATAGAGAATAATAGGAGAATAATAGGGGACAGACAGAATAATAGGGGACAGACCACGGTTTCCCCCTTAATCCCTTGTCCCGGCAACAATGAAGACAAAGAATCGGCTAACTTTGGCCTCAAAAGCGAGCGCGCGCCACGGGCGTTGTGCTAATTCTCAGCCTCATCAGGGGCGCGCGCCGCTTTAGGCTTTACGTTAGCTTTTTCGCGGAATCCAAATGTTGATGAACGAAATAGACGAAATCAAAGAAAGATTCATGCAAGTTGAGCTTGAGCAAAAGCGGAGCTTCATCGATTCATTGACAGCATTGTTTGAGGAGAAAGAACTTGAATGGGGGAATCGATACGACAACGCGGCTGTGGAAGAAAAGCTGGCTCTATTAAACGGCAGCATGGAGCTCAGGCAGCTTATCTACGCACTTAAAGGTCAAGCTTTACTGACTAGTAGAAAGCCATATGATGAAGGTAATGCTGTTTGGCTTGCTTTAAGTAGATATTTTGATGCAATTGAAAGCTAACATGGCAAATCCAGCCAACGCGCAAGAGACGCGCCCAGCGGATTTGCGGCGTTAGCTTCCTGACTCACACGCAACTGAGACTCCCGGTTTGAAACGTGTTGTCTACATCGAAACATCCGTAATCAGCTATCTGACATCGCGGCCCAGTCGGGACGTTGTGATAGCTGGTCGCCAAGCAATCTCTCAAGATTGGTGGCAGTATGAAAGACAACGTTTTGAACTACGAAGTTCCGCGCTTGTGGAAGCAGTTCCGGTGACAGTTTACTCAATTGGCTCGGCCATGAATAAAAGCCTAACTTACGTCTCAAAAGCGAGCGCGCGCCACAGGCGTCGTGCTAATTCGCAAGATCATCAGTGGCGCGCGCCGCTTTAGGCTGCACGTTAGCCTCTCAAAGCAAAAGTGATGATCAAACTCCAAGACGTCATAAGAATTGAGAATCTCACCCACCACAAGTTACACCTTGCTTGTCGCAACGAAGACTGGGTTAATCCCCTTGATGAATATGTGGCTAGTTACGAAAACTGGCTTGGCTGGAATGAATGGAGAAAATATGGCGGCAGAAACGATTGGACAAGAGATTACGTTTTCTCCTTGATGGAATTTTATCCCCGACAAGACGCTTGGTTGTTTGGCGGTGTATTTAGAGTTATTGAACGTCACGAAGATCACTACGTATTGGAAGAAATCGAAGATTACAAAAAATTTGTCGGGAGATTGGTTCTTTCCTTTCACAGATACCAAGGAATGAGGGGGAGAGCATACTATCTCGAAAATTATTACGACGAATTTGAAGTCGTTGAGATCCTTCCGGCTTCTTATAGCGGAGAGGTTTTTCCAGGGTATGAGAATGTTTGCCACGACTTTCATGTATTAGAGTCAATTTTTAAATTAGAGCGTTCAGACTGGAAGGCTGCATTATCTAGCGTTAAGGGAGTCTATTTGATTGCTGATCGAAACAACGGGAAAACCTACATCGGCTCAGCCTATGGTGGGTCTGGCATTTGGTCAAGATGGGCCTGTTACATAGGTACAGGACATGGGTGGAACGACGAACTTACGAAGCTCATTAACGACAAGCAGATCAAGTACGCCCGGGAAAATTTTCGCCTTTCTATACTCGAAATAATGGCTATGTCGACACCTGACGATGCGGTTATTTTAAGAGAGTCGCATTGGAAGAATGCTTTACTGTCGAGAGAGCATGGTTACAACAAGAACTAAGGCTAACAAGCGGCCTCAATAGCGAGCGCGCGCAACGGGCTTTGTGCTAACTCGCAGCGTCATTAGTGGCGCGCGCCGCTTTAGGCCGGTCGTTAGGAGAGCAAAGGAGGAATGATGGACCTTACAGAAAAAGATGCAGCCATTGCTTATGCAAGAGCGTGGAACAGATTGGATTGTTCTGACTTTCTCGAACTACTCGATGAGAATGCTCATTACGCTTCCCAATGGGTATTTGAAGAACTAGAAGGCAAGTCAGCAATATCAGACTATCTGATCGGCAAAATGAAAACTGTAAAAAATGCCGGCTCAAAGGTATGCGCTGAACTCGGCAATACCCGCTCAGGGTTTGCAGGTAGAGATTGCGTATTTCTGGCCCAAGGGAAAAAAGAAGAGATCCAGGCGGCTGTCTTATTCGAAATTGCAAACAATAGAATATATAGGTATGACCTTTGTATTCCGGAGTTATTGAATGTTGAACGTACTGGCGTCTATCCTATCTAATTAGAAATCACCTAAAAATACGCTCCAGACGACCGCTAATCCGGTTCGCTGTTTCGCTTAGATTTCATGAAAAAGAGGCGATTGGTAAAAGGCTACGGTTTCTTCCCAACCTACTGTACAGACGGTAAAGAAGATGATCAAAAATTGCCTAACCTTTGGCTCAAAAGCGAGCGCGCGCCACGGGCGTCGTGCTAACTCTCAGCGTCATAAGGGGCGCGCGCCGCTTTAGCCTGCACGTTATCGAGCCGAGCGAAGCTTGGCGTCTCTTGCGGGGTGCGAGTCCCCGTCGGGTAAGGGCTAGCGACCCGCCCGTATCGAGTGTTGATCCCATTGCGGAGTGGGGTAACCCGCGAACAACAGTATGGGGTAAGCGTACACAGAGAATCTTGTGGGCCGTAGGGGAAATCGCGTTCCCTGAAGTGCTGGTACAGCTTCGAAATAGCTAATGCGGATGCCGACAGTTTTAACGTGCTGGAAGGCTATATGATATGAAGTGCTCGTGTCACCGCGAGAGCACCGATGTCCGCCGGAGTCCTCAGGCCATGGCATGTAAGAAGAGAGACGTTCGAGAACTCGGGAAGCCCCGCAGGCTCCTGGATGAAGTGAGATGATTACACCCTCAGTGTTGGGACACGATAGGGTGATGAGCCCGGAAACAGCGTGGGCACGAGTAGAGTCGTCGAGCGAGGAACAACCAGGTAGGCGGTTCGCCGCCGTATACCAGCGAGGTGTCTTATCGGGCATAGTAGTCGGGGGTTGGGAAAGCCAGCCACATGGCGAAGGACCCGACGGAAGTACGCAGCCCACACAGGAAACTCGTGCTGGACATGCAGGATCTGGTAAACGCGAGCCAACCTCACTGAGGGCGATAACAACTGGGCCTTGTAACGGGTAACTGTGAAGGTTCGCGCGAATGTGAGTACAACCGAGGAACCGGATGCGGGAAAACTGCACGTCCGGGATTGCGCCGGAGGCGCCGGGTAACCGGCGTTCCTACGGCGGACGCCATAACACACCAACTTGCCATGGATAAGGGGCGGAAAAGCATATGAACAGCAATAGCACAACCGATGTGATCGAGAAAAAGACATCCAACGCATTAATTGAAAATGCCACGCCGAACTTTAATGTGTATTTGATATCTTTCGCTACTGGTGGCGTTGGCGGTGTGCTGGCTATGGGCGCTATATTGGGAGGCGCAAATAAGATATTCAAAGGTCTCTGGGTCGGCGGAACAACGTATTTGACAAAAGAGAAAATTATATTTGAGCCGAACAAATTGAATAAAATGTTTCAATCAAACATTGATCAGATTCAAATACCTCATTCTGACATAAACTCCGTCACAAGAGAGTTCGGATTAATAACCGGCATTATCCGTATAGATACAAAAAATGGAATATTGAAACTGCGCTGCTATGGTTCTTCCGAATTTATGGAAAAAATTGTTAGGGTGATGGGGTAAGTTGCCAGGCTTTGGGTATTTCCCGGGCAAGAGGGCAAGGCTCGATTTCTTTGCCAGGGAAATGAAAAAGAGCCTAGTCTTTGAAAAACAATGCGAGCGCGTGCCGCTTTAGCTTAACCCTTGGTTTCCATCTGCAAAACCTCTTTTTCATACGCTTTCATATCTCGGATATGCTTGATGAGGACAACGCCATCACTTGGTAACGCAATGTGCTCACTGTCGGGCTTAATTTTAGAACTCACAATCTCCAAAAGAGCCGAAAGCGAAATTTTCTTTTCCTTCATGAAAGCAATAACCTTCATTGCTTCTACTGCGCAAGAATCGTTCATTTTTGTTTTCTCCGGGGGTTAAGAACATGCGGTATGAATTGTATCTAATTGAGGCGACTGACGATAATCATAAAGAAACGAAAATCTCCGAGAGTGACGACCTAGAAGCATTAAAAGGGGAAGGGCAGGAAATGGCATCAATAATGAATCCTGACGCATTGGGTTGGACGTACCTAAAAACAGAAAACCCATGGAGATATTTTTTGCATGTTTCAGAGTCTGCCCAACTAATCATTACTCGAATCTAGCCTAACCTTCGCCTAAACCCGAGCGCGCGCCATCGGGGGTCGTGCGGTTTGCAGGCTCCGTGCGGGCGCGCGCCGGGTTAGGCTGCACGTTGGGCAACAACACAGGAATCTCATGAGCATCGCGGACAAGGCTATCGAGACGGTAACAAAGAACGTCAGTCTTTCGATTCAGCTTAAGGATGCGGAAGCGAAGATAGCTATTTTGCAGCAAGAGAATAGCGATCTTAAACTTAGCCTTCGCCAAGTAGAAGATAAGGCACAGTCTCTCGAAAACAAAATTGTTGAACTCCAAAGTAACCCCCTTCTATTTGATGATAAAACAGGAACGTTTCTTAGTTCCTACGATGGCTTGCGCTACTGCGCAAAATGCAAAGCCTCTGGCTCGCTGTCACCGATGACCAACTGCGAACATGGCTGGAAGTGCCCGGTTTGCAACTCCTACGCTGCTGATCCGAAGCGCCCAGAACCTCCGTTCTGTCAACCAACAAGAACCAGAACCTGGAGGTAGCAAGAAAAGAGCCTAACCTTTGCCTTAAAAGTGAGCCCCGCCACGGGCCTTTTCTCCGGTCTGCAAGTCCGTGCCAGGCGGGCCGCTTTATGCCGGACGCTAGCCACGAGCCCAGTATCGAGCCTTGCGGCGCGAACGGTAATGGGCGTGTCGATGCGTAGGCACGACAGCAGGCGAGGTGTAAAGGTAACGGGTGGAGCCGACCTTGAAGGTGTTGAGCCGCGAAAATTTTAGTGGGTGAGTGCCGACGGCGTTGACCCTCCGGCAGGCAACAACCGGTACCGCGTCTCGGCGAGCGGTCCTGGTACTCCCCGGGGTCCGAGGCCATGTCGAGCCTGACATTGAGAATATGCGGTACCGAGGCGGTCCGCGTCTCGGTCCGCTGGAGGCGGGCACCCGTGAACAAGCGAAAAAGGCGAGGACACGGCCGGCGGGGCGCGGAAGTCGGAGCCACCTAGAGTAGTGTCGATTCCCGGTCATGCGGGGGCAGCGTTGCGGGTGGCGGTTTGAGACAGCGTGCGGATGATACACGGCCCTACACCGAGAGGACTCTGTCCGTGACAACTTATGACAGCTCGCTTCACTCGGTCGGCGTGCCGGTGCCCTTGGGGCAAGCACGTAAGCGTCTGGCGCTCCGAGGAAGCGGGCGCCGGGCGTCGATGAGTATTTGCGCCCATCCTATCGGGAATGACTCAAACAGGGAGCCGGATGGTGTAACACTCGGCCTTGATCATCGTTCCGGCCAGCATCGGCAGGAATGAGGTCTTACGGGGCAGTCTCGAACTACACAACGAGCGCGAACCCAAGACATTTAGACAGGATTAACAAGATTTACAAGATGTTATCAGTTTTCAATCTTGTAAATCTTGTTAATCCTGTCAAGAAATTTTGGAACTGGTCAGGGTCGCGGCCGGAGGCATGATCAAGGCCTAACACTCCAAGTCTAGTTCTGCGAGGAGCCGGGAACGAGTCGTCGTATGGCTGAGATACGGTGGCACCGCCGGGAAACCAGGCGGCAAACGGAGAACACAAACTTCAGCCTTAGCGGCGGCAAGACCCCGGCTTACTCTCCGTACCATTTGAAGTGTAGGGCCGGGGTCAAGTCTTACAATTAAGCAGCCGCGTCAAGGGTTGCGAGTGCACCGCGCGGGACAGGGTCGGTTCTCGCATCTTTGCATCGATTTCCGGACGACGCGTATTATTGCGATACCTGACCCCGTTGACGTTGCATTCAAAAAGCCACAGACAAGGAGCCACACACATGATCAAGAAAAATGGGCCGCAAAAATTTACCGGAAGCTCAATCTCAGAATGCATACGCGAAAAACAGAATACCGATATGCGCCGATTGGCCGAAGCTTTTGGAAAAGCCAGTTGGAAATTTTTGGTTTTAATGATGTTTTGTTCTTCAATTTCGACCGCGGCAGAATTCAATATTTTTCAGCTGAAACCTGAATTCGGACTTGGTATTACGATCTACATTTCCGGCCAGCTCCAACCAGGCGACTTTGATCGGTTCATCAAAACTTCAATCATGACGCTCGAACGGATCGAACAGCACAAAGACCAGAGCCAAGGGGTGTTGGTTGTAATCGATTCGAACGGAGGCGACATCCAAGAGGCCATGAAGATAGGTAGGGCGATTCGCGCGATGAGAATGGATACGCGCATTGGCAATAAGAGTATATTTCCGATTAAGGGAAATGAGGCTAAATGCGTTAGCGCATGTTTTTTTGTTCTTGTTGCTGGTTCAAATCGGAGTGGTCCTTACGAATCTGAAGAATCACAACCAGGCGACACTACAAATTTCGTGCGAGAAATTTTGGCGGTCCATCGGCCGTATTTCGAGGCAAGCTATTTTGCTAGTCTCAGTGCAGATGCTGCTGCGGCTAAGTACGCTCAATTGATTGACGAGAGCAACCGATATCTATCTGAAATGGGTGTGTCAAATGCCCTCGTTTCCAAAATATTTTCCGTGCCTTCATCGCAAGTCTTGGAGGTTTCGGCAGAAGAATTCAAACGTGACGTCGGCAATATGCCTTACGTCGAAGAGTGGATTATCGCAAGTTGCGGGGAAGATTTGACAGGCAAGGAGATGAAGGATCTTTTGGCCTATTTTTTCGATAAGAGTGATGGCAGGACACCTGGAATTTCCGATGGTTATGCGAGTTATTTGGAAAACAAAGAAAAAAAGTATAAGAGTTGTTACAAAAGTACTTGGTCAACAGAGCAGAACAAAGCGATGCGCAAATATCTTCGGTAACAAAGAGGGGAAAAGGGGTCACCATTTAGCTGACCCCAGTCAATAGGACGATTAAGATTCTCGTGCCCGGACACGCTTTTAATCATGCCGCGAAGCACTGTCTTGTCACCGCCAACGCGCCGTCGGTTCTCATAAAGGAAAAGGGGTCAGTGCGGCCTGGCAAGGCCGCGTGTTCTAGCGGGTGAAAGTCCCGCCTGGGTCATCGTGAGCCGCGAGCCCAGTATCGAGCCTTGCGGCGTAGCCGGTAACGGACGCGTCGATGCTGCGGCTGATACGCAGGCGAGGTGCAAAGGTCACGGGTGATGCCGACCCTGAAGGTGTTGAGCCCCGAAAGTTTTGGTTCGTGAGTGCCGACGGTTTTGTCCCGCCGGTAGGCAACGAGGCGCTGCGCAATGGCGAGCGGCGCCGGTACTCCCCGGGGTCCGAGGCCGTGTCGAGCCTGACATTGAGAATACGCGGTCACCAGGGAGATCCAAGTGTCGGTCCGTGCGAGTCGGGCACCCATGAACAAGTGTAAGAGCGAGGACATGGGCAGCGGTGCTTGGAAGTCGGAGCCATCCATCGTAGCGTCGATGCCGGGTAATGCCGGGGCAGCCTTGCGGGTGGCGGTTTGAGACAATGCGCGATTGATACGCGGCCCGACGCCGAGAGGACTCTGCCCGCGACCACTAAACTCAAGCATTTCACACGGATAGCAAAGCATTGCGCGCTACGCTGGACGCACGGCGCACGGCGCACGGCGTCGATGGGGCGATGTGGCCCTGTTCGTCCATGGATGACTCAAACTGGGAGCCGGATGGTGTCACACTCCAAGTCCGGTTCTGCGAGGAGCCGGGAACGAATCGCTGTATGGCAGAGATAGTGTGGCACCGCCGGGAAACCAGGCGGCAACAGAGAGCACCAACGTCTGTCTAACCAGCGGTGAGAACTCGGCTTACTCTCCGACCACGGTTTTCTGATTACAGAGATAGGTCGAGTTGGTTCGCGTCGGGCGGTTGTTTCTTCGGTCGGCCGGATTTTCCTGGCCATGTGCGCCGACCGAGCACCGTTGCGATCTGTCGCTGGAAACGAGGACTGCCGAGAACGAAGCCGCCGTTGGTCGCATCCCGGAGCGCCACAAGGGCATCCTCCGGTATTCGATCCGCGAACAAATCTCGATAAGCGGAGCGTCGCGCTTCCTGGGTCTTGGCTAATGCGAGGTAAAGCGGGTGCGCCGCGACGATGGGATCGGCTTCGCCCAGGGCGTTGCAGCGGTAGCTCGACCACGGATATTCTCCAGGAGCGCGCACCATATTCGCCCGCACGGGATTCAGCTTGATGTAGCGTTGGCATGCGAAAAGGTAACCGTCGGCTTCGATGACGGACGAGCGGAATCGACCTTCGAAGAGCGTTCCGCTGCGGCGGTAGGTGCGGTTGATGTGCTGCACGGCCTTGATCATCGTTCCGGCCGGGTGGACAAGTGCTAGCGCAGTCCACCGAACCCCGCGCCGCCGCTGGTGGACTGCGCTGCGCTTGTCCACCCTACGATGTCCCGTGGCCGGAACCGTGATCAAGGCCGCCGCCCCTGGGACTGCGCACGAACGCCGACACCCAGCGGTTTCGGCCCGGTCACTGCGCGTCAGCGGGCTCCTTCCGGCCCCAACCGGCCGTTCCCCAACCACTCAAACGCCATAGACAGGGTGTCACTCCTGACTTAGACTTCGGCGATGCCCACGTCCAACCACGCGTTCAACGCGGCGCTCGAAAGGCCAGCGGCGACGGCACGGTCCGTGCCCTGATGACGGCGTCGGTGTTGCTGCGAGCGCTGGGCAGGGCGCCGGTTAACGCTATACGTTCAAGAAGATTCAAATTAGCCTATCGTCTTTGAATCAAATATTTCAGGACAAAGGCAGTGATTATGGAAGCAATCGCGGCCTGGCAGCGGGAGTGTCCGCTGCTTATCGGTATTGGGAGCGAAAAGATCCGGTTATCGATCACGCCATTGCGTATACGTTCACGGACAGGAACGGCGAGTTGCCTTGGGACAAGTAACGAGGGGGAAAATGGGTCAAAGCCATTTTCTTTCATCATACACATGCGAACTAAGAGAAGAAGCGTGCCATGACTAGCTTACTTGAGAAAGCCTTTGACGTCGCCTCAAAGCTCCCTACCTTAGAGCAAAATATTCTTGCCAGAACACTTCTTGACGAAATCGAATCAGAAAGAAAATGGGATGAACTTTTTTCTGAATCGGAGGATGTTTTGGCCCAGATGGCTGCCGAGGCTTTGCGGGAGGAAGCGCAAGGTAAGACAACAGAACTAGACCCTAATAAGCTGTGATATCAAGAGCCACCGAAAAATTCTGGAAATGCTTTCGAGCATTGCCAAGAGATATTCAAGACAAAGCGAAAGATGCCTATACTTTATTTCGTGACGATCCGTGGTATCCAAGTTTGAACTTCAAAAGAGTCCATTCAAGCCTTCCAGTGTACTCCGTGCGTATCACGAAAGATTACAGAGCAGTCGGAACTTTGAACGGTGAGAAAATCGTATGGTTCTGGGCGGGAACTCATGCGGAATATAACGGCTTACTGAAGCAATTGAAAAAAGCCTAACGAGGCCTTGATCACGGTTCCGGCCACGGGACATTGTAGGGTGGACAAGCGCAGCGCAGTCCACCAGCGGCGGCGCGGGGTTCGGTGGACTGCGCTAGCGCTTGTCCACCCTACGGCCGGAACGATGATCAAGGCCACTAACGAGAAGGATGAGTCGTGCGAGCAGAGCGCGCCACGACTTATCCTTGTTGTTGGACGAGCCCGGTAGGTTGGCGCGGCGCCTGTAATACGAATTACGGTGACAGTTTACTAAATACATTAAATACGTTAGTCTCTTGGCATGGCACGCTTACCTCGGATCGTTATCCCCGGCCTACCCCACTGGCAAAGGTTGCCCCCATTCTCGAACGGTATGGGAACTTTGCCGCCCTCCTTGGTCAAGGTACCGCAGATGAAACGGAAGAGTCTGCGGCAATCGGAAACAACGGGGCGACTACTGGGCAGCGCAGAATGGATGGAAGTGCTTGAAAAAATGAAAGGCACCGTACTGAAACCTCAGAAGCGAGGACCCAAGAAACGGGATAGCAACGATAGATAATGTTATTCAGTAAACTGAAGGTTCTCACGACACGCGAAGCGACGTGCAAAGCTTTACGGCATCCCTGAAGCCACTGTCGAGCAGATACTAGGAAATGCAAATCTTGCCGATGGCGAGAACGAGATAATTGACATCGCTCCGGGCTTTAAGTTCCCACTGAAGATTGTCGCAGTCCTTGAAGATGAAGTTGTTACAGTAGTCACAAACTACCCACCGAAGAAGAGAGCTAAAAAGTGAAAGTTCACTACGACGATGAAGTAGATGCTTTGTATTTAAGTCTTGGCGACCAGGAACCGGACGGGGTTATCGAAATTGCTGAAGGAGTCAATCTCGATACGACAGAAGACGGAAAAATCACTGGCATAGAGATACTTAAGGCATCGACGAGGTTTAACATTAATACTATCTTGTCGTACACTCTTGAATTGGACAAGAGCATATTGACAACAAAGGCAGCCTAACAAGCCGCCTAAAAAGCGAGCGCGCGCCACAGGCGTCGTGCTAATTGGCAAGTCCATCAGGGGCCTTGAGGGACGAGCGTCTCGCCCGTCTGGGGGGCGGGACGCCCGCCCCCCGAGGGCGCGGGCCGGGCGGGATTATGATCATGGCCCTTGAGCGCCTTGATTATACCGGCGTGCACGGGGTGCACAAAGCCCATGGCGAGCAGGACCAGGCCGACGTGGTGTTCGTGGGCGGCAACGCGGGCCGCGATAACTTGCTGTTTAGCCGATTTCCGAGGCGTTATTGACACACGACACCACCCCATTTGGCACGGTTGCGAAGTCGGCCAGGCCGCCGCGCAGCGCCGCGCCGTCCGCTTCGACGCCGCGAATCAGTACCTGCATCACCTCGCCGATTGCCGCGGCAGCCGGACGCGGGTCCACCAGGATCGGGAGATAATTCGGGGTGTAACCGAACAGGTCCCCAGGGTGTCCCAGGCGGGACGGCCCCTCGCGTAAGACCTGGCTGGTCAGGCCCGCCTGTGACAGCAGCAGCCGGTGCCGCAGTCCATCGGCGAGATCCTTGAGTTCACGACAGCGCTGCCGCTTGGTGTCGGCATCCACCTGGTCCGGCAGCGCGGCGGCGCGGGTTCCGGCCCGCGGCGAGTAGGCAAAGCCATGAACCTGACCGAACGCCATGGCCGCGACGAATGCCAGGGTTTCTTGCCACTCGGCCTCGGTCTCCCCAGGGAAGCCGGCGATGATATCGGTGGTGAGGTTGAGTCCGGGTACCGCGGCCCGGCCGCGTGCGGCCAGGCGGTCGAACTCACCGGTCTTGCAGCGCCTGGCCATGCGCCGTAAGACCGTGTCGGCGCCGCTTTGCATCGGCAGGTGGAGATGGGGCAACAGCCGCGGGTTGGCGAACAGGTCCCAAAAATCGTCCGGCAGGTCCCAGGGTTCCAGCGATCCCAGACGGATGCGCGGGATCCTGGTCTGGTCGAGCACCGCGCGCAGCAGGTCGCTCAAGTTCGACCCGATCTCGCCTCCGTATCCGCCTAAGTGGACGCCGGTGAACAGCACCTCCCGCACCCCGCTCGCCTGCGCCCGCCGCACTGCCGCGATGATCTCCGGCACGGGGCGGCTGCGTTCCTCACCCCGTGCTTGGGTGGTCACGCAGAAGGTGCAGGCATAGCGGCAGCCGTCCTGGACCTTGATGAAGGCGCGTTGACGGCCGCGGTCGGACCAGGCATTGGCCGTCTCACTGGTTGCGCTGCCGCGGGCAAGCGGCAGTATCGGCAGGTCCAGGGCGGCGGCAGCGATCTCTACCAACCGGTCTTTCGATTGGTTGTCCACCAGCAGGTCCACCCCCGCCTCTCCCGCCAGGGCTTGCGCTTCCAGGGATGCCAGGCAGCCGCTTACCACCAGGTGGGCGGCCGGGTTGGCGCGGTGCGCGCGGCGCACCAGTTGGCGGGATTTGCGGGTCGCCTCCTGGGTCACGGCGCAGGTGTTGATGATGATCAGATCCGCCGGCTCATCGTCCCCCGCGAGCGCGAATCCGCGCGCGCGCAGGGTGTCGGCCCAGGCTTCCAGTTCGGCTTCGTTGAGTCGGCAGCCAAGTGACTGCAACAGAACCCGCGGGCGGCCAGGCATCAGCGTGCTGCCTAGCGCCAACCGCGCTGAAATCCGGCGATGGAGCGCCGGGGAATGCGGAGCAGAATGGTCCCGTCAGAGGCACTCCGGGTCATGCGTGCGGCATCCGCATCGGGGGGGAGCGCCAGGCGCCGGCTCATGGATCCCTGCGCGACGCTGTAACTGCGCCGATACCCGCGCCCGTCAGCCATGCTTTCTTCCTGGAGCGCGCGGGCGTCGGTATGCAGGGCGATGATCAGGTTGCGGCCCGCCAGGTTGATCCGGACCTCTTCGGGCTTCGCGTTGCCGATGCCGATGTGCACCAGATAGGCATCCGCGGTTGCCTCGCGCATGATGCGCAGTCCGCGGGTTACCGTGGCCCGATTCGGCGGGGGGGAGGTCACGGGCGGCAGGCGCGGCGCACCCGTGTTCGGCTCGGCGGGGGCGGGGGCGGGGGCGGGGGGGGGGGGGGGGGTGCTGCCGGTTGGTGCGGGGAGATCTGGCATTCCAGGGGCTGTCCAGGCACGAGCCCGCTCCGGGAACGGGTTAGGAGGCGTACCGGGGTAAGGGGGTGCACCATAACCAGGCGGCCCGTAGACCGGAGGCCCATAGCCGGTCCAGGCCAGGGTCACGGCGGGGATCGCGGCAGCGATCATCCCGACCAGTGCGCTACAGTGAAGACGGCAGGCGATGTGCATGGGGAGTGACTCCGCGGTCAATGGGCGCCCGCGGTGACCGGACGCCCGATAATGAGAGTATAGGGTCCCGCGTGTTAACCGCGCAGGAGCCAGGTCGGCTGCTCCTGGGCGTCGATCAGACCCTGGCGCACCAGCCAGTCACGGGCATCCCGCGCGTCCTGTTCGAACCAGGCTCGCGCCGACCCGAGCCTGAAAGTGTAGCCCCAGGCGTCCATATCGGCGAACATACGCACCCGTCCGCAGCCGGGGATGCAATCCGCGAGGAGGATTTGCAGATAGCATACGGCGTCCTCCTCAGCGTAATCACCGCCCGCATCGGTGTGCAAGTCCGCCCGGCGCGCCGCATCCATGCAGATGCAGTGGCAAGCCTCGTGCAGTGCCGAGTGCAGCGGCGTGTCCGCGCGCAGATACAATCGGTTGCCGATTAGCCCAGCCTCGGACTCGCCCCAGTAACTACCGGGGATCGGGGTCGCGTCCTCATCTTCGTGGACCTCGATCCGGAATCGGGCGAACAAGGCCGTCGATTGCGTCCGGTCGATTTGAGACCAGCGCAGGACATCCTCTTGGACTGGCGCTGGAGCGATGGCGTTGACATTTGCGGCGGTCGGGCAGTCTGGCATGGCGCAGCGTGGCGAGGTGGAAAACACTGCGCGCTATCCTACTCCCCCGGCTGGCCGGAGCGACGATCAAAGCCCGGCAATCCCCCCTTTTTCTTGAGGTGATCTTGACTCCGTCCCCCGAACTCTCAGTCGTCGTCCCGACCTTCAACGAGCGGGAGAATATCCAGGAACTGGTGAACCGGCTTGCGGAAACACTGCAGGCGATCCGCTGGGAGGTCATCTTCGTCGATGACGACTCACCGGATGGCACGGCCGCCCTGGTGCGGTCGATTGCGCAGCGCGATCCGCGGGTGCGGATCATTCATCGCATCGGTCGACGGGGGCTTTCCACCGCGTGTGTCGAGGGCATGCTGGCCTCCGCCGCACCCTTCCTGGCGGTGATGGACGCGGACCTCCAACACGACGAACGCATCCTGCCCGCCATGCTGCGGGCGGTGAAAGACGACGGCTACGACATCGCGGTCGGCAGCCGCTACGTGGCCGGGGGGAGTCTGGGTGACTGGGGCGAGGAGCGTCAGTTTGCCAGCCAATTCGCGACCCGGCTGTCCCGGTTGGTGCTCAAGGCGGGGGTCAAGGACCCGATGAGCGGCTTCTTTCTGCTCAAACGCGAGGTCTTGGAAGGGGCGGTCGCCGACCTGTCGGGGATCGGCTTCAAAATCATGCTGGATATCTTTGCGTCCAGCACCAAGCCGCTGCGCTACATCGAAATTCCCTACGAGTTCCGCATCCGGCAAGCGGGCGAAAGCAAGCTCGACAGTGCCGCGGTCTGGGACTATCTGATGATGCTGCTGGACAAGCGTCTGGGGCGCTATGTTCCGATTCGCTTCATCCCCTTTGCGCTGGTCGGCGGTGCCGGGGTCTTTGTCCATCTGCTGGTGCTCTGGCTGGTCTATGACCTGGCTGGATACGGTTTCGCGACGGGTCAGACGGCCGCCGCCGTCATCGCCATGACCTTCAATTTCTTCGTGAACAATGCCGTGACCTACCGCGACCGGCAATTGCGCGGCTGGGGGATGCTGCGCGGCTGGCTGTCATTCACCCTCGCCTGCTCACTGGGGGCGGTCGCGAACGTCGGGATTGCCACCTATGCCTTCGAGACCCAACTGGTCGGTGAGACCGCCTGGGTGCTCTCGGCCGTCGCCGGGATCATCGTCGGGGCGGTGTGGAATTACGCGGTAACCTCGGTTTACACCTGGAACAAGGTCAAAGGCGCGTGACCGGCGTGGCCGACCTAGTACCCGTTCCAATTTAAGTTGCACCGTCATTCCGGCAGGATGCCGGAATCAAGCGCCATGGATGGTACCTTGCAGCGAGCACGGACCTGCAAGAGACGTCCGTGCAGGTCGGGAGGGCGTAACGTAACCCGACGTTCCGCGCCGGGATGTCGGGTTACGGCGCGTGTCACCGCCGGAGGGCGGTTCAGGGCACGACCGTGTGCGGCTGGCCCCGGCGGCGAGAGTGCCGGCGTCGCCGGGCGCGGTGCCGCGGTTTTTCACCGTCACGGCGGCGCTGAAGTGCCGCCGGCACTGGGGCGGTTGGGTGTCAGGGCGATAGCGGTGACCGCGAAGTCCGCGATCGGCTGGGCGAAGACCCGGTAGCCCTGGCTGGACTGGTTGTTGGTCTCATCGGGTTCCGCGGTCTGACACTGGCTATCGATGAAGGTCCGCAGGGTCTTGTACTCGGCGGTGCCGGCCGGCAGGCGGATCGACACCGTCTGTTTGGCGCCCGCCGACAGGGTCGCCAGGCTGAGCTCAGCGTCCCCTGGGGCATCGCAGGCTTGGGTCTCGCGCTGGTTGGCCCAGACGCGCAGGGTCCCTGGGCTCCCGGCCTGGGTGCCCCGATTCTTCACGGTGACCGAGGCGCTGAAGGTGCCACCGGCGAGCGGGGCGCTGGGGTTCAGGGCGACGTTGGTGACGATGAAGTCGGCGTTGGAGGTGGATGATCCCCCGAATCCGGCGACCGGCACGGGACTCCAGCGCTCACTCGTGGTGCCGTCGCCGAGCTGGCCGTTCGCGTTCCACCCCCAGGCCCAGAGGCTGCCGTCAGTCTTGAGGGCCAGGCTGTGATCACTGCCGACGGCCAGCCGCTGCATCTCCGGATTGCCGCCCGCGGCCACCGCCGCTGCCCAAGCCGAGCCCAGTAGCGTATCCAACCCGTCGGCATCGACCCGAAGTGTCAGGCTGGCTGAACCCGCGGCCCGCTCGACCGCGTCATAAGACCCGGCGGGTAAGGTGAACAGCAGATCCTGCGCCGTCTGCTCCAGGTCCTCCGGCGCCGCGGCGCTTCCCCGCCCCCGCGGCCGACGCGCGCAAATCCACCCGCACGGCCAGCCAGCCCGCGGCGGACACCTGCGCGCGCAGGGCGTCGGCATGGGTCGCCCCCGCGTCACCGGGCGCGTTCAGCCCGGCCGCGGCCTGGCCCAGGCCCAGACTCAGGACCAGTATCAACGAGACAAAAAGTGCCGGGCGTTGGCCGCGCGGCCCCGGATAGTGTCGGAGCAATTCGAACATCATGCGGAATTCCTTCTGATGGGCATAATTGAGCCGGTGCGGGCGGACATTAGCATGTGAGTTCGTGTTCAATCGCGGCCGGAAGATCGATCGCACCAGTGCCTAACGTAAGGTGATTTCCGCGAAAAATCCAACCCGTAGGAGCCCGCTTGCGGGCGACGGGTGGGGGCACAATGACGCGATTCCGGCAGGTCACGTTGCCCGCAAGCGGGCTCCTACGGAGCGTCTTATTCGGAAATCGCCTAAAGTCCGACAGGCTGCCAGGCCGCACGGCCTTGGTCCGCTGGCCCCCTGAGGCCCGCTGCCGGGTTTCAGCACGCCACCGGCTTCGCCTCGACCTGCCAGATGTGCTCCGCGTATTCGCGAATCGCCCGATCCGATGAGAATTTGCCCATCCGCGCGACATTCAGAATGGACATGCGGTCCCAGTGGCTCTGATCGGTCCAGGCCGTGCCGACCCGCGCCTGGCAGTCGACGTAAGCACGGTAGTCGGCCAACACCATGAAGGGGTCCTGGTTGACCAGATGATCGGTCAGCGGGCGGAACAGGGTGGAGTCGCCATGCGAGAACAGTCCGGAATTGATCAGGTCGATGACGGACTTGAGTTCATCGTCGCCTTGGGCGATCTCCCAGGGATGATAGCCTGCGGACTGGCGCTGACGAACCTCATCGGCCGTCATGCCGAAGAGAAAGAAGTTCTCCGGCCCCACTTCCTCGCGGATCTCCACGTTGGCGCCGTCCAGGGTGCCGATGGTGAGTGCACCGTTCATTGAGAACTTCATGTTGCCGGTGCCGGAGGCCTCCTTGCCGGCGAGTGAGATTTGCTCGGAGAGGTCGGCGGCCGGATAGAGCCGCTGGCCGTTCTGCACGCTGAAATTGGGCATGAAGGCGACGCGCAGGGTGCCGTTGACCTGAGGGTCGTGATTGATCACCTCACCGACCGAGTTGATTAACTTGATCATCAGCTTGGCCATGTAATAGCCGGGCGCGGCCTTGCCGCCGAAGATGCAGGTGCGCGGGACCACGCTGTGGTTGGGGTCCTGCTTGATCTGCTGGTAGAGGCTGACGATGTGCAGCAGGTTCAGATGCTGGCGTTTGTACTCGTGCAGGCGCTTGGCTTGGACGTCAAACAGGCTCTGCGGGTCCACCTTGACCCAGGCGTGCTGCTCCAGCCAGCGGGCCAGGTCGCGTTTGGCCGCGGTTTTGACCACGCGCCAGCGCGCTCTGAATTCGGCATCTTCAGCATAGGGCTCCAACTGGCGCAGGCAGCTCAGATCGCGCAGCCAGCGGTCGTCGCCGCAGGTCTCGGTGATGAGTTTGGCCAGGCGCGGGTTGCTCACCGCGATGAAGCGGCGGGGGGTGACGCCGTTGGTGACGTTGTGGAAGCGCTCCGGCCAAAGCTCATAGAAATCTTTGAGGATGGTGGTCTTGACCAGGTTCGAATGGAGTTCGGCCACCCCATTGACGGCGCGCGCGCCCACCACCGCCAGGTGCGCCATGCGCACCCGCCGCCCGCCATCCTCGCCGATCAGTGACATCCGGGCCACCCGGCCCTCATCGCCCAGAAAGCGGATGCGCACCTCGTCCAGGAAGCGGCGGTTGATTTCGTAGATGATTTCCAGATGTCGCGGCAGGAGCTTCTCGAACAGCCGCACCGACCAGGTTTCCAGTGCCTCGGGCAACAGCGTGTGGTTGGTGTAGCAGAAGGTCCGGTGGGTGATGTCCCAGGCCTGATCCCAGCCCATGCCGTGCTCGTCGACCAGGAGCCGCATGAGTTCCGCCACCGCGAGTGCCGGGTGGGTGTCATTGAGCTGGGCGACGAACTTCTCGGCAAAGCGGTCGAGGCTGCCGATCGTATTGCGATGCAGTCGCACCATATCCTGGAGTGAACAGGAGACGAAGAAGTATTGCTGCTTGAGACGCAGTTCCTTGCCCGCCTCGGGCTCGTCATTGGGGTAGAGAACCTTGGAAAGGGTCTCGGCCTCGATCTTGGCGTGGACCGCACCGTAATAATCACCGACGTTGAACGCCTGGAAATCGAACGACTCGGGGGCCTCGGATTTCCACAAGCGCAGCAGGCTGACATTCCCCACCCCGTAGCCTAGGATGGGCGTGTCATAGGCAACGCCATTGACTTCCAGGTCCGCGGCCCAGCGCACGCGCAGCACGCCGTGCTCGTCCTGATACTGTTCCGTGTGGCCGCCGAATTTGACCGGGAAGCGCAGTTTGTAGCGCGGGATCTCCCAGGGGTTGCCGTTCTTGAGCCAGGTGTCGCTCTTTTCCACCTGCCAGCCGTTCTCGATCTCCTGATCGAAGATGCCGAACTCGTAACGGATGCCGTAGCCGATCGCCGGGATCTGGACCGTGCTCAGGGAGTCCATATAGCAGGCGGCGAGCCGCCCCAGGCCGCCGTTGCCGAGGCCGGGTTCCTCCTCGGTCGCCATGATCTCGGCGAAATCCAGTTCCAGTTCCACCCCGGCGGCTTGGGCCGCTTCGGTGATGCCCAGGTTCAACAGGTTGTTGGCCAGGTGAGGACCCAGCAGGAACTCGGCGGACAGGTAACAGACGGTGCGTGCCGCGGTGTCCTTGTAGCTCTGCGCGCACTTGAGCCAACGCTCCAGCAGGCGGTCGCGCACCGTGTAGGCGGCGGCCATGTAGAGGTCGTTGGGTGTGGCCACGTCGCGGAAGCGCCCCTGCACATAAAACAGGTTGTCGATGAAGGCTTGCTTCAGGGCCTCCTGGGACATGCCGGTACGGGTGCGCTCGCGGGGGATGGCGGGGGCTTGGGGCTCACTCTGCGGCGTCTGGGCGGTATTCATTGGCATCTCGTTGGGGCGGGTGTCTCGTCGGGGCGGGTGGCGGAAACGGCGGGCGGGGCCAGGCCCCGCCCGCACGGCGGCTCAGCCGCCGCGGCGTCTCACAGCGGCCAAGTCCAGTCGTCGAACTCAGGCTTGTCGATGCCGTATTCAAAGGCGTAGGCGCGCGCCTCGATCTGCATGTCGCGGAAGCGCTCCTTGGCGTGGGCGCCGGTGGCCTGGAGTCGCGGCACCCGGTTGATGACATCGATGGCGAGGCTGAAGCGGTCGATCTCGTTGCTGATCGCCAACTCCAGCGGGGTATTGATGTTGCCCTTCTCCTTGTAGCCGCGCACGTGTAGGTTGGCGTGATTGGTGCGCCGGTAGGCCAGGCGATGGATCAGCCAGGGGTAGCCGTGGAAATTGAAGATGATCGGCTTGTCCTTGGTGAAGATGGAGTCGAAGTCGTTGTGTGAGAGCCCATGCGGGTGCTCGGTGTCGGGCTGAATGCGGAACAGGTCCACCACGTTGACGAAGCGAATCTTGATGTCGGCAAAGGCGTCGCGCAGCATCGCCGTGGCCGCCAGAGCCTCCTTGGTGGGGATGTCGCCGCAGCCGACCATCACCACGTCCGGCTCCACCCCCTCGTCATTGCTCGCCCAATCCCAGATGCCCAACCCTTTGGTGCAGTGCTTGATGGCTTCATCCATGGTCAGGTATTGGAGATGGCTCTGCTTGTCGCACACGATCACATTGATGTTGTTCATGCTGCGCAGGCAGTGATCGGCCGTTGAGAGCAGACAGTTGACGTCCGGCGGGAGATAGATGCGGGTGACCTTGGGGCTCTTGTTGACCACCACGTCCAGGAATCCCGGATCCTGATGGGTGAAGCCGTTGTGGTCTTGGCGCCAGACGGTGGACGTGATCAGCAGGTTGAGTGAGGAGACCGGGGCCCGCCAGGGGATCTCATTACAGATGGCCAGCCATTTGGCGTGCTGGTTGTACATGCTGTCGATGACATGGACGAAGGCTTCGTAGGTGGCGAAGAAGCCGTGCCGTCCGGTCAGCAGATAGCCCTCATACCAGCCTTCCAGAGTGTGCTCGGAGAGCATCTCCATGACCCGCCCGTCGGGTGACAGTTCGCTGCCGTCGGCATCCTCCGGAAGATAGTCGCAGAGCCAGGTCTTCTTGCTGACCTCATAGACGGCGTCGAGCTTGTTGGACGCGTTCTCGTCCGGGCCGAAGACGCGGAAGTTGCGCATATTATCGGCCATGATGTCGCGCAGCATCTCGCCCAAGGGCTTGGTGTTGAACGCGCGGGTGGTGCCCGGGGTGCCCGGGTCCACCGCATAGCCGCGAAAATCCGGCATGCGCAGCGCCCGGCGCAGGATGCCGCCATTGGCGTGCGGGTTGGCGCTCATGCGCCGGTTGCCCTTGGGGGCCAATTCCTTGAGTTCGGGGATGAGTCGGCCCGCGGCGTCGAACAGTTCCTCGGGCTTGTAGCTCTTCAGCCAGTCTTCGAGCTGTTTCAGGTGCTCCGGGTTGTTGTGCATCCCCGACAGGGGGACCTGATGGGAGCGCCAGAAACCTTCCACTTTCTTACCGTCCACGGTCTTGGGGCCGGTCCAGCCCTTGGGACTGCGCAGGACGATCATCGGCCAGTGGCCCCGAGTGGCCTCGCCGCTGGTGCGTGCGGCTTGTTGAATACCCCGGATCTCGGCCATGCAGGCGTCCAGGGTGGCGGCCATTTTCTGGTGCATCTCCTGGGGGTCATCGCCCTCCACGAAATGCGGGACCCAACCGTAGCCGCGCATCAGGCTTTCCAGTTCGCCGTTGGGAATACGCGCCAGCAGGGTCGGATTATTGATTTTGTAGCCGTTCAAATGCAGGATCGGCAAGACTGCCCCATCGCGGATGGGATTGAGGAACTTGCTGGAGTGCCAGGAAGTCGCCAGCGGTCCCGTCTCGGATTCGCCGTCGCCCACCGCCACGACCACCAGCAGATTGGGATTATCGAATGCGGCGCCGAAGGCATGTGAGATGGAATAACCAAGCTCGCCGCCTTCGTGGATGGAGCCGGGGGTCTCCGGCGTGCAGTGCGAGCCGATGCCGCCGGGGAATGAGAACTGCTTAAAGAAGGCTTGCAGTCCCTCCTCGTCCTCGCTCTTATTGGGATAGATTTCGGAATAGGTCCCTTCCAGGTAGACCGGGGCCAGCACGCCGGGGGCGCCATGACCGGGTCCGGCCAGGAAGATCGCCTCCTGGTCCTGCTCACGGATGATGCGGTTGACATGGATATACATGAACGACAGGCCCGGACTCGCGCCCCAGTGGCCCAACAACCGGCTCTTGATATGCGCTTCCTGCAGCGGCTCGCGCAGCAGGGCGTTGTCTTTCAGGTAAATCATGCCCGCGGCCAGGTAGTTGCAGGCGCGCCAGTAGGCGTCGATCCTGCTCAGCATCTCGGCGGACAGGGGGGCTTGCTGCTGCGATACGACGGGCGGTTGAGCGGCCATGGAGGTGTCCTCTTTAGTGGTTCTGGGCCTGCGAATCGTAGCGCCGCGAGATTTCCGGGACGTGACCTGACGGGGCCTCCGGAGCAACACCCGCGCACTCAGATGCCGATACTCGCCGAAGCGTCAGGATCGATGCAAGCGCACGCGATGGCGGGCACTCGCGCGCAGGACCAGGTGCGGATCGCGTGCCGCCAGAATCCGCTCAACGCGCACCCCGCGGGTGGCGGACGCTGTCCTAACCAGGTCCAGGCGCGCAACAGGGCGGGCAGAGGATCCGCCGGATCGACGGGTGCCGCTGCCAATGATTTGCTGAGTTTGCGGCCGGCGCGATCGACCGCCAGCGGGACATGGGCGTAGGTTGGATCCGGCAGGCCGAGCGCCTGTTGCAGCAGCAACTGCCGGGGCGTCGATGTCAGCAGATCGGCCCCGCGCACCACCTGAGTGATGCCCTGCCAGGCATCGTCGACCACCACGGCCAGTTGGTAGGCGTGGATGCCGTCGGCGCGGCGCAGTACGAAGTCACCGACGACTGCTGCGACATCCTGGCACTGATCGCCCTGGATGCGGTCATGAAACCGGATGTCTCCCGGATGGGTGCGCAGCCGGATGGAACGGGCCGGACGTCCCGGCGGCAGTCCGCCGCGACAGGTCCCGGGATAGATCGGCCCCTCCGTGTGGTGCAGGCTTCCAGCCGGCCGGCAATCATTGCCGTCGCGCACCTGGCGGGCAATCTCAGCGCGGGAGCAGGCGCAGGGGTAGGTGAGTCCAAGCGCGGTCAGCCGCTCCAGTGCCGCGGCATAGGCGTGCGTGCGGCGGCTCTGGTAGACCGTGGGTCCATCCCAGCGGAATCCGCAGGCCTCCAGAGTGCGGAGGATGGCGTCGGCCGCCCCTGGGACCTCGCGGGTCCGATCCAGGTCCTCCATGCGAACCAGCCATTCACCGGCGTGGGCCCGGGCGTCCGCGTAACTGGCCAGCGCGGCGATGAGTGAGCCGAAATGCAGCGCGCCGGTCGGCGAGGGCGCGAAGCGCCCCCGATAAGGCGGGTGGCCGACGCCCGCCGCCATCACGGGCTCAGGGGGTCAGCCGCGCTGCTTTTCCCGAATCTCGTCGAGGGTCTTGCAGTCGATGCAGAGTGTCGCCGTGGGGCGCGCTTCCAGGCGGCGAACGCCGATCTCGACCCCGCAGGCTTCGCAGTAGCCATACTCGTGCTCGGTGATCCGCGCCATGGCCTCGTCGATCTTCTTGATCAACTTGCGTTCGCGGTCGCGGGTACGCAGTTCGAGGCTGAACTCGGACTCCTGGGTGGCGCGGTCGTTGGGATCAGGGAAGTTGGTCGCCTCGTCCTGCATGTGATGGACGGTCCGGTCGACCTCCTCCATCAGGGACTGCTTCCAGGCCAGCAGGATCAGGCGGAAGTGCTCCTCCTGCGCCGGGCTCATGTACTCCTCATCGCTGGCAGCGTTGTAAGGTTCGAAACCGAACGCTTTGGGCTCTTGGTTAGTGACTGTCTCGGCCATGAACGTGCTCCCGCAGGCTCGCAGTGGGGTGATCCGCGACCGTTGTCCCAGCCCCATCCTTGGGCTTGGTCACGAAAAACGCCCTTGAATACCAGATCGCGGCGTCCGGGGCAACCCATTTGGCATTTCCCGGCGGTGCAATCAGGCGCCGTATCAGGCCGGACCCGACCGGCGACAGGGTGCATCAGGGGTGCGTGTCGGCGGTCGCTGGGGTACCCTTCCGGCATTCAGACGAACGCGATAGCGCGAGGTGGGTGAGGCGTGTACAGATTTAAAGCAATTATTTTCGACGTGGATGGGACCCTGGCTGACACCGAGCGTGATGGTCACCGTCTCGCCTTCAACACCGCTTTCGCCGAGGCCGGGCTCGCCTGGCACTGGGATGTCGCGCGCTACGGGGCCTTGCTGGCGATCACCGGCGGTAAGGAGCGGATCCGCTACTACATCGAACAGGAGGGGATCAGGCTGGACTCGGCGGTGAACCTGGACGCCTTTATCGCAGCCCTGCACAATGCCAAGACCCGCCACTATCTGGCCTTGCTCGAAACGGGGGCCATCCCACTGCGCCCCGGCGTCCTGCGGCTGCTGCGTGAAGCACGCGAGGCCGGTATCCGGTTGGCGATTGCAACGACCACGACCCCCGAAAATGTGATCGAGTTGCTCCGCCATTGCGGCGAGCCGGGGCTGCTCGACTGGTTCGAGGTCATCGCGGCGGGGGACGTGGTCCCGCGCAAGAAGCCGGCGCCCGACATTTTTACACTCGCCTTGGCGCAGTTGGGCCTGATCGCACAGGATTGTGTCGCGGTGGAGGACTCCGACAACGGCATGTGCGCTGCGCTGGCCGCAGGTCTGAAGGCACTCCTGGTGACCATCAACGCCTACACTGAGAATCAGTCTTTCGACGCCGCCCCGCTGGTGGTGGAGAGTCTCGGCGGGCCGGACGCCGCCGCGGTCGTCCGGCGCGGCGACTTGGGCGGGTCGAACTATGTCAATCTGGCCGCACTGGACCGCCTCCACGCGACGGTCTACAGCGGCGCATGAGCGCGGGCGACGGTCGCGATCGAGAATCGGTGTCGGACGGGTTCCCCTGTGCGATAATCCGGTGAGGATTCACTCTCAGTGATGAA
>Ga0247838_1001972_pt1 | contig 27499 bp, 28 predicted proteins | sample LaCruzMarch2015__5_FD_189097 | JGI IMG/M metagenome (GOLD analysis project Ga0247838, IMG submission 189097) | Freshwater microbial communities from meromictic Lake La Cruz, Castile-La Mancha, Spain - LaCruzMarch2015_15m | ecosystem: Environmental > Aquatic > Freshwater > Lake | place: Spain... | reverse complement strand
GGCGGCGCTCAAGGCGTGGCGGAGTGCAGTAGAAGCCAGTGGCGTATTTGTCTTCAAGCACTCCTTCAAGCAGAAGACCATTTCTGGCTTCTGCCTGGCGGACGATGAATTCCCGCTCATCTATTTGGACAACAGTACCGCCAAGACCCGCCAGATCTTCAGCCTCTTCCATGAGCTGGCGCATTTGCTGCTGAAGGTCAACGCGATCTCGACCGTGGATGACGCCCATCTTCAAGAGTTGCCACAGAGAGAGCGAGGCATCGAACGATTCTGTAACGCGCTTGCGGCCGAGATTCTGGTTCCTTCCGCGGACTTTGAAAGCCAATTGACCGGGATTTCTGCACCATACGACGATGCGGCGGTACCACTGGCGCGGCGCTATCATGTGAGCCGGGAGTCAATCCTGCGCCGATTCCTCGATCGCGGCCTGATCGACCAAAGTAAGTACGAGGCCAAGGTCAAGCAGTGGGCCGCCGAAACCGAGAATGGCGGGTCCGGCGGCGACTACTATGCGACCCAGACGACCTACCTCGGTGAAGGTTACATGCGGCTCGTTTTCGCCAAGCACTACCAAGGGCGATTAAGCCTAGAACAAGTAGCGGATTACCTCGGCGTCCGGACCAAGAGCGTCGCGGGTCTTGAGGAGGCACTGTTCCGTAACGCGGTGCCGGCATGATCTACGTATTCGATACCGGCGCCTTCATCGTGCCCAATGTCTGCCAACACTTCGGTGTGCCGTGTCTTAACTTGGAAGCCTTCATGGCGCAGCAAGGCTGGACTTTCTGATCATGGCGACGAAGCAAAAACTGGAGTTGACCTGGATCGGCAAGGAAAACCGGCCGCGGCTGGAGCCGCGCATCCTGCTGGAGGACCCGGCGCGGTCGTATCACGCCGCCCATCGGGTGACGGACCATGACTGCTTCGACAATCGGCTGATCTTCGGTGACAACCTGCTGGCGCTCAAGGCCCTGGAGGCGGAGTTCACGGGCAAGGTGAAGTGCGTCTTCATCGATCCGCCCTACAACACCGGGAGCGCCTTTACCCATTACGACGACGGGGTGGAGCATTCCATCTGGTTGTCGCTGATGCGCGATCGGCTTGAGATCATCCGGCGGTTGCTGGCGGAGGATGGGTCATTGTGGATCACGATTGACGACAATGAGGCGCATTATCTTAAAGTGCTCTGTGACGAAGTCTTTGGCAGGGCAGCTTTCATCGCAAACTTAGCTTGGCATAAACGCGTTTCGCCTGCGAATGATGCGAAATACTTTAGTGCTGACTTTGATCATATCCTTGTATACGCGAAGAATCGGGAGAATTGGCGTCCAAATCGGTTATCGAAAAACGAAGCACAGCTCGCAAATTATCGCAATCCCGATAACGACCCACGCGGGGCTTGGAATTCGGCCGCATATACATGCGCAAAAACAGCCGACGAGCGACCGAATCTCTATTATGAGATAATTAATCCACATACAAGGGAAAAAATATTTCCTAGCCGAACGCGTGTTTGGGCATATGAAAAAACTTCACACCTAAAGAACCAAGCAGAGAACCGTGTTTATTGGGGTAAGGATGGCAAGGGGAAAATGCCTCGAATTAAGAAATTTCTTTCTGAATCCAAGGCAGTAGTTCCGCGCAGCATCTGGGGATACGAAGATGCGGGGCATAACCAGGAATCACGGATTGAAATTGACAGACTGTTTCCCGGCAATCCCTTCACGACGCCAAAACCAGAACGGTTGCTGAAGCGAGTACTGGAAGTTGCGACAAATATCAATGATCTCGTCATTGACTCCTTCGCCGGCTCCGGCACCACCGGCGCCGTGGCTCAGAAGATGGGCCGCCGCTGGATCATGGTGGAATTGGGCGAGCACTGCCACACCCACATCATCCCTCGGCTCAAGAAGGTCATCGACAACGATGACCCCGGCGGCATCACCAAGGCCACGGGCTGGAAGGGCGGCGGCGGCTTCCGCTATTACCGGCTCGCCCCCTCGCTGCTGGAGAAGGACACCTGGGGCAACTGGGTCATCAACCACGGCTACAACGCCGCCATGCTCGCCGAGGCACTGTGCAAGCTGGAGGGCTTCAGCTATGCCCCATCCGATTCAGTCTACTGGCAGCACGGCCACTCCACCGAACGCGACTTCCTCTATGTGACCACCGCCAGCCTGACCCACGAGCAGCTTACCCATTTGAATGACGAGGTGGGGCCGGAGCGCAGCCTGTTGGTGCTGTGCACCTCCTTCCGCGCCCGCGCGGACCTGTACCCCAATCTCACCGTCAAGAAGATCCCCCGGCAGGTCCTCTCCCGCTGCGAGTGGGGCCATGATGACTACTCGCTACGGGTGGAAAACCTGCCGAGTGCGCCGCCGGCGCCGGGGCAGATGGACCTGTTCGACCAAGAGGAATTACCATGACGCAAGTCCATATCGAGTTGCCCGAAGCGGTTTACGCGGTGCTGCACTGCGCACCGGAGGAACTGAACCAGGAACTGCGGTTGGCCGCCGCGGCTCAGTGGTATCAGCAGGGGCGAGTCTCCCAAGAATGGGCCGCGACGATTGCGGGGATGGATCGCACGGACTTCCTGCTGGCCCTGGCACGCATGGGTAAGGACTCGTTCCAGGTCGATTTCGATGACCTGGATCGGGAGCTCGCGCGTGGCTGACCGGGCGGTCATTAACGCCTCGCCGCTGATCTTTCTGGCTCGCGGTGCTCATCTCGGGTTGCTGCGGACATTCGCCCGCGAGGTCTGGGTCCCTGAGGCCGTCGCCGGGGAGATTCGGCAACGCGGCTCCGGGGACGTCACAGCCCAGGCGCTTATGACGACCGACTGGCTAGTCGTCAAGCCGGTTCCAGCGATCAGCGTCGCCATTGCGGAGTGGCGTCTCGGCGCCGGCGAGTCGGCCACTGTCGCCTTGGCGCTGACGCATGGATTGGAGGCGGTTATCGACGATCTGGCTGGCCGAAAGTGCGCTGAGAGTCTTGGGGTTCCGCTGCGGGGTACGCTCGGCATCGTGCTCGCGGCAAAGCGCCGGGGCGTGATTCCCGCAGCGCGTCCGGTCATTGAGGACTTAGTATCGGCAGGACTCTACCTGTCGCGCCGGGTGCTCAATGACGCGCTACTCCGGGTAGGGGAATGATGGAAACGGAACCACTTTGCTTAGCGGGAATTGCTGACTATCGATTTAACACGCGGTGCGTGTTGAATCCGATACGGAGTGGCCCAATTGGATCGCGCCGATACTGCAGGCACTTGGAGTGAAACCGTGAATCGTCATGTGAACGCCATCGCCGGCCGCCTGAGCCTGCGTCCGCCCCAGCGTCGTTCGCTGGAGGTCCTGGGCCGGATCATGGAGATAACTCCGCCCGGCAAGGGCGCGGATGTCGCCGCGGTGCTGGAGAGGATCCGCGGCGAGTTTCCGTCGGTCACGGACTTCGAGCGGGACTTCCCGTCCCTGTGTTTTGCGCTGGCCACCGGCGTGGGCAAGACCCGGCTCATGGGCGCGTTCGTGAGCTACCTGCATCAGGCCCACGGGATCGACAATTTCTTCGTGCTGGCGCCCAATCTCACCATCTACAACAAGCTGATTGCCGACTTCACCCCGAATACGCCCAAGTATGTCTTCCGCGGTATCGCGGAATTTGCCACCGAACCGCCGATGGTCATCACAGGGGACAACTACGAGCAGCAGAACGTCACCGGCGGGCGTCTGTTCGGGACGGTGCGGATCAACATCTTCAACATCTCCAAGATCAACTCCGAGGTACGCGGCGGCAAGGCGCCGCGCATCAAGCGGTTGTCCGAATACATCGGCGCGAGCTATTTCGACTACCTGGCCGGGCTGCCGGACCTGGTGCTCCTGATGGACGAGTCGCACCGCTACCGGGCGAGTGCGGGGATTCGGGCGATCAATGAACTTCGGCCCATCCTGGGGCTGGAGTTGACCGCCACCCCGTACGTGGAGACCAGCAAGGGCACCCTGCCCTTCAAGAACGTGATCGTCGACTACCCGCTGGGCCGGGCGATGGCCGATGGCTTCGTCAAGGAGCCCGCGGTGGTGACGCGCAAGGACTTCGACCCCAGCGGGATGTCGGCGCAGGAGGTCGAGCGCCTCAAGCTGGAGGACGGGATACGGCTGCACGAGGGTGTCAAGGTGGAGTTGGAGACCTACGCGCGGGAGTCCGACAAGCCCATCGTCAAGCCCTTCGTGTTGGTCATCGCCCGCGATACCACGCACGCAAGTCAGTTGAAGGCGCTGATCCAGTCCGATGCATTTTTCGAGGGACGCTACAAGGACAAGGTGATCCAGGTGGATTCGAGCAAGACGGGGGCCGAGGAGGAGGCGATGATCGCGCGCCTGCTCAAGGTGGAGCATACGGAGGAACCCACCGAGATTGTCATTCACGTCAATATGCTCAAGGAAGGCTGGGACGTCACCAACCTCTACACCATCGTGCCGCTGCGCGCGGCCAACGCCCGCGTGCTGATCGAGCAGTCCATCGGCCGCGGGTTGCGTCTGCCTTATGGCGTGCGCACCGGCGTGACCACGGTGGACCGGCTGAACATCGTGGCCCACGACCGGTTCCAGGAGATCGTGGACGAGGCCAAGCGGCCCGGATCGCCGATCCAACTCCAGACCTTGGTGCTGGATATGGATCAGGTGGGGAAGAAGACGGCCACCATGGTCTCCCAGTCGCAGTTGGCGACCCAACTGGGATTCAAGCCCGCGACGCCGACCAGCAGCACCCAGGTGGCGGGCCAGGACCAACCCGCCGCCTTCGACAAGCCTCAGGAACAAGCCCTGGCGCAACTGGCCTATGCGGCGATCCAAAAACTGAGCGGCGATCCTCAGACGGTGCCGACGGTCGAGCACCTGAGGACGGCGGAGGTCCAGGCCGCCATCGTCGCGGCGGTTGAGGAGGGCCGCACCCCGGCGCAGTTGGAACTGGTGGGCCTCGCGGAAGAACCGGACATCGCCGCCGTCGTGGCCAAGACGGTCGACCTGGTCGCCCGTCAGACAATCGCTATGCCGCGTATCCTGGTGGTCCCCAAGGGGGATGTGCGCTCCGGCTTCAACCCCTTCACGCTCGATCTGACGACGCTAAAGTATGCCTCCGTGTCTGAAGACCTGTGGGTGCAGCATCTGCGGACGGGGCAGCGGGATGTGGTGGCATTGGGGGGCGGCGGACTGGAGGAGGCGCGTCTGGAAGATTATGTGGTCAGCGGCCTCATCGACTTCGACGACATCGCCTACGACGACCATGCCGACCTTCTCTACGACCTGGCTGGGCAGACGGTTCGACATTTTCTGAGCTATCTGTCGGAAGACGATGCGTGTCGGGTGCTGCGCTGCTATCAGCAACCCATCGCCGCGTTCATTCATGCCCAGATGCAGAAACACTGGTTCGAGGAGGCCGCGGGTTACGAGGTGAAGATCAGCAAGGGCTTCACTGAACTCAAACCCAGTGCCTACAGCTATGCGGTACAGGAGCCGCCCGCGGACTACCGGATCAGCCCGCAGGACAAGAGCAACATGGGCAGGTATCTGTTCGGCGGCTTCGAGCGCTGCCTCTATCCGGTGCAGAAGTTCGAATCCGACGCCGAGCGCAAGCTCGCGGTGATCCTGGAGCGAGAGGCGCGGAAGTGGTTTCGGCCCGCCAAGGGACAGTTCCAGATTTACTACCGTGATGGTGCCAATCACCGGGAGTACCAGCCGGACTTCGTGGCCGAGACGGACGCGACCATCTACATGCTCGAACCCAAGATGCGCAAAGAGCTGGAGGATTCGGTGGTGCTGGCCAAGAAGGAGGTCGCCCTCAGTTGGTGCGCCAACGCCTCCGCCCATGCACGCTCCCATGGCGGCAAGCCCTGGAGGTATCTGCTGATACCCCACGACGCCATCGCGGAGAACATGACCCTGAACGGCCTCGCCAACCAATTCTCGGGCTAGGGAGACGGGACGAGAGGTAGGCATGCAGTTCGCTCGGGGAGATAATTGGTGGCTGGCGGCCAGGATCACCGGACCTGCGCATCATTTCTTAGGGCTACGATTCGTTGGTACTGCTGGTACTGAACGACTTGGCGTGACGCCGGACGCGGCACAGGCAACCGAGATCAAGGCGGGCGTGGCGCACGCCAATCCAATGGGGCTCCGCTTAGCGGTCGATTTGGCGCCTACCGAAGAGCCGGCCACGCGATAAGAGTTGCTGGCATTGAATACACAGGGGCTGTCGCCATGAATCGTGACGCGCATATTTCACTACTTGCGGAGATTTGCACCTCTTCTGGCTCCCATGTTCCAGCGGGGGAGCCAGTCCCGACGCGGAAGCCGCGCGTCAGAATTCGGGCCGCTGGAGCGGCCAAGACGGCATTGCCACGCGGAGCCTGGGAACGAGAAGAAGGCAGCGCAACTGGGTACGCATGCGCGGCCGATCCGCCGCCCGGAGTCCAAGGCTTTAACCTTGGCGGGGCTTGGCCAAGGCTAAAGCCTTGGGCTCCAGTGGGTGTCCGCTCGGGTCGCGTGGATACTCGCACATGACCCGCGACGAGCACCGAGATGCAGCAGGAGGTGCGCAACTATTGGCGGGCGCTGGAGTGGATCGAGGAGCAGATCGAGGCCGGCCGCGAGCCGTCCGAGGACCTGGTACGGGAACTGCGCGGCATACGCAATGGCTGACCTATTTCCTGGCGACCATGGCCCGGGCCGCCGAGTCGCTGCACCGACAGGCGATCGAACTGTACGCCCCGCAGCGTCGCCCGGCCCCGCCCTGGGAATCGTTGCGCCGGGTGCAGCAGCAATTGCTGACGCGCTTGCTGATGCGCGGGCTTGCGCAGGGGGCCACCGCCATGACCTTTAGTCCAGGGGATATGGTCGAGTGGTTCGGCGTATCCGCCAACACGGCGCGGGAGTGGCTCGAGCGGTGGCGGGGCGAGGGCTTTGTGCTGCCGGCACGCGCCGGGACGCAACGCGTACGCGCCTACGCCCTGTCTCCGGAGTGGGTCGAGTTGCTCCAGGGTGCGCTATTTTGCACAAGCGTTAGCACAAGCCAGATTGCACCGAGATAGTGCGTAGCAACGTAGAAACAAACTCTTATGCGATTTTGACCGAGAAATAGCACAACCCAGTCCCGGCCCATAAGGGCGATTTCGCCCCGGCGTCCGGGGCGCCGGTGTCAGACTCACAACGCAGGCAGGGCGATGAGCAAGATCACTGGAGCGCGCTGTTCCGGATTGGCAAGACCGCAAGGCGCAGCTTCATCACAGCACCAGCGACCTCTTCTGGTGCACGCCCGCGATGGGGCAGTAGGCCGCCTCGCGCATCAGGTTTAAGGTCTCGATCATCACTCCAAACCACGAGCAACGGGTACCCACGCATGAACCGCTCCGAGTTGACCGAACTGGTCCGCAACGGTGAGAACTCCGGTGTGGAATTCAAGCGCGATGAACTGAGGCCAGAGCACCTGGCCAAGGAGATGGCGGCCCTGCTCAATCTTGAGGGCGGCCATATCCTCCTGGGCGTCGCGGATGATGGCACCCTGACGGGTTTGACGCGCGCCGCGGCGACGGCCGAGGAGTGGGTCATGGAGGTCGCCCGCACCCACCTGCGCCCGGCCGCGATCCCTTTCTGGGAGACCATCCCCTGGGACCAGGGCAAGGTCATTGGGGTGCTGACGCTATCGGCGGACGCACCGGACAAGCCCTACAAGGCCAAGCGCGGGTCGGCCTGGGTCACGCAGGTGCGGGTCGGCACCAGTTCGCGGGACGCAACCGATGAGGAGGAGGCCCGGCTTTATATGCAGTCGGGCCGGCTGCAATACGACCGCAAGCCGATCCCCGGGGCGGGACTGGCCGACCTGGATCAGCACCGGCTCATCAATTACTTCCGCGACGTGCGGCAACAGGAGTGCCCCGCGGCGGATGATCGCGAGGGCTGGCTGCGGCTGCTGGTCAATACCGAGTTGATGGTCGATGACCATGAGCGCGTCCTGCCGAGCGTCGCCGGGCTCCTGCTGTTCGGCCTCAAGCCCAAGCGGTTCCTGCCCCAATCGGGCATCACGGCAGTCGCCTACGGCGGCATCGAGCGGGACTATGACGCCAAGGCCGGGCCACGGACGCTGCGCGGACCCATCGTGTCCCTGTTCCCCGCCACGAGCGACGGCTCGGCGCCCGGGCATCCGCCGGTACCGCGAACCTGGTCCGCACCGGACGGCGCGCTCGCGGTCGGCGTCATCGCCGACGCCCTGGACTTCGTCCGCCGCAATACCGAGGTCCAGGCCTGGATCGACCCGCAGGGTACCCGTCGCGAACGGTGGGACTATCCGCTGGAGGCCGTGCGCGAGGCCCTGGTCAATGCCGTCGCCCACCGCGACTACAGCATCACCGTCATCGATATCGAGTTGGCGATCTACGGCGACCGCCTGGAGGTCATCTCCCCGGGCCGCCTGCCCAATACCGTCACGGTCGCGAAGATGCGCGCCGGCTACCGCGCCTCCCGCAATGAACTGGTCAAGGAGGTCCTGCGCGACTATCGCCTGATCGAGGCCACGGGCCTCGGGGTCCCGCGCAAGATCATCCGCGGGATGCGCGAGCACAACGGCACCGAGCCGGATCTGATCGAGGGTGACGACCGGTTCATCGTGCGGCTGTGGAAGGGCGACCCGGGCCCCTGATGCCCAGGCCAGCCGCCAGGGCGGCAGCCCTGGCCGCCGACCGCGGCGGCGCCCCTACTTGATCTTGACCGGAACCGCGTCGGTACCGAACTTCTTGAGGCTGGCGCGGGTGGTCTCCATGGCCTTCTTGCCGTCCAGGTGCCCGGTCATGACCCGGTGCCAGACGACACCGTCCGGGCGGGTGACGGTCTGGACCCGGGTGCGGATACCGCGCATGGCGAGCTTGGCCTTCGCGGCCTCGGCCTCCTTGGCGCTCTTGAAGGACCCGACCTGCAGGATATAAATCCCCGCGGCATCGGCCTTGGCCTTGGCATCGGCCTTGGCTTTGGCATCGGCCTTGGCCTTGGCCGCGGCGTCCGCCTTGGCCTTGGCGGCAGCGGCCTCGGCCGGGGTGCCTGCGGCGGCGTCCGGCGGCGGCGCGTCCGCGGCGCCCGCGGCCGGAGCGTCGGGTGTGACCGGTGGCGGCGGGGGCGGCGGCTCCGGCCGGGGCGCTGGGGGCGGCGGCGGCTTCCCGGTGTCCTTGCTGTCCACCACGGTCTCGCGCAGGATCTTCTCGAACTGGAAGCTCGGCTCCCGGGGGGCGGGCCGCTCGGTCTTGGGCAGTGCCGCCACCGGGGGCGGGAGTTGGCCGGGGGCCTGGGTCATCCAGTAGAGCCCGACGCCGAAGCTGCCGAGAATGGCCCCGAACAGGAACCACCAGACGCAGGAGCGGGGTCGCTGGCGCCGTGGCGCGGGCTTGGCGCGTCTGGGGTCCAGGGCCATCTACATGGCCTCCGGGGCGCTGACGCCCAGCAGTGCCAGCCCGTTGCGCAGGACCTGGCGCACCGCCAGGATGAGCTTGATGCGGGCGTCGCGCAGCGCCGCGTCGTCCACCAGGAACTGGTGGGCGTTGTAGTAGGTGTGCAGGTCGTTGGCCAGTTCGCGCAGATAGGTGGCGAGCAGGTGGGGCTCGTGGTTGTCGGCGGCGGTGTCGATCAGCTCGGGGTACCGGGCCAGGGTCCGCAGCAGGGCCTGCTCATGGTCTTGCGTCAGCCGCTCCAGGTTGGTCAGGCCTGGGCTCGGGTCCACCACCAGCCCCTTCTCCGCCGCCTGGCGCAGCACGCTGCACACCCGGGCATGGGCATACTGGCAGTAATAGACGGGGTTGTCGGCGGACTGGCTCTTGGCGAGATCCAGGTCGAAGTCCAGGTGCTGTTCGCAGCGGCGCATCACATAGAAGAAGCGCGCGGCGTCCCGGCCCACTTCCTTGCGCAGTTCGCGCAGGGTCACGAACTCCCCGGAGCGGGTGGACATCTGGGCGCGCTCCCCGCCCCGGTAGAGGATGGCGAACTGCACCAGCAGGACGTCGAGCCGCCCGGGATCGTCCCCCAGGGCGGTGAGCGCCGCCTTGACCCGGGGCACATAGCCGTGGTGGTCGGCCCCCCAGATGTCGATGACCCGCTCGAAGCCGCGCTCCAGCTTGTCCATGTGGTAGGCGATGTCGGAGGCGAAATAGGTGCCCTGCCCGTTCTCGCGTACCAGCACCCGATCCTTCTCGTCGCCGAAGGCGGTGGAGCGGAACCACTGGGCGCCGCCCTGCTCGTAGACCTGCCCGGCCGCGCGCAGGCGCTCCAGCGCGCGGGTGACGGCGCCGCGCTCGGCGAGCGAGCGCTCCGAGAACCACTCCTGATACTCGACCCCGAACTCGGCGAGATCCGCACGGATGTCGTCCAGGATGGTGTTCAGCGCCAGCTCGAAGCAATAACGGTAGCGGTTGTCCCCCAGCAGACGCTTGGCCGCGGCGATCAGCGCATCGATGTGGTCCTCCTTGTCGCCCCCGTCCTGGCCCGGGCGCTCGTCCGCCGGGGCCCCGGCGAAGACCGCCGCGGCCTCCACCCGGTAGGCGTCGGCGTGCTCCCGGTGCAGGGTGGCGGCGATGTCCCACACATAGTCGCCCTTGTATCCGTTGCTCGGGAACTCGAGCGCCTCCCCGCACAGTTCCAGATAGCGCAGCCAGACGGAGGTCGCCAGGATGTCCATCTGGCGCCCGGCATCGTTGACGTAATACTCGCGGTGGACCTCAAAGCCGACCGCCGCCAGCAGGTCCGCCACCGCCGCACCGTAGGCCGCACCGCGCCCATGGCCCACGTGCAGGGGGCCGGTGGGATTGGCGGAGACGAACTCCACCTGGACGCGCCGCCCGGCCCCGCGCCGGGAGCGGCCATAGTGGTGCCCGGCGTTGAGAATGGCCGGCACCACGTGGCGATAGGCGTCCGCGGCGAGGTGAAAGTTGATGAAGCCGGGACCGGCGATCTCCACCCGCGCGACCAGCGCCGAGGCCGGCAGGGCGGCGACCAGCCGCTCGGCCAGATCCCGGGGGCGGGCGCGGGCCGGTTTGGCGAGCAACAGGGCCAGGTTGGTGGCGAAGTCACCGTGCGCCTGGTCGCGGGTACGCTCGACCTGGGGCTCCGGCAGTTCGATAGCGCCCCAGGCGCCGTCCGCGCCCAGTTGCGCCAGGGCGGCGCGCAGAAGGTCCGTGATCTGTTGTTTCATGGGTAATTCTGGTCCGAAAATGGGCCTTCGCCAGGGTTGCGTCCAGGTCAGGCTCAGTGACCGTCCCTCCGCGGGCGCGGGCGCCCTCCCCCGCCCGGCGGGACACCGACAGGGGGACGCCCGCGGCCCCCGAGGGGAACTGGTCGGAGCAATGATCGAGGTCGGGAAAGACGGGAACCGAGGGTCATCGGAACCCGCAGCACCATTGCCTTTAGGATACCCGAATCCGGCCGCTGCATCATGTCCCGGCGCTCGACCGGGTGCGATCAGAACTGATGTGGTGACCGCGATCCCGGGTACGTTGTCGTTGTCGTTGTCGTTGTCGTTGTCGTTGTCGTAATCGAATTATCCGACCACGATTACGACAACGACAACGACAACGACTTCCCGTCGCTGAAGCTACATCATGTCCTGGGGGTCTACATCGAGCGACCAGCGCAGCCCGCGGGTGCGCGGGAGGGCGCGCAGCCGGCCGACCCAGGACCCGAGAAAGCGTTGCAGCCCCGGCCGGTCGGGCCCCTCCAGCAGGAGTTGGGCGCGGTAGCGGCCGGCGCGCCGTTCCATGGGCGCCGGCACCGGGCTCGACACGGCCACCCGGGTACCGGTCAGTTCGCCCTGCACCCCCAGGGCCAGGGCGCGGCCCTGGCGCAGGAACTCCATGGGCACCTCCACCTCCGGGGCGTCGGCGCGCAGCAGAGCCAGATGGGCGAAGGGCGGCAACTGCGCGGACGCGCGCTCCGCGAGCGCCAGTTCGGCGAAGCCGGGGTAGCCCCCCGTAATCAGGGAGCGCAGCAGGGGGTGATCGGGGTGGCGGGTCTGGAGCACGACCTGCCCGGGGCGCTGCGCCCGCCCGGCGCGGCCGGCGACCTGCACGATGAGCTGCGCGGTGCGCTCCGGGGCGCGGAAGTCGGCGGCATAGAGCGAGTGGTCCAGGTCGAGGATGCCGACCAGGGTGACCCCGGGGAAGTCGTGTCCCTTGGCGAGCATCTGGGTGCCGAGCAGGATCTGGATCTCCCCGCTGTGGCTGGCCGCGAGCAGGCGGTCCAGTTCGCCCTTGCGCCTGGTGCTGTCCCGATCGATGCGGGCCAGGTTGACCGCGGGGAAGACGCCGCGCAGTTCCTCCTCCAGGCGCTCGGTCCCGAGCCCCAGGCCGCGCAGGTCGGCACCCTGGCACTCCGGGCACTGGGTCGGGGTGGCCCGGAACCAGCCGCAGTGGTGACACCAGAGGCGGCGCAGCGTCAGGTGCAGGGTCAGGCGCGCGTCGCAATGGGGACAGGCGCCCACCCAGCCGCAGTCGTGACAGGTCAGGACCGGGGCATAGCCGCGGCGGTTGAGTAACAGCAGGACCTGATTGCCGGCGTCGGTCTGCGTCTGGACCTGTTCGCGCAGCCGCGGGGACAGACCGGCACTCAGCGGTTGGCCGCGGATGTCCAGGAGCGCAATGGCGGGCGCCACGGCGCCCCCGGCGCGCGCACTCAGGTGCAGCCGGCGGTAGCGCCCGCGGCGGGCGTTGTGCAGCGTCTCCAGGGAGGGCGTGGCGGAGCCCAGGAGCACCGGGCAGTCGGCCTGCTGGGCGCGCCGCACCGCCAGGTCCCGGGCCGAATAGCGGAAGCCCTCCTGCTGCTTGAGGGAGGCGTCGTGCTCCTCGTCCACCACGATCAGCCCCAACCGCGGCAGGGGCACGAAGCAGGCCGAGCGGGTACCCAGCAGCAGGGTCGCGTGCCCGGCGGCGGCGCTGTGCCAGGCCCGCTCCCGCTCGGCCTCCGGCAGTGCCGAGTGCAGCACGGCGTGGGGGCCGGGCAGGCGCCGCTCCAGGCGATCACGCAGTTGCGGCGTCAGGCCAATCTCCGGGACCAGGACCAGGGCCTGACGCCCGGCCGCGATCACCCGCTCGATCAGGCGGATGTAGACCTCCGTCTTGCCGCTGCCGGTGACCCCGTCGAGGACGAAGGGCGCGAATCCACCCAGGGCCGCGCCCACCGCGTCCACCGCCCGCGCCTGCTCCGGGTTGAGTTCGGGTCCCGCGGGGGCCGGCGCGGGCGCGGGGCCCGCCGACGCCACCGCGGCCGGCACCAACGGGGGCAGCCCGGGCGCGACCGCGACCCGGCACGGCTCGATCAGACCACGCTCACGCAGGGCCTTGAGCGGCCCGGCGCAGGGGCCGAGACTGGCCTTGAGGTGCAGGGACGCGAGCCCCTGGGGGGCCACGCGCAGCGTCTCCAGGAGACGGCGCTGACCAGCCGCCCGCCCCAGGTCGGCCAGGTCCAGGGCCAGCCCGGCGGCGCTCGGGCGCCACCCTGGAAGGTCGGCGGTACGGCGCGCATCCGGGCGGCGCAGGCGCACCGGCAGGGCGCTGAACAGGGCCTCCCCCAGGGGCGAGCGGTAATAGTCCGCGGCCCAGCGGATCAGGCGCAGGTCGGCGGGGCCGAGCACCGGGGCGGCATCGAGCCGGGCGATCACAGGCTTCAAGCGCTGCGCCTCCAGCGCCGAGTGCCCGGCCGTCTCCACCAGGATCCCGACCCGCTGCGCGGACCCGAAGGGCACCAGGAGGCGGACCCCGGGGACCAGGGCGCCCGGGTCCGGGTCCAGCGGGGGCAGATAGTCGAGGAGGCCGGCCAGGGGCACCGCCACCGCGACGCGCAGGATGAGGGGGTCGGCGTGCCCCACTTAGGCCCAGATCCTGGCGCCGCTCCGACGAAGAGAACGCAACCGGCTGTCAGTCATAGCGAAAGGGCATCTGTTCACAGTCGCTGTGGATAAGTCTGTGGATAGGCTCTGAGAGATGAACGCAATAAGGCGCCGTTGTTACGGTGCTGTTTGATCGGCTACGAAATGGCCGTTTTTCTAACTCATTATTTTAATTGACGCCTAGGTGACCGATGACAGACCGGACAAGCATCCGCGGCGACGGGGGATGCCGCCGCCCGCGCGCGCGCCCGGACTGTGGACACCTTGGCCGCCCCCTGGCCGGCCCGGGCCCGCCGCGCCGGGTTGCCTGGCCGCGCCGACACCAGGCCAGCCCGCCCCGGGGCGGGCCGGCGAGCCCCGCGCCGACCGCCGGCACCCTTGCGCCCCAAGGCTCAATGTGTATCATGCCGGTAACCTGGAAACCCGAGTGCTATGTTGCCACTTAACCAACAGGTGCTGCGAACGGATTTGGCCGGTATGCCGCTCGAGTGGGTGGACTACCGCACCGCCGCCCGCCTGTATTTCCTCGATCAGGTCGCCTATGCCTGCGGCGACGAACTCTTCCACCTGCGTGGCGGCGTCAACGTCGCGAGCCGGCGCCGCAGTCGCCTGCGCATCCATTCCATCATCGCCACCCTGGGGCTGCACCACGCCCTGACCAAGCTGCGCGACGACTATGTGCCCCCGCTGTGCAATCGCACCCTGTTCCAGCGCGACGACCACATCTGTCTCTACTGCGGCGGGCGCTTCCCCGGCCGGCAGCTCTCGCGCGACCATGTACGCCCCTCGAGCATGGGCGGGCGTGACCACTGGACCAACCTGGTCACCGCCTGCGTGCGCTGCAACAACTTCAAGGCCGGCCGCACCCCGGAGGCGGCCGGCATGGAGCTGCTGGCGGTCCCCTTCACGCCCACCCATGCCGAGTATGTCTATCTGATGGGGCGCGGCGTCCTGGCCGACCAGATGGAGTTCCTGCGCGCCCACTTCCCCCGCAGCAGTCCGCTGCGCGGACGCACCGGCAGCGGACCCTGAACGCCGGACCCAGGTGCATCGACCACCCGGCCGGAGCCGCACCATGACCGACTGGGCCACGATCAGCGCACGGATCGGCGCGGCCACCGGCCGCCCCTTCGCCCCCACCGCGGCGCCGCGTCCGGTGGGCGGCGGCTGCATCAACGCCGCCGCGCTCCTGGACGACGGGCACCGCCGCTTCTTCGTCAAGACCAATGCGGCCGCGCGGCTCGGGATGTTCGAGGGCGAGGCGGCGGGGCTCGCCGAACTCGCCGCCGCCCGCGCCCTGCGGGTCCCGGCGCCGGTGTGCTGGGGTCAGACGGAGAGTCACAGCTATCTGGTCCTGGAGCACCTGGAGTTGGGCGGACCGGCCCGGGGCGCCGCCGCCGGGCGGCAATTGGCCGCGCTGCACGGCACCCGGGCGCCCTGCTTCGGCTGGTCGCGAGACAACTTCATCGGCGCCACCCCCCAGCGCAACACCCACAGCCGGGACTGGGCAGCCTTCTGGCGCGACCAGCGACTGGGCGCGCAACTGGACCTGGCCGCCCGCAACGGCCAGCCGAGCGGCCTCCTGGACGCCGGGGAGCGCCTGCGCGCGGATCTCGGCGCCCTGCTCGACCATGGGCCGGAACCCTCGCTCCTGCACGGGGACCTGTGGGGCGGCAACCTGGGGTACCTGCCGGACGGCCAGCCGGTGATCTACGACCCGGCGGTCTATTTCGGGGACCCGGAGGCGGATCTCGCCATGACCGAGCTGTTCGGCGGCTTCGCGCCCGACTTCTATGCCGGCTACCGTGAGGTCCGGCCCCTGGACCCGGGCTACCGGGTGCGCAAGACCCTCTATAACCTCTACCACATCCTCAACCATCTGAACCTGTTCGGATCGGGTTACCTGGGCCAGGCGCGCGGCATGATCGACCGGCTGCTCGCCGAGGTCCGCTGAGGTGGGCCCCGGGGCGCGCGCTACCGCGGCCGACGCCGACCGACGACCGACGACCGAGCACACGGAGCACATCATGCCACGGGAACTCTTGATCCTGCGTCACGCCAAGTCCGACTGGGATTGCGCGTGCGCCGGCGACTTCGACCGGCCGCTCAACCGGCGCGGTAAGCGCGACGCCCCCAAGATCGGCGCCCGGCTCCTGCAGGAGGGCCTGGTGCCCGACCAGGTGGTCAGCTCCCCGGCGCGGCGCGCCCGCCAGACGGCACTGCGGGTCTGCGCGGCCATGGAACTGCCGAAGGCACAGATCGACTGGGACCCGCAGGTCTATGAGGCGACCCTGAGCGACCTGCTCGTCGTGCTCGGGCGCTGCCCCCCGGACGCGGTTCGTGTCCTCTTGATCGGCCACAACCCGGGGCTCGAGACCCTGGTCGAGCACCTCTGCGGCCCCGAACTGTGCCGGCCGGACGACGACAAGCTACTCCCCACCGGGGCCCTGGCCCGCTTGACCATGCCCGAGCACTGGGCGCCGCTGGCGGCGGGCTGCGCCAACCTCATCGACATCACCCGGGCGCGCGACCTTCAGGGGACGGCCCCGCAGTAATTCACGCAGTCCTCCAGGGTCTCGAAGGGCACGCGCCCCCCGCAGCCGCTATAGTTGAACGACTTGCAGCGATTGTCCCGATAATCATAGTAATACTTGACCCGGCGGCCCGCGCAATTGCCGCGGGCCGGCTTGGCCACGCAACTGACCGGCAGGTCCTCCGGGTCGCCGGCCGCATACTTGCCCCCGCCGCACCCCCCGAGCACCACCGCCGCCACCAGGACACCGCCCCACCAGACAACGCGCATAACACCCCCGGAAAAAACCGATCCGCTACCCAAGGCCGGGGATTCTAGCCCCATCGGCGCCGGTACTCACCCTGCCCCGGGCGCCGACGCGGCCCTGGGCGGCCTCGGAATCCCCGGGGTTGCGAGACCCGTGCCACGGGCGAGCGCGGCGGCGATAGGCACGGCGGTCGGGTTGTGAAACGACGCCCGGTCCATGAGAACGCCCGGTCGCTGTAGCGGCTTTGATCATAACTCCGGCCGCCCGGGCGGCGGTTGGCGCCCCGCTGTAGGTCGGCCTTCAGGCCGACCGGGGGCGCCGCGGTCGGCCTGAAGGCCGACCTACAAACCCGTGGCCGGAATTATGCTCAAGGCCGCTGTAGCTGTATTGTACACATCTCGTACCCTACGACTCACCCCGCCCGGGTCTGACAAGCTTCTGGTAGCGAGTGGATCCCGGGGGCTATACAGCACCCCGCGCACGGTTTATTATTCGTTGGCACTCGCCTCGCGCCGGAGTCCGTCGGGCCGCCGGCGGGCGATCCCTCCCCACCGTCTGGCGCCCGGTCTCAAGCCTTGCCGCCTCCGGGAAGCGGGGTCGATTCGAGTGGCCCGAGCATCACCGCGACCGATCTGCAAATCAGGAGCGACAGCCATGCCCCCAGCCGCCCGCATCGGCGACATGCACACCTGCCCCATGGTCAATCCGGGGCCCACACCGCACGTCGGCGGACCCATCGTGACGGGTGAGCCGACGGTGCTGATCTGCGGCTCCCCCGCCGCCCGGGTCGGCGATACCGCTATCTGCATCGGTCCGCCCGACACCATCGCCCAAGGGGAGCCCAGCGTCCTCATTGGCTACCGGCCAGCCTCCCGCATCGGCGATATGACCGCCCATGGCGGCGTCATCGTCGCCGGATGTCTCACGGTCCTGATCGGACCGCCCAAGGGGGCCGCGAGCTTAGCCCAAGCCGCCCTGTCCGGCACACCCTTTGTCCACCGCTGCTGTGTCTGAGTCAAGGGCGGCCGGCGACATGAGCTTCACCCACTCTTGGCCCGCTGCCCAGCCCGCGCGGGAACGCCGGGGCGCGCTCGCGCGGCTCCTCGATTCATTGCATCCGCTCTATTTCCTGGTCGATGCCGCCCGCGATCCGGCGATCTTGCCGCTGGTGCAGGGCGGCGGATGCCGCCATGACTCACTGTTCGCCGACGAGCGCGCCATCGCGCTCGCGCAATTCTCGCCTTATCTGGTCGTTAACCACCCGGGCTCGTCCCTGCGCGGCGACCTGATCGACCATTGGGGCGAGGCCTGGGGCCTCTATCTGACCTGCGACGCCCCCTACGAGTCCCTACTCGCCCATCTGCGCGACTGGCTCTGGGCCGACACCGAGGATGGGCCCATGCTCTTCCGCTTCTACGACCCGCGGGTGCTATCGGGCTTTCTGCCCGCGTGCAACGCGGGCCGCGCCGCGGACTTCTTCGGCCCGGTTAAGGCATTCATTGTCGAGGCGGCCGATCCGGACTCGTTCATTTATTGCACGCGGGGCCAGGGCGGTGTCGACATCAGGTCGTACCTCTTGGCCGCTATCCCGCCCGGGTAGCGCCCTGGCACTTGGCCGCCGGCCTCAACGGGAGAGTCTTATGGTGCAGATAACGCGCGATGAAATGGAGTCACTGCGGCAGCACAGCCTGCGGCGTTTCGACGACGGCCTGATCGAGCACATCGCCCGGTATTTCGCCAGGCACTATCGGCTCATGGGAACTGAACGAGTGCGCTCGCTGGTCATCCAGGGGCGAAAAGCCGCCCTGGTTTACGGGCTGGAGACCGAGCGCGAGATTTATCTCTATGTGAGCCTGATGCTGTATCTCGGCAGCAACTTCGATACGGACCCGCAGTTGCCCTGGGCCCAGGCCCGGCTGACCGATGGCGGCATACCGAGCCCCTGGCGGCGTATCGAAACCGCCTTCGACGAGGGACTCGCCTATCTGGATCTGGTGCTCGGTGTAGAGACCGAGTTGTTTGAAGACGCCGCCCGGCGGGTGCCGCAGGGTTTGGATTACTTGATCGCGGCCAGTTCCGAGGGCGGCCTGCTAGACACCTTACACTGGGTCTATCCGCAGAAGTGCGAGTTTATTGGCCCCGCACGCGTGCGGGCACTGATCGAGCGCGCCTGGACCCGCGCGGAAACCTACGGGATGCAGTCGCGCCGCGGCACCGCCGCGCTACTGCTCTGCATGCTGATGGCCGGCCACGGCGTAGACCGGGACCTGCAATTCCACTGGGCCGCTCGCGCCCTGGCGGGCGAGGATGGCGGGGCGCCCGGGGACAGGTCCCACAGGTTGTGCGATGCCCTGCTGGCGGCCGTGCCTGTCTGGTGGTTATCCGACTGAGCTAAGCGATGGGGAGATGAAAATGCCAATTGATCCTAACTTGCCGACGCGCGCACAACAGGGCGCTAGCGCCAAGCTCAAGCCAGCGACACAGGCTGGCGCCACGGCAGTGGACTGTCGATCTGCACCAGAAGATGAACTTCTCGTCACCAAGGTCGAGGGGCCGGATGAAGTCACATTTCAAGACACCGCAGTCTATCGGGTGACCGAGTACAGTCGCTCCCCCGTCTCCGAGTCCGATAAACGGAGGGTCATGTGGCGAGTCGTATGGATAAGAATTGATAGTTCGGGCTTTGAGTCCTCGACCGAGGAGTACAAAACGAGCTCCGTGGGCGACACCCTTCATCTTGATATTCCCCGGGATTGCGAACACCCAGTCACTCGGATTCGCGTCTATCCGTACATCAAACAACCAGTGAGACGCGTGAGCTGGGAGACCGCGGTTTACTGCCTTCCGAACCCGGTTCCGATTGAGGCGATTAAGCAGGCGTTTGAGCCAGGGAAGAAGGATAGCATCTACCAATATCAGGGCTGTGTCTACATCGTGGCATTCAGAAATCCAACGGAGATGATTCCCTTTCGACGAATAGGTGATGAGCTTTTCTCAGACACGGTGGAACGGAAGGCAAATAACATGGGGTTTTGTACGGTTATCAATGGTGATTTTTATGACGTTACGCTTTATGGAGGATTCATGGCGTTAGCCCTTGGATGGGCAGAATCCGCGCCAGCAAGTTCAACCACAATTCTTGGAAAATTTACAGAGTATGGCGGGATGCAGGGAGAATCGGCCCCAAAAATGTTTAATTTTCAGGAAAACAGCGGAATCTACACCTCCGGGGTCGGAGATCCACCCAGCGGGAACGCGTTTGGAGGTGCTGGGCCACTGATCATCGGCGGACTCCCTTATGGCCCGACAAATGATTACAACGCGTGTTTCATGGAGGACCCACCCCTCACGGATGAGCCGGGTAAGCCTTACCGAGACTATCTCATCAGACGAAGCAATAAAACGTATGAATCTTTGTCGGAACGAACTACGCGCGAGCCAACAACGGGCAAGACGATACTTGCGTTCCGTTCCAGCGATAGGCTGTTAGCACTCATTGTCCAGAAACACGGAGTTTGTGCGTTAACTCTCGATGAGATCCGCGACCTACTAGTCACCGAAAAATTTAACCATGCAGTGTTCGTCGATGGAAGCGACTCGGCCATGCTCTACGCCCGCAGGAGCTTCCTAGTTTCACAGGGGTACCTCAAGAACGCAACCAACACGATGGGAATCGGATTCAAATGCCGCTAACCCGAGTGCTCTTTCGGGTCTTGAAGGCGCTCGTTCTCACGGTCACTGCACTTGCCCTTGCCGGGCATTTTCTTCTCTGGCACGACGATTTTCTCCTAAGCGGAAATTCGGGCGTCGCGGTCATCGTGCGCACCTCGCAGGCGAGTCTTTATCTTGCGGGTACCCTGTCTCTTCTGCTCTTGGCATGGGCGACTTTCGCCACCCGCCGGTTCGGCGTCTACGTTGCCCTGGTGGTAATCGCTGTAGCGCTCTATCTGTCGGCGACGACGGTCGTCGTCACGCTGCTCGGCGGCGGGGCGTACAACGTGATTGGCCTTGTCTATCGCAGCGAGCGCATTCAGCTCATCGACCCGACGGCCGGCGTCAATTTCACAAGCTGCCACTCGTTCGGGCCTGTCACCACGTTCTTGATCGACGGCAAGCACCGAATCCTGTGGACCGGCTATTGGCCCTTCGCGCTGGATCTGGGCGAATACGACGAGGCGCTGCGGCAGTGTCAGGTAGGCCGGCATGCTCGTTGAGCGTTCCCCGCGGTATGCGCATAACTCCGGCCACCGAGATCACCGCGAGGCCGCTGGTCCGCTACGGAGCGCGGTCTAACCCTAGGGTCCGCTTTGCGGACCGATCGCCGCCGGCCGGAGTTATGATCAAGACCCCTCGGGGCATCCTGATTTGGAAGCGATAGTCGCGGCGGTTTCCTAATTATTCCGGACAGCGAATATGCCCGTTATGACATTGCCGGTCTTTCTATTGTTCATGATGGCCTGCGATGGCTTCGCGGCTTCGTCACCCCCTCGTCCAACGCCAGGGCTCACTGCCATGCAAGAGATCGATCTGTTCGCTAATACAATCGCCAAAGTCGGCTTTGAAGTCAAGCAACTCGAGGTCCCCGACGAGCTATTTGCATCAGATGCGTTCGTGGCTATTTACGAGCGCCCGTCCGCATACCTGGCCCCTGCGATCACATTGATCGAGCGCAAAGATACCGACGCCCACCTCAAAAAAATCATTGCGTATGCAATGCAGAAACTTCCACCTGAGCAATTTGTCGAATTCATTACGGCAGTCGTTGCCAGTCTGGAGCAGGGTAAGACCTCGGTTGAGGTCCTGGAAACCGCTGCGTTCCCAGCCTTTAACTGGGGCAACCAGACATTGGTCATTCACTATCAAGATCCCGCCGTTCGAGCGCTTCTGCGACGTATCTTAGCCTTGCCGACACTGTCACAATCAAGCCAAGCGTACATCGCGGAAGATATTTTTACCGGCAAGGCGAAACGGAATTACTTGGAGTATATGGATATGCTTGGGCGTCCGATACCGCAATGAGGGCCAGCCGTGAGCCCGACGGCGGCGATCGACCGCCGCCCCTTGGTGCGCACGGCACACCCTACGCCAATGGTTCGAGCAATTGCGTCGGGTGGCATTAGACGCCATCTTCGCGAACCGCAGGCAGCACCCGCAGCCAGATCCCGTTGCCGTAGCCCTGATGGCCGCGACCGACCCCGTCCCACAGGGCATCGACCGCGCCGCGCAGGCCCGCATCCGTGGCGATGTAGGTGCAGGGCAGGAGGACCTCGTAGCGCCGGCCGGCGTCGGCCAGCAGCAGGACCGCCAGCAGGTATTGCTCCGAGTACCAGTGATCGAGCCACTTGGGCGGATAGTCCAGGGGCAGATAGATGTCGTCGAGATAGACCAGGACCCCGACCTTGAGGCGCGGCAGGAGGTCGAGGAACACCGCGGTCACGTCACTGTTCTGAAAGCAGCGGTGAGAGCTGTCGATCATGAGGATATCGTTCGCCTCCAACTGATCCACCACCGCCGCGTCCAAGGCCTCCAACGGCCGGCGGATGACCGCGTCGCAGAGCGCGTCCACCTCGGCGCGGGGTTGGGGGTCGATCGAGGTGATCGTCATCGCCAGCCCATGGTCACGGCAACTGCGCCGCACGAAACGCGTGGAATGCCCGGAGCCGACCTCCAGGTAGCGCCGGGAGGCAAACAGCACCGGAAAGGCATAGAGACTGGCAGCGTTCAGGCCGCAGCAGTGGCGCGTTCAAGACCCTGCCGAACATCCTGCCCCCCAACACCAGCGCGAATCGTTATCATTTGCGGCCTTGCCGCGGTCCCTGTGCCGGACCGGTACCGCAGCCGGGATGGCATGGACGGCCTGGGCCTTCGGCCTGTGCGCCGTCATGCAATTCCAGCCCGTCGGCGACCCGCCGCTAGCACCGCCGCCCGCCCGGATCACAGCACCCGACGGGTGAGATGTTCCAGCAGACCCTGGGCGGCGGCCTCCACCATGTCCAGCACCTGATCGAACCCCCGCTGCCCGCCATAGTAGGGGTCGGGCACCTCGCGGCGCTTGAGCTGCGGGGCGAAGTCCATTAATAACATGAGCTTGGTCTCCATCCCCGGGGGGCAGATCCGGGCCAGGCTATGGTAGTTGTCCTGGTCCATGGCGAGGATGAAGTCGAAGCAGAGAAAGTCCTCGGGCTCGGCCCGGCGCGCGCGCAGGTCGCTGATATCGATCCCGCGTGCGAAGGTCGTCGCCTCCGCCCGTTCGTCCGGCGGCTCTCCGATGTGGTAGCCGTGGGTCCCGGCGGAGTCGGTCTGGATCTCGGCGGCGCGGCCGGCCTCCTGCACCAGGTGCCGGAACACACCCTGGGCCATGGGGGAGCGGCAGATATTGCCCATGCAAACAAAAAGTATTTTAACTTTTTCTTTATTTTCCATTGTTTAAGCTCCGCTTTCGGCGAGTGCAAGAAGCGCTTCGTGAACGAATTACGCTATTTGTGTTCGTTATGGATCAAAATGTTAGCACGGCTTTCGGACCGATTCTGGAAAAGAAAATGGTGGATATTCGCTGTGTTTTTTAACAAAGCCCAGCACTCGGGGCCAACACACCGAAGGGGCGTGGATGTTGGGATTCCTGCGTCACCCCAACCGACAGCCCTTGACCCCGCGCCCACCGGGCTCTAGGTTTCGCGGACGACCACCAGGAGCGCGCCCCATGACCGCCGTTACCTTCGATACTCACAAGCTCATCCGGGCGCTCAAGGAATCAGGCATTCCGGAGAACCAGGCGGAAACGATAGTTGAGGTCATCTGGACCTCACGCGCCGACGTGGAAGCGACCGTCAAAGAGGCTGTCGCTTTTCACGACAGCGACTTGCGGCACGCACTGCGAGAAACCGAACTGCGCCTCGAGGTGCGGATCGCCGAGGCAAAGACGGACCTGACGCGCTGGGTGGTCGGCGCCGGGATCCTGCAGACCTCGCTTATCATCGGCGTGCTGCTGAAGGTCGCGAAGCTGATCTAACACTGGCAGGAGGTCAAGCGATTGCCTACCATGAAACGATGTCGGCGACACCCATCTACCAACTGCGCGACATCCTACCCAACGGTCTGACCGTTGAGGCCGTGGTGTGGCAGGTCCCGACGCCGGTGCCGGGCTGCGCGCACCCCTATAAGTACCGGCTCTACTGCGGACGCGCGGGCACCTGCCTGGTGCGCTACGACAATGAGCGCGGCAAGGGCGATCACAAACACCTCGGAGACCTGGAGGTGCCCTATGGCTTCGTGTCGATCGATCGGCTGATGGCCGATTTCATCGCCGACGTGGAACGGCTGGGAGGTTGAGATGGCAAGAAAGGCGATCGTGCGGGTAGCGGACTGGGCACGGACCAAGGCCGAACTGGCGGACCTGGCGCGCAGGGCACAGGCGGGCGAGGACTTGCCGGAAGCGGACTATCAACTGGGTTTTGCCAGCGCGGCGGAGCTCTTCGACGAGTTGACACCGGCGCGGCTGGCGCTGCTCGACCTACTGAAGAAACTGGGGCCGGTCTCCATCGCCGCCTTGGCCGGGCACCTGACGCGCGACTGCGCCCAAGTGCAGACGGACATTACCAAACTCGTGGATTTGGCGCTGGTGGAACAGGGCGTGACGGGGCTCGTCTTCGTGCCCTGGGAGGAGATTCAGATCCAAGTCACGCTGGCCAGGGCCAAGGCGGCTTAGCGGCGGACGACCCCAACGGTACCGTACATACCAGCCCGGGAACTGTGTCGTCTCATCGGTCAAGCCTAGGGGAGCACGGCGCGCCCCGGCGGGGTGCCCTCGATGAGGCGCTGCATATCCTGACGCAGGCGCAACGTATCCAGGGCCTGGCGGTCGCCCTGCGCCTGCCCGAAGGCGCGGGCGTCCGCGGCCGGTGCTGGCGCGTCGGTCGCGGTCGCCCGGCGGCGCGCCTGGTCGAGCGTGTCGAGCGCGCGTTGCTGTTCCTGCACGGTCTGACGCAACTGCATCGACTCCTGCTGCTCACGGATCTGCAGCCGCTGGGATTGTGGCACGGTCATGGGTTCGGCCTGCCGACGCGCCTCGCGCTGGTCCCGCTCCAGTTGCAGCCAGCCCTGGGCTTCCTGCTGCTGCAAGGCGCCGGCGGCCCGGGCGGCGGCGGGACCATCGGCCCGGGACACCGCGGACAGGAGTGCGCCGGTGAGGGCGGCGCCCATCAGGTACCCGCGCAACCGGCTGGCGCGATGTTCCCGTGCGGTGGCCGGATTTTGATTCACAGGTCGGCCAGACGCTCCACCGGCGGCTCGCAGTGGGTCCCCCGGCAGCGGTAGGCACGGGGGCCCGCGCCCGGCTTCATCCCCGCCAGGGCCCCGGGCAGGTCGTGCCGGCTGTTGGGGATGGCCAGCACCAGCCGCCGCGGCCGGTAGTCGCGCTGCGCGGCGGCCTGCCAGTCGTCCAGCAGGTCGGCGTCGGCGCGGATGATGAGGGTCTCGGGCGGGTCCAGGTATTCGTCCAGGGCGCACAACAGGGTGCCGTGGGCGCTGGGCAGGCGCCGGATGAACTCGGCGGCGAGCCGCAGCGTCCCCGCCGCCGCGTCCAGATAGCGCGGCTCGCCCAGCAGGTGACCCAGGCGCTGCAGGGCCCAGGCAGCCACACCGTTGCCGGACGGCATGGACTCGTCCCCCAGGGGCTTGGGGCGTGCGATCAAGGGCTCGTGGTCACGGCCGGTGAACCAGAAGCCGCCCGCGTCCGGGTCGTGGAACTGCTCGAGCAGGATCTCCGCCAGGTCCACGGCGAAGGCCAGGTCGGCCGTCGACCAGCGGGTCTGGAGCAGCTCCAGCAGGGCGTCCAGGAGGTTGGCGTAGTCGTCCAGATAGGCGTTGAGGTGCGCCTTGCCGTCCTTGCCGGCGGCGAGCAGGCGCCCGTCCTGCCACAGGGTGCGGCGGATGAAATCCAGGGCGATCTCCGCCGACTCCAGGTAGTCCGGGCGCCCCAGGACCCGGGCGGCGCGGGCCATGGCCTTGATGGCCAGCGCGTTCCAGGCGGTCAGAACCTTGTCGTCCAGGCCCGGGCGCACGCGCACCTCGCGCTCCGCCAGGAGGGTGGCGCGGGCCGTGGCGAGCAGTGACTCGACCTGCGCCAACGGCACCTCTTGGTGCGCGGCCACCTGCGCCGGGGTGCGGTAGCCGTGCAGGTGCCAGTGGCCCTCGAAGTTGGCCGACCGGTCGAGGCCGTAGACGGCGGCAAAGGGTTCGTACTCCGCCGGTGTCAGCAGGGCGCGTACGCGCTCGCGGTCCCAGACATAGAAGCGGCCCTCGTGACCCTCGCTGTCGGCGTCCAGGCTGGACCAGTAGCCGCCTTGGGGGGACTGCATCTCGCGCAGGATCCAGTCCGCCGTGGCTGTGGCGGCGTCGCGAAACAGGGTCTCCCCGGTCAGTTGCCAGGCGTCGCAGCACCGGGCGAGCAGGGGGCCGTTGTCGTAGAGCATCTTCTCGAAGTGCGGGATCATCCAGAGGTCGTCCACCGCGTAGCGGCAAAAGCCCCCGCCGAGTTGGTCGTTGAGCCCCCCGCGGATCATGCGCTCCAGGGTGAAGGTCGCCATGCGCAGCGCCGACCCATCCGGCGGTGCCGCCGCCGCCCGGCGCAGCAGGAACTCCAGACTGGTGGCATGGGGGAACTTGGGCGCCCCGCCGAACCCGCCGTGCTCCGTATCGAAGTCGTCGCCGAGCTGGGCCAGGGCGCTGTCCATCACGGCGGCTGCGGGGACCTGTTCGGAGCGCTCAGGGGCCAGCCCCGCGAGCGCCGCGACCAGCTCCTCCCCCTGGGCGTCGATCGCCTCGCGCTGCTCGCGGTAGGCGCGCTCCACCCCGGTGAGGAGTTGGCTGAAGGCGGGCAGGCCGTGGCGCGGTTCGCGCGGAAAATAGGTCCCGGCGAAGAAGGGGCGCTGGTCCTCGGGCGTCAGGAAGACCGTCAGGGGCCAGCCGCCGGAGCGCCGCGCCATGAGCTGGTGGGCGGTCTGGTAGACCCGGTCCAGGTCGGGGCGCTCCTCGCGGTCCACCTTGATGTTCACGAAGAGCCGGTTCATCAGCGCCGCCGTCGCCGGGTCCTCGAAGGACTCGTGCGCCATCACATGGCACCAGTGACAGGCGGAGTACCCAACGGAGAGCAGGATGGGCCGGTCCAGGGCGCGCGCCAGAGCGAGGGCCTCCGGGCACCAGGGCCACCAGTCCACCGGGTTGTGGGCGTGCTGCTGCAGATAGGGGCTGGTGGTCGCGGCGAGCCGGTTGGTGGGGCCTGGTGCTTGGGGGCTGGTCATGGGTGGGGTCCGCGGCGAGAGTGTATTCGGGGACAATGGGTGCCGCGGGGGTCGCTTTCTACGCTGCCGGACGTGGCAAAGAACCGGCACCGGGTGCGGGTCAGGGTCGGCCGGGCGACGCTCGCCGGCTATATTAGCCGTCACTGATAGGCAACCAGTAACAAAACAAGGATGGACCTACCGGCGCGGGCACGTTAGTCTCTACCCCGCCGCGCGCGTCCCGTTCGCGGCCGGGCCACGCGGGGTCCGGCGCCGGGACGACCCAGGACCGATCGCGCGGCTCAACCCAACCCATTTTGACGACCCTCGACGAGGAGGGGACATGACCCTGCTGCAAACCCGGCCCGCCCTGCCCAGTGACGACAAGCGCTGGAAGCTCGTCAACGCGACCATGCGCCGCACCGGCTACGCCGATCATTCGCTGATCGAGGCGCTGCACAGCGTGCAAGAATCCTTCGGGTTCCTGGACGAGACCGCCATGCGCTTCGTGGCCGGCTCCCTGGACCTGCCCTTGTCGAAGGTGTA